>Ga0247770_1000037_pt1 | contig 101509 bp, 73 predicted proteins | sample UWRJL136409B6_FD_179943 | JGI IMG/M metagenome (GOLD analysis project Ga0247770, IMG submission 179943) | Plant litter microbial communities from Arlington Agricultural Research Station in Wisconsin, United States - UWRJ-L136-409B-6 | ecosystem: Environmental > Terrestrial > Plant litter >...
CGCACCGACTGCTTCACGACTGGTAGATCCACCTGTGCCTTGAACATTTGTAACAGTCTCTGAGCTGCTCGCACCGACTGCTTCACGACTGGTAGATCCACCTGTGCCTTGAACATTTGTAACAGTCCGGGTTGTAGTAGTCTGTTCTTGATTTGTATCAGTTGCACTCACTGACTCTATTTCGAGGATAATTTGTCCTTCATTATCTTCCTTGTAGGTGTCAACAAATAAACCTGTTAAGGTAGTTTTTTCTTTGACCTCTAAAACGAATTCATCTTTTAAACCATTCAATGAAGTCCAAGTTTCTTCAACTTCAATGCCAGTCTGTTTTGTAATAAATTTTCCGCCTTTGACCCAAATTAAAGCCCAAGGTTCTAGGTTAAACTTATTGTTATCTGACCAATAAGTTGCATTGCCTTCACGAATTTTGAGGCGATAGTTTCCGGGATTTAATTCAATGGAGTTAGTACCCGATTGCTTCAAACTTGCCAGCTGATTTTCATCCAGCACATAACTATTGCGTTTGCTATCTACTGTTAAAGTCTGAGGAGTGAAGAATGGCTTCTTACTGGTAATTAAAAGGTCAATTGAGCCACTATTGTCATTATTGTTAACATCAAAGAACAAAGCATTGAGAACTGTTCTTTGTTTAACCTCTAACTGCAAATTATCATTAGATCCGTTTAAGGTTGTCCAGGTTGCGCCTACTTCATAACCTGTGGTTTTATTGATAAATTTACTACCATTAACTCCATATATCCACAGTAAGACAAAAGGTTCTCCTTCTGTTTTCGCCTTGGCATATTTGTAGCGACCGCCACTAATTTTTATATCAAAAGTACCTTTCTCGAAAGTAAAGGAAGTTGCAACATTTTGTTGCAGATTGTTCATTTGGTCGGGGTTGATAACGTAACAATTGTTTTTAGTATCAATGGTTAAAATGCTCATACCGTCCTCCCTAATTGTTTTGCTTTCTTGAGAAACTATTGCTGGTGTACCTTGAGAAGTTTTTTCTTGTTTTACTGCTGCTGGTATACGTTGAGAAGTCTTTTCTTGTTTTACTGCTGCTGGTATACGTTGAGAAGTTTCTTGTTTTGTTGTTTCAGATTTTTCGTCTGACTTGACTTCTGGGGTAATTTCGGTTGTTACTACCGTAGCTGGTTCATAAATACTAATCCCTGCCCAACGACCCTTAGGTTCGGTCATGGTGACTAAAGTTCCCTTACCAGTAGTCGTGTTAATGCGGATTAGTTGACCGTTTTTACCTAAGTTAAAGAAGTTACCAGTCACGCCGTAAAGAACATTACCAACAAATTCCATACTGGCAATATTGGGAAAGCCTATATCACCAATGGTCTGGACTTTATTAGTCTCTAAATTCCAACTTGCTAATAACTTTTTCTTGTTGTAACCAATCAAGGTAATATAAGCTTTGCCATCAGCATCAAAGGCAACTTCAGCACAGTTGTAGTCTTTATCCGCTAGCGTTACTACTGGCGTACCTTTACCTGTTTCGAGATTAATGGCAATCAGTTGTTTCGCTGTTGTGGCGTAAAGGGTATTACGCTGGCGATTATATGCTAAACCAGCACAAGCAGTACCCATATCACTAATTACAGTGACATCACCTGAATTCAGGTCAATTTTAACTAGTCGAGTCTTGTCACCGTCCCGATCGAGTCCATATAGTTGCGAACCGACAAAAGCAATGTCATAAACTTCTGTAACTATCTCACCAACAAAAGTAGCTTTACCTGTGGCTAAATCCAGAGTGTAAAGTTTGCTTAATTGATTGGTGACACAATCTTGGATATAAACTGCCCCTGGTTTGACCTTAATAGGTTTAGCTGTGCTACTCATACTTTTCTCTTTTTTTTTTCGGTTGAAACTGAAGAATTTCATACTTTCAAAGCTCTATGAGCTTCAATTTCGTAAATGAATCAAAACCTAAGCAATCAACATGAACTTTCTCCTTGGGATTGTTGTTATAGGCATAAAGATATGCTTGAAGATCACACAACAAAACAAAGTCTGCAATCGTTTTCAGGTAATTTGCAAGTATCCATTTTTGCTGAACACAGGCTATTATTAGCACAGTTTTGAACTGCGTACTTTCAAGAGTGACAGCAAAATCAAGCCGTAAGTCGTTACGATTCAGAAATAAAATTGATTTCTATTTAGCTTTGAGGCTTAACTATCCTTTAGTTAACTACAAACTCGGGTATATTTTTGTATGCCAAAAGGCAGAGGATTTTTCCAAAGTATCTCTACTTACAGGGTGTTGACAAATTTTACACTTTGAGCGTGGGTGACAACCCTGTTAGAAGCTAGACAAGGTAAGGCGTTGACCCACTTGTGGTAAAAGAAAGATAGGCCCGTTCAAAGTACCGACGACCTATCACAAATTATGTTACCTCTATTTGATCAGACGCATCTCCAGCAACACTTAACTCGTACTCAGTTTTTAGTATTAAGGGCGTTGCTGATTCACGGTATGAATCAACAACGCCTTGAAGTTACAAAACTCACCCTCAAGCTGGCTGATAGCAATTGGGAAATCTTTAATTCATACCCTAATTCAGCAACGCCGTATTAAGTATCCTGCTCAATCTACTGCAATCAGAAAGACAAGTTAAGTTGGAGCAATTAGCGCGAGTGTTTCCCTACCCGATTACCGCCCTTTGCCGTCGTCGGAAATTACAAAGGTTCTTGGATTTACCTCAATTAACCGGAACGCCAGATTTGGTATCCCCTGATAACTTATTGGTTAACCACCTATTGCCAAGTGGGTCAGACTTTATCAATTGTCATCTGGAGCACCCAATGGGGATATATAAACTTGACGAGTGGTAAGCCTGGTTTGGGAGAAGAGAGCTATCCCTTTATCCTGGTCCCTATTACCCAAGCCTTGAAGTAGTAATTTGACAGCAACATTGGGATGCGATCTCAGAAATTTTACCGCTTTTGAAAGATTATAAAGTAGTGGTTTTAGGAGACCGGGAATTTTGCTCGATGAGCTGGCTAACTGGATCAGGGAGGTAGGTGTATATTTTTGTTTAGGGCTTAAATGCTCTCTTTGTATCGAAACCGAACCTCAAATCTGGAAGCCGTTGAAGGAGGTAGGATTAGTTCCCGGAATTTCTCTCTATTTCCCTGGAGTCAAAGTCAGAAAGACTCAACCGATAGGGGGATTTGATGTGGCTTGTAAATGTCCAAGAAAATATCGGGGCATATCGGTTAAGGAGGGTTTGTTTATCCTGACCAATTTAGGCTCTCTCAATAGTGCTATTCCCTACGGGATAGCTTCGCTTCACGCTGCCTACAAAAAGCGGATGGGAATTGAAGAGAGTTACCTTGATTATAAAAGTGGAGGTTATTATTTAGAGAGAACAGGCTTAAAAGGTAAGCGACTGATGACCCTCATTTTATTAATAGCACTCGCTTATAGTAATGCTGTCATGGAAGGGAGAACGCTGAAAATGAAATCGGTCAAAAAGTATATTATTTGTCCTAAAGAGTCAAAAAGAAAGTATCAGAGGCGGAGTACCTTTGGCAGCGGTCTAGATAGCCAACAATGGGTTACATACTTAGACAAATATACCGGAGCAGTTAAGCGAGTTAATGAAATTAACCCCGAATAAGCGCCACTTTTATCAACGGGGGATGAGGGCTGTAACTCTAATTAGGTCTAGCTTTTAGCTCTCTTTGTCACCCCCCCAGGGCGATCGCACTTCTTCCCACGGCTTTCAGCAAATCTACAGCAGTTTTCTGTTGAGCGGGATACAGATTTCGCGTAGGGACTCAGGCTTGGTCTGAGTCCCTACGTGTATTTCATCCAATTGGAAACTGGTGTATTTGTTGTGGAACAAGCAAGGAAAGCGTATGATAGGACATTGCTTCTGTGCCGCCGTGCGATCGCGCCGTCCGATTTCGTTAAACTTTTGCGGCTCGGTAGCTGAGAGGAAAACGCAGTATGCCCGGCTAACGAAACTCTATCTACAGCCCTTGAACTCCGATCGGGCTAGCATCGCAATCAGCCTTTGGGCGGCCGAAATGCCAGCCCACGCCACCATAAAATTTATGTATTTAGAAGCTACAATCCCGCTCCTCAATAGTTTATAAATCGCCGTTTAAATATTATTTGAAACCGGAAAATGCACTAATAATTAATATTTAATAACCCATATATTATCAAGTTTATGCAGCAAGAATTACGACAAATACCGTGTTTGTTTCTACAAATTCCTGTATTTAGCCAATAAAACAAAGCCATAATTTTCTATAATTATGCTTTATAAACTATATTTTTTAGGTTTACTTTTTTTTCTTTTAATATACTGGTAGCGATGTCTGATTGTCGCAACAAAAAAAAATTCGGAAAGTTGTCAGCATAGAAAAATGGTTAATAAGGCAATTACGGTCTATAATTAGTTGTCAATAACTGCAAATAAAAAATATATGAAAAAAGCCATTAAAAAAATATATATGTGAAAAAAATACTAAGCAAAGGGTTGCCAACAGGTGAATAAAAGTTTCACTCAAAAAATCGATATGCGCAAAAGCGACAAAACCGAGTATAATAGTATTGCCAAATTGAGGATCAGTTCAGAAATACTGTAGAAAAAACTAAATTTATTGAAATAGCCAGGTGTAAATTGAGGATTGAAGGCGTACCCAAATTGACTAAATATTTGCTGATCGGTTCCACAAAAGCTTACAGCGGCAAGTCTGCCATCGCCCTAGGGATGGCACTCGGACTCCGGGGAAAAGGACTGGCCGTCGCCTACGGCAAACCTCTGGGAACCAGTTTCAGCTCCGAGGGAGCTGGAACCGAGGACGAAGACGTGCGGTTCGCGGTAGAGACGCTGAAGCTCTCAGAAAGCCAGATGCCGTCAACACTTCTGTCTTTGGACGAAGAGACGGTTCACAAGCGTTTGCGGGGAGAAGACAAGACAGATTACCACCAGTCTTTAGCGCGATATTTGCAAGCTCCCAGCGGAGACTTGATGCTGTTAGAAGGCCCAGCTAATTTGGAGGAAGGCAGTCTGTTTGATTTGTCTTTGGCTCAAGTCGCTGAGGCAATTGATGCCTCTGTGCTGTTGGTAGCCCGCCCGATCAATCTGTATGTAGACGATTTGCTGTCGGCTAAGCGGCGTTTGGGTTCGCGGTTGCTGGGCGTGGTACTCAACGACATTCCCTCGGACAAACTCGAATCGGTAACGGCGACTGTGCGGCCTTTTCTGGAGGCGGCCGGTATTCCAGTTTTGGGAATGCTGCCGAGAAGCGCTTTGCTGCGGAGTGTCAGCGTCAAAGAATTGGTTCACCAATTGAAAGCTGATGTGCTCTGCCGTCGAGACCGTTTGGACTTGATGGTGGAAACCTTGACAATTGGCGCGATGAATGTGAGTTCTGCTCTGAAGTATTTCCGCAAAGCGAGAAATATGGCGGTGGTGACTGGGGGCGATCGCACGGACATTCAGCTAGCGGCTCTGGAAAGCTCGACTCAGTGCTTAATTTTGACAGGCCACTTGCCTCCTTCTCCTCTGGTGATCGGCAGAGCAGAAGAAATGGAAATTCCAGTTTTGTCTGTTGATTTGGATACCTTAACCACGGTGGAAATTATCGACAGCACCTTTGGAAGCGTGCGCCTGCACGAACCGATTAAGGTGGAATGCGTTACTCAGCTAATGGCAGAACATTTTGACCTTAAGGGTCTGATGGCATCCTTGGGCCTGGGCGATCGAGTCCATTAATTCGGCAATCCGATCAGAAGATATTCGGCACCCGGATCTGAGGGAAGAAGGTATTGGGCAGTGGGCATTGGGCAGAAAGAATTTTTTGTTTAAATAAAAAAGATCCAAAATTCTTAAATTCTCAATTTTTCTTGAATTCTACCTTGAGCTCCGGCTGCCGAATGCCTTCAGACATTCTGCGTTCTGGCGAACTCAAATCTCCCCATCCTCTCGTCAAATCTCGTAAATCAGCAATTCTTAACTTCTTTTTGGCGGCAATGGCTAGTGAGTCTGCTAAAATCCACAACGTAGTTTTATTTAATTTAATAAATTCTTTGAGTCAATCAATTGAGCTACCCAGAGTAGATGATTTTTTACAAGAACTTGCGGCGATCCAGCAAACCAGCTCCAAGCGGATTGCTCTTTTGGGTTCTCGCCACGTTCCTATTACCCACCAGCAGCTAATTGAGATGCTGAGCTACGCCATAGTTCTGGGAGGCAATCAGCTCATCACTTCTGGCGCTACAGGCACCAATTCAGCCGCAATTCGGGGGGCAATGCGAGCAGATCCTAATCTGCTGACAGTGATTTTGCCGCAAAGCATGAGCCGCCAGCCCCGGGAGTCTCGCGACCAGCTCGAACAAGTGATACATTTGGTAGAAAATCCCAAAAATGACAGTTTGTCTCTCCCGGAAGCAAGCGCCATGTGCAATCAGGAGATTATTTCTCGCTGCCAGCAACTGATCTGTTTTGCTTTTCACGAAAGCCACACTTTGCTGAAAACTTGCCAGGATGCGGAGGAACAGCGCAAGGTGGTTACTCTATTCTATTTTGATTGAAATGCGAGGCGGATGATGCTGTTGGGATTGTCTGTGTCGGTTATTCTGCTTGATTGTATTGCTGCTGCTGCTGCGCTGGTTTATGCACCGTTTTTGGTGGTTGCCGTCGCCCGCTTGCAGGTAGGCTACGACCAAGCAGCCCCCCGCGCTATGTTTGAAAAGTTGCCTGCTTACGCTCAGCGGGCAACTTGGGCTCACCAAAATTCGTTTGAGACGTTTATGCTGTTTTCAGCGGCGGCTTTGATGGCTTTTGTGACGGGGGTAGATTTGGAGGCGGCGGGTTGGGCTGCGATCGCTTTTACGATCGCCCGGTTGTTGTATTCGGTTTTCTATATTCTGAATGTGCCCCTGGCGCGATCGCTCATGTTTGCGATTAGTTCTTCTTGCACTGTTTCTTTATTCTATTTCAGTTTGAGGGCTGTTAATGGCTAATTGTTATTAGTCACTGGTCATTAGTCATTAGTCATTAGTTAAGAGACGCTTAATTAATGACTAATTATTAACTACTAATTACTAATTACCGATTACCAATTACCGATTACCAATTACCCATTACCAATTACTAATTTATGGCTGCTAGTTATTCATTTGATATTGTCAGCGATTTTGATCGGCAAGAATTAGTTAACGCTGTTGACCAAACAGTGCGGGAAATTCAAAGCCGCTACGACTTGAAAGATACCAAAACTACCGTGGAATTGGGCGCAGAATCTATTAGTGTCAATACAGACAGCGAATTTACTCTCGATGCAATTCACACTGTTTTGCAAACTAAAGCCGCCAAGCGGAATTTATCTTTGAAAATTTTTGATTACGGTAAAGCTGAACCTGCTAGCGGCAGTCGGGTGCGTCAAGAAATTAAACTTAAAAAAGGGATCAGTCAGGAAATCGCGAAACAGATTACTAAATTGATTCGCGATGAATTTAAGAAGATTCAAGGTTCGATTCAAGGAGATGCTGTGCGGGTTTCGGCTAAGGATAAGGATGATTTGCAGTTGGTGATTCAACGCTTGAAGCAAGAAGAGTATCCCGTGGCTTTGCAGTTTACCAATTACAGGTAAATTTTTGAAAGCTAAGTATTGGATTCCCGGTTGTGCGATCGCATCTTTGAGTGCGATAGAACTGGCCTTGCGCTTGGTCGGATTCGGAAATCCTGCCTTGCTGCAAGCTGATGCCAATGCTGGCTATATATTTGCACCAAATCAACTTGTATATCGCTTTGGCAATAGACTTGAGTACAATCAATTTTCTCAGCGTTCTGAACAAATCGATTCAGCAAAGCCTGAAGGTACTCTCAGAATTTTGATGATAGGAGATTCGGTTCTCAACGGTAATAATACCACCGATCAGCAAGAAACTATTCCAGAATTGTTTGAAGCGCGTTTGTTGGGCATAAAAAAGCAAGTTGAGGCGCTGAATGCTTCTGCAGCTTCTTGGGGAATTGGCAATCAATTGGGATATATTCGCAAGTTTGGCACTTTTGAAAGTGATGCTGTGATGAAAGCAAATTGGTAATCACAATTTGCTACAACCTCCAAGCAGCAGCGCGGGGGTGGGAAATCACCCGCTGATGCCGAATCGCAAACCGTTATTGGCAATTCAAGAAATGTTTCAAAGATACGTTAGGCCCCAATTGTCAAGTATTTTTGTATCGAATTCTCCGGCGGGAGTGCCGGTGTCGGAATCACAACGGTTTATGGAAAATATGCAGCGATTTGAGCAAATAGTTGCTTTGGTGCGAGCTAAGAATATTCCGTTGTTTGTGTTGTATACTTGCGATCGAGCGGATTTACTGCCCGTACCGAATCAGCCGAAGTTTAAATCCGAGTTTGTCGATCGGCTAAAAGCTTTAAAAATTCCAGTCATAGACACTCATGCAGCCTGGTCAAAATTGCCGAAAACGAGGGTAGAAAGTTATTTTCTGGATGCCGTACACCCCACAGCCCCAGCTTATGAATCAATAGCAGATTTAGTGTTTCAACAGTTGTGTATACAGAAAAAATTGGTGACCTGTGGCAGGAAGGAATAACCTGCTTTATAGTCGAAGGAAGAAGGAAGACGTAATTCCTGACAACTGGCAACTGACAACTGACAAGTGACTGGTATTAAATATCTAAACCGATAACTGCTAAATCGGGAGGATGTTCGACAACAAACTGGTAATATAACTCTTGCTTTGCTTGCGGCGGCAGAGACATTATCCATTCTAGCAGCCCCATTTCACCTGCTACTATCTTCGGGTTAGTGAGAGTCAACCGCACTTTAATTTGTTCATTGCGGCTTAGTGGCAATTGCTCTTTTAGTGTCAGGTGTACCTGCACCTGATGCAAGTTGGTCACATTTAAGCGATAAGCGTAACTCATGCGCCGCTGCTGGCCGATCAGTTTTTTATCTACTTGTCTTTCCACTAATTCCCGCTCTATTTTTAACCGTTCATCTATTCCTAAATTAACTTTATATTCTTGCCCGGGGGAAACATTTTCTAACTGCACAGTACCGACAAAAGTGTTGTCGCGAAAAATATTTGCTTTACCGGGAAGCAGAGTTGCGCCTGTCAGCGGATTCACAACAACTGCTTGCAAATAGGCAAAACTGACTAATCGCGGGACGGCTATATATTCAGGTTTAAACGGATAATTTTCTCTGAAAACCATCACTTTGTGCGGTGTACCGTCGCTGGGAATCTTGGTATTTCCCCCTACTTGAAATGAGACAGTGCCTCCTTCTCTGGATACTTTGGCTGTGGCTGTTTCAGCTTCTCTGGGTTGGGATGCTGTGTCGGGTGTAGCGCCTGCATAGCCATAGTCCATTTCTTCAGATACGTCTACTATATCTCCCTCAGCATCTGATAAACCTTGACCATAGCGGGCTTTTGACTCGCTATTTCGGTATTTGGCTGTAGAGTGTAAAGTATCGATAAACCAGGGTTCTAGTTTTGGGGGCAAAGTTCCCATTCCGGGTTTTGCTGTAGATAAAGTCAGCGCTACTCCCGCCCAATCTTCGCCTGTATTTTGATTGACTTCTGCTAGGTAATTGAGATTAATTTGGTTGTTGGTAGTGTTGGTTCGCAAGTCGTAAAGGGGAGTCCAACGGGCTCGCCTGACTACATAGGAAACTTCTAGTTCAAAATTGCCGCTGCCGCTGGGTTCTATGGCAACAATAATGTTAAAGCTTTGCTCGGAATGGGGAGTTTTTACTTGCCCCAACTGCTGGTTCAAAGCTTTTATTTGCTTGTCTATTTCGCGCTGCTGTCTTTCGTATAGGGCGATCGCACTTACGTATTTTTTATAATTACTGCCTAAAAAGTTGACCAATTCCCCGGTTTCGTTCAAACCAATCTGCTGTTTAGCGATGCTGCTAGCAAAGGAACCAACACTTTTTTCGCTCAAATTTTCGACAAATTTGAGTTGAATTTTACGCGAGGCGATTTGAACGTCAATGGCGCGTTTTTGGGTTTCTAATTCTTGGATTTGTTGGGTTAATTCGGCAGTGCGATCGCCCACTGCTTCGCTGCTAAACACTGTTTCGGTTCGCACTCCCAAAAGTCGCACTGCAACTATACCCGCACCCGTGGCCCTGACTGACTCTGTGTCGAGGGTTGCGGGGAGAGAGGCGATCGCCAATTCTCGCTCGTTTCCCGTCAAGGCCACCGTGCCGCGGCGGGTCACCAAAGCCCGATCGGTGTAAACTGTAACTTCACAAATGCGAGTATCGAGTGTTTTAATGCTATCTAAATTAGGCATTTCTGAGTCAGTCACAGCCAGTTTCTCCTATGCAATCAGCGTTTTAATCGCCCTTTTAATTACCCTGCAAGCGATCGAGCAATTTCAAAAGTAGTTTATTGCTCAATTTTCCCGATCGCCCATTCCTCTAGAAAACTCCTCAAGCGCATCCAAAGGGGAAGCAAACAAAATGCAGCGTTTGAGCAAAGACAAGTCTAACTCCGGCAGTATTTCACTGCTAGCAATGCGATCGTAACCTTCCTCTGGCAGATGGTAAAGCTCTAGAGTGCCATCTTCCCAACAATTTCTAACACTCCACCGCAGTAAAATAATCCCACCCCCGGAACCTCTTCAAAGCCTGTTTGAATTGCCTTGAATTGATGCCATGTCAAACCGCGCCAAGTGAAACGTTGTTCGACGGCAGGAGAAGTGGTTTGATTGTCTACAGTTTGAAGCATGATTGTTTTATTGATGTTCAAAATGGTAGCGAGGGGGTGGGCGGGTTTACGAGAGCGTTAGTTTTAGGCATTGATAGTTGGTAAAACCCGCCGCTACGGTTAATTTTAGCTCAGCGGATCGATTCCGGCCAAGTCCAAAATTTGAGGAATCAAATCTTCTCGCTTCACAGCCATTAGGTGAACTCCTTGACAAATCTGCCGCGCTAGCTTGACTTGTTCTGCCGCAATTTTTATGCCTTCCTGCAAGGGTTCTGGAGCTTTTGCCAAACGATCTATCGTCTCTTGGGGTATGTGGACTCCCGGCACATATTTTTTAATAAATTCAGCATTTTTAGCTGATTTAAACAGAAAGATTCCTGCTAAAATTGGCTTGTTGCAGCCAGCAGCAATCTGTTGCATAAACTTATCAAAAACTTCAAAATCTGTAATTAATTGACTCTGAAAAAACTGTGCTCCCGCCTCTACTTTTTTCTCAAATCGACTTTGCAAACCAGACCAACTGGGGGATTGCGGATCGACGGCAGCACCGACAAATAAATCGGTAACTCCGTCGGTTAAAGCTTTGTCATTCCAGTCTTTGCCGCAGTTCATTTTTTGAATGGCTTGCAACAGCCGCACTGATTCAAAATCGAATACACTTTTTGCTTTAGGATGATCGCCGGCTTTGACTGGATCGCCTGTAAGTGCCAAGATATTATGAATGCCTAAAGCGTGGGCTCCCATGAGATCGGCTTGCAGGCTAATTTGATTGCGATCGCGACAAGCAACTTGACAAATGGGTTCAATTCCGTGCTGCAATAAAATCGCCGAAACTGCTAGGGGGCACATTCCCAAAACTGCCCGACTCCCGTCTGTGATATTAATTGCGTGAACTCTGTTTTTGAGGCGTTGGGCCATTTGAACTGTGTGAGTTATATCGCCGCCTTTGGGCGGGGCAACTTCGGCGGTAATTATAAATTCTCCGGGGGTGGTGCAGGCTGTGCGAAAACGGTTCATAGTTATTTCAAGGAAGAAGGCACGACACTGATTTTGACACGGATACACGGATTAATTATCGAGGGTTCCTTCTGATGTTGAAGGAAGAAATTCCTTCGACTTACTTCCCGGAGGCTACGCGGGCGGCTGCGCTGTGCACGAGTCGCGAGGGGGTAAAAAGAAGGAATGAGGAAGACTAATTAGGCAGAGAATAACCGAAAGCGGTTTTAACCTTATTTAGAGTTTGGTTGGCAATAGTTTCTGCCTGTTCCTTTCCGCGACGCAGTACACCCTCTAAATATCCCGGATCGTCCATTATTTGCTTGTATTTATCCTGAATTGGTTTGAGGGCATTAATTGTCGTGTCTGTTAGCAAGGGTTTAAATTCTCCCCAACCCATGTTTTCACACTCGGTTGCTACTTCTTCCTTAGATTTGCCGGAAAGCAGGAGATAAAGTGTCAGCAAATTTCTAGCTTCGGGGCGCGAGGGGTCGTCAAAAGTCAAACCCCGCACGGTATCTGTTTTGCAGCGCTTGATTTTTTTGGCGATCGTATCTGGCGAATCCAATAAATTAATGCGACTTTGTTCGGAAGGGTCAGATTTCGACATTTTGCGCGTGCCGTCAGTCAGACTCATCACCCTCGCACCGTCAGTCCTAATTAACGGTTCTGGAAGTTTCAATACTGGCTTTTCGGGTGTGCCGAATTGGTGATTTAATCTGATGACAATATCGCGGGTGAGTTCCAAATGCTGTTTTTGGTCTTCTCCCACTGGCACTTTGTCAGCATCATAAAGCAAAATGTCTGCTGCCATTAACACGGGATAATTTAGCAAGCCTGCGTTGACATTTTCGCCTTGTTTAACTGCTTTTTCTTTAAACTGAATCATATCTTCGAGCCAGTTAATCGGCGTAATACAGTTGAGCAGCCATGCTAGTTCTGTGTGCGCGGAGATGTGGGATTGCACGAAAATAGTAGAATATTTTAAGTCGATGCCGCAAGCTAAATAGAGTGCGGCGATCGTGTAAGTGTCGGAGGCTAGAGTTGCTGGATTGTGCGGTGCGGTAATTGCGTGCAAATCGACTACGCAGAAGTAATTTTCGTACTGACTTTGACCTTCTACCCAATTGCGAATGGCACCGAGATAATTGCCGAGGTGAAGATTGCCGGTTGGCTGAACTCCTGAAAGAACGCGCTGTTTGCCCATGAGGAAAGAATAGAATTGAACTCACATTTCTATATTGACACGTTATTTCAATTTCAGAGCCTCTTCGTTAAAATTTACAAAAAATTCTGGTAATTCGGGAATCTCTATCGCTTCGGCGCAGGGACGATTCTGCCAAATAACGGCTCTTTTTACTTGGAATACTGGTATACAGATTGGAAATTTGAGATGGGAGATTTGAGATTGGCAATTGCAGTTACCGCCTTGATGACCAAGAATTTCAAAGGTGGTACCCGCCACGTGATTTATCCGTGGAATCAATCCCAAATTGAAAATCGAAAATCCTCAAGCCCCCACATTTATCCGTGGGGTCAATCTAAAATCTAAAATCTAAAATCTAAAATCGATTGACTGGCGCGGTTTAAACCCCCTATTATCAAACAAAGTCCGCCTTCGCGGACTTAAGATAATTAATCAGAAAGACTGAGATTTCTACCCAATTTCAGCGGGTTGCAAAATCTCATTAACAGGCTTTCCTCGTTTTAATTCAACCCATTGAGACTCAACGGGTTCATAAGCGCAATAACATACCGCGATGCACAGGTTTGTGTCGCTCGAAGAGAACTGGTGGATACTCTTAACAATCCAGTTTCCATCTCGACCGTGGGTGATTCCGTTGCCGGGATCTTCGAGGTTTGCATACTCTCGCACGCGATCGCCGATTTGAGGCAATTTCCCCGAACAATCCCACTCTTCTGCTAGAATGTCGGTCAAGCCACCATTCGGAATTAGCTTTCGATCTCTCCAGCCTTCCGCACTCATAGATTCAGTTTTGTAAACAATCCATGTTTCTTTTTTGGTCATAAATTACCTCAGTCTTGGTTGTCGTGCCAGAGGTCTTGAAAAGAAGTCTGTTCGCCGTAAAAGACGCAATCGACTTCGAGGGGCAAATCTTTGTTTATTTTGATTTGCTTGAGTTTCCAATCGTATCGGCGTTCCATTTCCCGGCACTTCTCCGGGTCAGTAGCGCTGTGTATGTTTTCTGGTTCTGACGGTTCTGGTTCTACTAGGTTTGTCACTGTTTTAAATACTAGACACCTGTCGATCTATTTGCTAGTGCCTCCTTTTTCCGCTCGATCTTGCTGGATGAGCGGGTTTTGGTTTGGGTGACTGTTCCGCTTTCCTTGAACTGCGGCTGTCACAATTCGCTCTACAAGATTGCTCATAGTGCGTCCTTCCTCCTTAGCCCATACCGTTAAGTCGTCTCTAATATCCTCATCCAAAACGAAATTAATTCTAGGTCGCCTGTACTTCCCCATTGGTTGCGAGTTGGTTAGTGGTTAGTTACCAGCTTATGACGTTAGATTAACTTTTGGGGTTGTGGATTAAGATAGTTGACAGTGGCATCTACTACAATCTACAGTATACCTACGATCGCCAAATGTCAAACAAAGAACAAATATAAAGTAAGGTGCGTCAGTCGGTAAAATCCAAATTTTTCAGACTAACCTCAAGACTGACGCACTATACAGGCTAATGCCCAATGACTGTTGACTCATTACCAATCTGTCAGCAACCTTGCTTTGCGCAAAACAAATGTCAGAACAGTTTCTTGCCCGGTAATAATATCGGCTCGGCCCTCCATTCCCGATTGAATGGAATACTGGCGGGGGACGTTGGCTTGGGGGGTTCCGAAGAATTGGCCGCTGGCGGATTTGAGTTTTGTTAAATAAGTTTGTTGGGGCTTAATTGCTACTTCGTAATAAGCTGTACGTAAATTATTAGTGGGATTTTGAGTGGCGATCGCATCTGGGGCGATTTCGCTCACGGTTCCTTTTAATGTGCCGTAATCGGGGAAAGGCAAAGCCGAAATCCTGATCTGTACGGGTTGACCGATTTGGATGCGAGCGATGTCTTGGGATGTCACTTTGGCTTTGACTACCAGGGGTACGTCGCTGGGGACGATTTGGGCGATCGCGCTGCCGGCTTGTACGGTTTGACCAGTATTTCGTACTTCCAACCTCAGAATTGTACCATCAGCGGGCGCGCGGATCACGCTATTTTCTAGTTTTAAATCAATTTGATTTACCTCTTTTTTAGCTTGAATCAATTGTTGCTGAATGGACGATCGCTTGACGAGCAAAACCCGCCGACTTCGGCCGAGTCTTTCGGCGACATCCGGCTGCGATGTGGCGAATTTTACTAAAGCAGATTCGATTAATTCCTGTTGAGCGGAACTTTCGCTTGGGATGCTTTTAAATTGGGCGCTGGCCAAAATTTGATTTTCTAAGTCGCGCAGTTGCTGGTTGATTTGCTGTGCTGCTGTTTGAGACTGATTAATTATTTCTTGTAACTGCTTTTTTTGAGCGCCCAAACGGGAAGCGTCTACAACTGCGATCGCATCTCCTTCTTTTACTGTCTGATTCTCGCTGACAGCAATGCTTTCGACGGTTCCTTCGGTGGCTGCTTCCACGACGCGCACTTCTCCTGCGGGACGGACGATCGCGTCTGCTTTGACTGTAGCGCTGTATTTGGTGACGCTAGCGAGGGCGATCGCCCCGCCAAAGGTGGCCACCATCAAAATGCCCCCCAAAGTCGTCCAGCGGCTGACAGGGGGCAAAAACTGGTCGTTATCAAAAATTTCAGCGGGTGTGGGTTCGGGAGTGAGAGACATGGCGGCAAGGGGGAGAGGGGAATAGTTTTGAGTTTTGAGTTTTGAGTTGGGGGAGAGGGAGTGATCGATCGCTTATTTCTTTTGCCAGCTTTATTATCAGCTTTCCGGAAACCAAGAATATGTTTAGAAGTCTCAATTTAAATTCACAGGGTAAATGTAAAAATCCGTACAGCTTTGCCGTCCTCACCCGCAAATTTCCCGAAACATCAACAGGAGTGAAGCCAGCGGGCAACACTTATGAAAATATGGCGTTTCAGCAAAGATTTTTGGCGCTGTTACCGGGTTTTTCGATGGGTAGGTAGTAAGTAAGTAAGTACATAGGTATTAATAGGAGTTCTTCATGCCAAAAAATCAACCACATTCATTCTTCACCGAACTAACCGATCGAGAATCTGCTACTGTCAGCGGTGGCAGCATTACCAGCGGTGTCAGCGGCGCTAACTGCAACAGCGAAACCCAGAACAGCAGCCGCGCTGGGGCCACTATGCTGTTTTTCCTACCGCAGCCGAGCCAGTTTTATCTATACGATCCGAGCCGCGATCGCCCTTACAAAACCCTAGTAGTTTAGATCGCTGAGTCAGGTTGGGCGATCGGGTAAATTTTGACAATTTATCCGTAATATTCCGGAGGTCGCACAGCACTACCAGAAGTATTACTCAGTATTTAAACGATGCTCTAGGAATTAGATAAGATTTCTAGTTTCCCTTCACTTTTATTAACTTAAACGGAGTCAAATCATGAAAGAAACAAAGGACGATTCACTGTTTGCTGAACTCACCCCTGAAGAATCAGCTAGCGTCAACGGCGGTCACTATTCCTATCGGAACTGTTACCGTCCGACGCGTCACGTCGTGTACCGCCGGAATTGCAACGGCTCCTTCCGAGTAGTGTACCGCTACTGGTAAAGTGTAGTGCTGTCAATTGCGCTCGATCTATTGATGTGAATTAATAAAGCACCCATAAACTTATGGGTGCTTTGTTCTGATTGGCTACTCAGTGAGGGGTAATGTTCATTAGGCTCTACTCATTATTCATTTTGCCAAATGTTAAAAAACATTCCTTTTATCCGAGAAATGCTTTTCTTCGGACAAGTAAGCAGGTTGATTAAATATCAGGTTTCCAGCAGAGCGAAGAAGATTGCGGCGCGGCTTGTTTGGCTTCAATCGCCAAATTTTACGGACAGAATTTTACAATTAGCCGCTTGCGAGAATTGGTCGGTACGGGCCAGCAAGAGACGACTTTATTGGGATTGAAATAAGTCTGTAATATTCCGGAGATGGCACAGCACTACCCGAAGTATTTGTCAGTATTTAAACGAGGCTCTAGAAATTAAATAATATTTCTAGTTTCCCTTCAATCTTATTAACTTAAACGGAGTCAAATCATGAAAGAAACAAAGAACGATTCACTGTTTGCTGAACTCACCCCTGAAGAATCAGCTAGCGTCAACGGTGGTCACTATGTCAAGCGAAACTGTTACCGTCCGACGCGTCACGTCGTATACCGCCGGAATTGCGACGGCTCCTTCAGAGTGGTGTACCGCTACTGGTAAGGTTTAGTGCTATCAATTGGGCTCGATATATTGATGTGAATTAATAAAGCACCCATAAACTTATGGGTGCTTTATTCTATCCATTCCGTAAGTCCTACAGCAGTAGTTTCAGAACTTTAGGGGTCGCCTGAAATGGTTCTGACTTATGGTTTTAAAAGTTGAGGGCGCGGCGCCAAGTCTGCCCCAAATTATGTAAGTCGTGATAGACGTGATTTAGGAAAAAAGTTAAGGATTCGCGCATTAGACATCTCTATAGCAATCCTAAATGATTATACTCGTTACCAGGCAGAGCCTGGTAACGCAGATCCGGAGGCTCTGCCTCCATTGTCGCAGCCGAGGCAGAGCCTCTGGACATCGGTTCCCAGGCAGAGCTTGGAAGTTAACCGATTATTGAAACTGATTGAGGATTGCTATATATAGCAATCCTCAATCATTTGTGAATTTCTTACTCCCTCCCCGAACCCGCGGGGAGGGTTGGGGTGGGGTAAAAAATTTACGACTTTAGTCTAGAAGAGCCTGATTTTTTAACTTATTGCTTCAGTTATCCAAACTGCCAAATCGCCAAATCTCCACCCACATTTAACTGTGCATTATCACCGAAAGTGAACTTTCTTTCCTGATGAGCTTGAGCCTTCATCGTGCAAAAAACCTTGCGGATTCGATAACTGGGAGCAACTTTCTGAGATACTTGTAAAGTAAAACCATGAGAACGATAGGTAGTAATATCTCCTACGCAAGATGAGTCATAGCCAAAGACTCGAAGTAGTAATGCTAGTTCCTCGTGTTCCGCTAAAGTCAATTCAAGATGAACTTCTGAAATGTCGTCAAATAAAGAAGTTTCGGAAGTAGCAAGGTTTTTCAGATAAGCCGCACGGTCAAAGCAACCCGCACTGGTAAGCTTGAGGTTTTTATAGTCTAAATAATCCTGATGGAATTCCATCAACCACGCATTGAAGGGTTCTGTCTCTGATTTCAGCGCCAAATAATTAAACCAGGGCACTTTTCTATCTTCGGTTTGACGAACTTGCAAATCAGAAAACGTTTCTTGGGTTCCTAAGGATTTTAGCTTTTCCTCTACAATATCAATCTGTCCTGCTTGTTTACTATTGAAACCTATACCCGAAAAACCTTCCCTAAACCCTTCCACACCCCCTGGAGCAAAAAGCTCAATATAGCTATGTTTTCCCCTGAGATAAGTTCCCGCCCAACTCTCTTTATCAGTTTCTACGGTATCTCTGGATATTGTGCAGAATTCTTGGCTAATGAACTCGGATTTTGCTATTGACTCTAGCGTTTCTGTGTCGAGAGTAACATATAAATGGTTAAATTCTATTCCCATGTTTTTACTGATTGAGCTTTAGTAATACAAATTGTGGAACAGACAAGATGCCTGTTCATAAAAACTCTTTAACTTAAGTCGCGCAAAGGTATTATAGCAATCCTAAATGATTATACTCGTTACCAGGCTCTGCCTGGTAACGCATATCCGGAGGCTCTGCCTCCATAGTCTGGGCCGAGGCAGAGCAAGAGTGACATCGGTTCCCAGGCAGAGCCAGGGAACCAGTTAAAACCAGTTAAATTTCGGGTAATCGACCGGACATGATATTACAGCATATTCCATGTAGATGTCGATCGCGATCGACCGGGTTTCGAGCAACAGCATCAGGGACGATCGATCGACCATAATATCCCGGCCGGGCGGGTTTTTGAGATTGTCAATTATATCATTTCCGGTTGCATCGGAATTAATATTACCCGAAACCAGGACACGGCAGTGCCGTTTCCCTACAATTAATCCGGGTAGGGAAACGGCACTGCCGTGTCCTCTATATCATTCCGGCGCAGCCGGAATTGATATTATTGGCAGATATTGGCAGGTTTACCCGCCCCTACCTGATTTCGGCTAATCGACCGGATATGAGTCCGTCACCGGTGCGTTCAACTCTCTTTACTAGGGAGTGACCAGCTTCTCACCTCACCCAAAGTCACCGGCATCAGAAGCACCACATCAAGGGTAAAGCGGAATACCTTGCGCCCCCGACGACTATTGTTTGGGTCGTAGAACTCAAGCTTGACATCCCAACAGTCACTGTTGATGCGACAGAACGGGCTTTTTTCGACGTTTATGGTGTCGAGTTGACGACCTTCAGCGATCGCCCGAGCAAAGGTCACAGCGGCTTGGAAGATGTTGGTGGCCGCGAAGTTGAGGGCGCGATCGCGCGAAGTCTGCCCCACATTGCGAAGATCGTTGTAGACTCGGTTGAGGAAGGCTGTCAGAGCCTGTCGCACGAGGGGTTCTTGGGCTTCCTCCACCTGACGAGAGATTGCCGCCATCGCCGCGTTCACCAGGGTATTGACTTTCCAGCCGTACATTCCCCGCGGGTAAGGTAGCGTCACTACAGGCACAACTTCACCGGAGGAGAGTTCCACCGTGCGGTTGGTGCGTCGGGCGGGTATGCTGATCCGATCGACAAATTCATCGCTGGCTTCTGGCTCGAGTTGCCCCGCCAACATCAGCACAAACATCTCGTAGACCTCGCCGTCCGTTGACTCTAGGGCATATATCGTGTCTCCATCGAGGTTCAAGGTCCAGATCAGGGAACGGCCTTCATCTGGATTGCGATCGAGGTGCTCGACCATCTGGCGAGCATCGTAGGGGTCTGCCGGAACCATGATGCCGTTTACTTCGGCGGGAGCCATCTGTTGTTGGAAAGTGTCGCGGCGGGTTTCATCCCCAAAGTCGTAGCCGATCGTCCCTAGGGCGTAAACGTTGCCAGAGTAGGCGGTGCTGGCTTCGACAGTGCCTGTGTCTGCGGGAGTCGCGGCGGCGGTGACGGGTTCCTCGGCAGGAGTGGCGGGCAAGACAGCAGGCATCGCTCCACTGGCAACAACCTCTTGGGTACTGGGGGGGGCATGACTGGCGACGGGGGCGGCATAGCCTGCCCGTTCGGTGCGGATCACTCGATCGCCCGCGAAGGAAATGGTGAGGGAGGGTTGCCCAAACAGCACTCTCATTGCCCCGGGGATATTGACAAAGCCGCGCAGACAGCGTTCTGGTTTTTCTGCGTCGCAGGGAATCGCGGTATTGAGCAGTGCTATTCGGACGGCTTCGGCATCAATGGGTTTACCCTCTTGCAGTTGCAAACTCATCAGCAGTGCAGAAATACCCGTCATCACGGGGGCAGCCATGCTGCTTCCTGTTACGCGCACGGGTTTTTCGGTGCAGGGTTGCGCCCCTAAAATATCTTCACCCGGAGCGAGGATACCTTCTGCTGTGTTGTTGCCGCCCCAGTTGCTAAAGTTGCACGGTGTACCATCGACTGTTGCGGCTCCCACTGCCAAAATTCCCGGCACCACGGCAGGCAGACACCAGGATTTGTTGAAATTGTTCCCTACAGGCGCGACGATCAAGATATTGTTGTCTTGACATTTCTTAATCGCTTGGAGAAGGATCTCTTCCCCTTCACTGGTTTGGGTGGGGCGACAAAAAGCGCAGTGGATAATATTTGCACCCAATTCTAAGGCTAAATCAAAAGCGCGGGCGAGGTTAAGAGCCGACAGCACATCGTTATAGTTACCTGCTTCATCGTCAGACTTACCATGTACTAGGGCATCGTGGGGCATATTGATTACCCGGCATTTGGGAGCCACGCCGAAAACAGGGCTATGCTCTTGACCGACGATTGTACTGGTGACGTGGCAAGCATGGTCGTTGATTTCAACCCGCGTCCGGATGTCTTCTGGTAAGGCCGCGTCGATCGCGGCTTGTTTCTCTTTACCCTTGAGCCCCTTATCCCTGATTGCTTGAAAGCTGGCATAATGTTCTGGGCCGATCGGATCTGCTGGTTCGTGCCAGTAGGGAAAAACCTTGGAGACTTGAGCTCCGGCAAAACAGGATAATGTGTAATCTGGGTCGCCGTCTAAAATTACAATCGTGATGCGGGGGTCGCCGAGGGTTTGGTTGTGGAGTTCAGCTAGTCCTGGGATGCGATCGTCGAGGTCATGGGGGTGGAGTGCCAGCGATATTTGGAGTGCAGAACTTTCAACTTCACTGGCCCAAATCCCCGCCGACTCCCTTTCACCCTCAGCGACACTGGATGAATCTGGAGTATGGGAGAGCAGATCTGAAGGAGCCAAGTCAACAGCCTCAGCCCCAGTTTCCTCAACTTGCGCCGAGGTATTTTCAGGGCTTTCCCACACCTCAACCGGCGGAATTTTTGCCACTAGCCCAACTGACTCAAGCTGATTTCCCAATACTTCTGTCTCACCAGACTCAGATTCAGCCTCAACTCCACCAAATTCAATCTCACTAGCCCAGACCCTAGCCTCAGTCAACCCTTCCGCGTCATCAACCTCAATCGACTCCAACCCACTTGCTTCGACATTGCGGTTAGCCAAAGATCCGATCGCAAATTCTCCGACAGCCGACTCTTCCAGATAGTCTAGACCGGCCACCCGACCAAAAGCATCGCTATCCCCAACCCCCCACGCAGAGGGAGCCAGACCCATATTGGTTGCCACCAAGTAAAAGTTCTGCTGTAGCACCCCAATGTGCTTAAGTATCAACGCATAACCGATAGAGCGATAGCGACGAAATAGCCGACCGAACCGTGCCGTAATTACTAATACCACCTGTGGACGTGGATGCACCGCAATTTTTGCCAAACCATAACCTAACAGAGCTAAAATATCATCCTCCGATTCGACAATCTGCTCTAGCTGGTGATTCTGAGGATCGTAGTGATACACCCCTTGGTTCAAACCTTGACAATGCAGTACCACTGGATAAATTTCTAATTCATACATTCCCCCGGCGCCGGGATAGGGGCGACGGCTCAACTCGCCGTATTCAAAATCTGGTCTAAAACCTGGGTTTTTTCGCCAAAATTCACCTAACAACTCTTCTGCATCAACTAATTCTTTAACACGGGCGGTGCAATAGAGTAGTTGGCCCAGTTGCTCGACTGAAATTGGATGGTTATCGTCATAATCTCGAACCGATTTTCGTGCTTCTATCGCTTCGGTGAGCGTAGCATCGTTACACATCAACGCCCCCAAATTTGGACGCTGCAGCGGTACAATCCGGTCGCTCATCGGCGGCTTCACCACCGGAAAATTTGACCACTGCTCAGTGTTATAGTCTACGTCTGGGTAGTCATGGCGACCGTTGCGACTGCGGCTGTGGAACAGCAGGTTATGAAAGTCCCAAAGCTGGAGCGAGGGAGGTTCGGGGTCAGCCGTCAGAAACCCCGCGGCCCAAAGCAAATTAAGGAACTGATAGGCGGTTTCTGGCCCCAGGTAGGGCGGTGGCGTCAGCGTTGCTAAGGTTTGGGGCTGGGCAAGTTGAGCCAGGAGCGCACTTGCTCGCCAGTCGAGAAGCTTGACCCGAAACTTGGAGAGGGGGGACTCCAGCACCATTGTGCCTTCGTAGGGATGTTGATAAGCAAAGCGGGAGAGTGCGAGACGGGTTTGTGTCGAGTAGGGTTCGGTCAGATTCAACTCGGCAGATTCCACCATCGGAACCGCCACTGCCAGCGGTAACACAGCATAATTGAGCCAACCCCGCTCGTTCAATTGTTGTAGCATCTGAGCGAGCTGTTCCTTAGCCGCGCGACCATCGAGTTCGGCTACCCCTTGCACAAGTGATTCGGTGGTGGTGTTACCTGCCTTGAGGCGATCGAGAGCCATACCGATTCCGGGGGTTGTCGCCAGGGTGAGGAAAGCGGTCGGATCGGATTGTGCCGAGTGAAGGGTGTAGTAGTTTTCGTTGCTTGTCACTTGGACAAAAGGGTTAAGGGAAACAGCGAAGGGGTGATGGCTCATAGCGTGGATAAGTGAGTCAAGGGCAATAGCGATCGGTGAAATTATGAGAAATAGAATCTTATTTGATGTTAAAAATCGGAGCAGTGTAATGTCAGAAGCTCATGTTTTTTTTAGACTGTTGAATGGTTTTACACACTAGCTCCACAAGAGATGAGTAGAAAAAAGAATAAAAAAATATGTAAGGGAAATTAATCGCCACTAGGATTGACCTGATGGCGATTAACCTTCCATTTCTCACACCGCTAAATGCCGAAGCATTCTAGCGGTAGTCTCTTGGGAAGTGTAAGATGAGGACGAGGTAGATGAAGAAAGCTCACAAAACTCAGGATCAAGTAAAGTTTCGATCGCAACTCGACATCTTTCACCTCGTCAACAACACACAGCCTAGGAAATCACTGCAATGGCAACTAGAGGTTAACTGTCGTGCCACTAAAGCGAGCTAGGCTATATATCCTTACTCAGCATCGAAGGCAGACAAACAGCCAGTGTAAGATGCTTCTGCACCATCGAAGGAGGACAGGCAGCCAGTGTAAGATGCTTCCGCACCATCGAAGGAGGACAGGCAACCTGTGTAAGATGCTTCCGCACCATTACCACCGAGAGCTTCCTCAGAGAGTTCAGCCAAGTAGCTGGGGAGTTTACCAGTGGTGCTCCGCATCACGGGTTTGCCTTGTTGGGGCAGAATGTTCTTCTTATCCATGAGTAATTTCCTCATTTTGTTGTTTGGTTTGTTGACCCGTTGAGGTGGGTCAATCCTCTTCTTCGTTGGGAAGAAGCCTAGTAGGGCGACATCTGGTATGTAGCGAAGCCTGTCGCCCGCAAACTTTAAAAAGACTTAAAACGGTATATTCGTGGGGTTCATCTCTGCCTCAGGCAGGGGCGCGGTTCGCCATCCCAACTTCACCGGCACATCATAGAGCCGCCCGGGACCCAACCGCGACCAAAAGGTTCGCATTCCCGGTATAATCACTTTGACCACATTCAAGCCGATGTCCGGTCGCGTCTGGTCTAGCACCAAGGTTTCTAGCCCTACGGCTTGGGCAATCTCCACACAGGTCATCACATCTGTATAGATGTCATCACTCCAGCGCTTCGGGTAATCATTGGCGGTCTTCAGCGGCTGCGAGGCATCTGGGACTAAACAAGGATGACTGGCTCGAGTCACTCCTAGCCACCAGTCTTTCGCCTCACCCTTGAGCCTCTCGTCGGGAATTTTGTCGATCTCCAGCCCAAGTTGGTTCACCTCAGTCAGGGTGCGAAGAATGGCAATCTTCGGGTCGAGGTGTGCCCCAAAACCTATAGCTATCCGCTCTGAACTTCCCACGGTGCGATACGATATGCCCGCAAACGTCGGAATCCCCAAGTCAGCAGTCAAATCCAGCACCCATAGTTCCCGGTTCTGTTCCCGGTAGAACTGCTGCAACTGAACAAAATACGGCTCATCAAAGCTGGTCAAGTCCACTCCCGGACGGTTGAGCCGGTTGTACCACCACAAAGCTACACTGTCGCGCTCCACCAGTTCCATGAACCCTTGCAAGATTGCCTCTTCCAGGGTGTTGCCCGCTGCATTACCGTTGGAATCCGCCTTACAGAAGCGATATTCTTCCGGCATGGGGTAGTTGTAGTAGCAAAAGGCAGTGGGTACATATTTCTGCGTCTGCGCGGTCAACGACCACACCGGAGTCCAGTCGATCGCTTGACTTGCATCAAACCGATGAGGAATCCAGCGATAGGCTGCCTCTGTACCCTGAGCGTTCAGGGCTTCCCGATTGGCATACTGCTCGTCGCTAAAGTACAAACACTCCTCCGGATGAATCGCCAAGTCTCCCAATTCCGCCAGGGTTGCCCGTTTACGGGGTTCGTCTCCCTGAAAGATGCCCGAATAGCGTTCCACTGCCTCACAGAAACCACTCGCCCGGGATTGGCTATCGGTCTTGCCTTTACCAGAACTTTTGTAGTTTAGGGTATTGCGTAGCCCCCGCAGGGTGGTGGCGCTGCCGAAGCTATGCACCGCCCGGTAGGTGTGTACCAAGGGATTAGTTGGGTCAGAGACCCGCACCAGTTCCGTTACCACGCCCGTTATGGGGCTGAGCAAGTGCTGATATTTCTGCAAGGTCTGCTCTGGGGTGGCGGCACGGTGGCCGCCATCGTGGGTGAACTGCTTGCGGCGCGATTCTAGCTTTAGCGGTTCAAACCCTAGCCGCTGCAAAATTCCCGAGTCCCCACAGGTCGGACATTGCGGCCGCTTAATCAAGATATGGCTTTTCAAGTCCAGAATTGTCTGGTTGAAGGTGATCACCTTGCCGTCGAGGGTGGGGAAGCGTGCCGTTCCCGGCGCAGTGGCATTGACGTGTTGCTTGACAATCCACTTGGCGATCTCGGTGGCGGCGAACTGTAACCCCATTTGCAGGGTCGAAGGCAGCGTCGCCCGTGCTGTGGGCAAGCAGGCTAATACACTCCCGTTTTGACCATTGCGCTCTTGCTGGGCTTGTTTTTGCCGCAATACCGACGACTCAACTTCGCGGTTGCCCCGCAGCCGATGAGCCAGACAGCGCCAACACCCCGTCTCTCCTGGAACAAACACTGGGCCCAACCAGAGGACACTGCCCACCGGCTTGACGAGCAGCCAAGTTTGTTGGCGCTCCAGAGCCTGCTTGTTGATGGCGGCTAGTTCGGGCTGCAAATAGTCATCGGTCAAAACGATGTTGAGCGCCGCTGAGGAATCGGCGTCTGTGGGGTTTTGCACCGGAATGCCCATGTCCCGGATGGCAGTTGCGAGGGCAGCAAGGGTTACTTCACTGATGTTATCGCCCACCGTTGTCAGCGTGACCGGCTGCTGTAGCCCCTGGGCCGCCACGGGGGGTGCAATCCCTAACTCGCTCCAAAATGCCGCCACTTCCGGGGATAGACTCGGGGCTACCTCGGTGAGGTAGCCTTTCTCTGCGAGGCGATCGAGCACATAGTCAATGTGTTCAGCCGGGACTTCCCCATCAAATTTTTCGACAATCTGCTCCCGGGTGTGTTGCCCATTCAGCAGAGGCACGATTTGGCAGTAAAGTTGCCCGCTGAGAGCGTAGTTGCTCTGTTCAGCAAGGAGGTAGACTTGGTTTGGCTCGATCGCCTCGACATGAAAGTGCGGCTTAATTTGGAGGAGTGTGGTGGATTGCATAGAGCGAACAGTCAGTCATTAAGTGGACGATAACAAGACAGGCTAGGGATTAGGCCCAGATGCGGCCCCGGCGGAAGGGTTTAGGGTGTTTCTGTGACTGCTTGGAGTGCTTCTCGCCGTACTCGCACCAGAAGGCATAATCTTGCAGCCCGGTCTGGGAAGTAGGCACGTAAGACTTTTTTGGTGCTGGGGTGGAGGAGACTTCCGAGGGTGTTATTTGTGTAGTCTCCTTAGCCACCGTTTCCTTTTTCTCATTAGCCATAGTTTCCTTAGTTTCCTTAGTTTCCTTGGGTGTTTGGGGTGTTTGGAGAGTTTGCCGTTGCTGGGCAACCACAACCCCCTCTAGCTTGAGGTAGTCGATCCGGTGTGCCCCATCTCCCGACCCACCAGCAGTGGTCAGGGTCAGGGTATGTTGCCCAGCGCTGAGGGCTGGCAAGGGAATCTGGGTTTTGGTTGGCTTGCCTGACCCGACCCCGACGAGTTCGGTCACTTGCTCACCATCAACCCAGAGGGTGTCAACTTGAGATCCAAAAAAGTTGTAAAAGAGCGTAAGTTCGCCTGTGCTGTAGCTTTGGGCAAGAGTGAATTGGATATTCAGTTTGTCGGTGGAAAAAAGCTGCTTTCCTTTGCTCTTTGGTTTGGTCTTGCGACCGGGAACCACGAGCAACGATGGCATCTGGGGCTGGTTAATCGGGTCTCGGTCTGACCCAACAACGTAAGTAAATTCCTCTTGCCAGCCGCCTACCTCCGAAAACTCCTGAGCTCCTTTACCAGCTTGACCAATTTGCCATAGGGTTTCAGTTTGCTGAGGCATGGTTTACTGAGGCATAGTTTGCTGAGGCATCGCGATCAGTGGCCCGTTAATAAAATCGTCCCATGCCGCCAAAGCCGCCCCAGCCCTGGCTGGCTGCACTCTGGCTGGCACTAGAGTGCATCACTTGGCTGAAACTGCGGTTGGCATAGGCTGAAGGATCGTTATAGTTAGCGCCATGCAGCAGATCCATCCGAATATGCACCAAATCCTCGGGAAGACCATCTTCCAGATCCACGCACAGCGCAGGCTGGACGAAATGAGGTCGTTTGACGGGGGGAGACAATATAGGAAGTCGCATGGTTCAGGATTCTCCGTATAGATAGGGTGAACAAATCTAGATGTCTTGGCGAGAGTGCATTTTGTTGTGGCACTCTCACCCCAATTGTATTGCCCTTTAATACGGTGAAGACCAAGAACGAACTTCGCCCAATGTGACCGGAATTAGATCGCTGACATCAATGGTGAAGCGGAAAATCTTCTTAGCACGGCGGTTGTTTTCAGGGTCGAAGAACTTCAACTTCACATCCCAGCAGTCGCTATCCATGCGACAGAAGGGACTTTTCTCAACAGTAACGCTGTCGAGTTCCATGCCGACGGCAACCGCTTCGCTGAAGGTTCGGGCGGCTTGGAAGGCGTTGGTGACGGAGAAGTTGAGGGCGCGGTCTTGGGAGGTGGTTCCCAAGTTGCGGAGGTCGTAGTAGATGCGGTTGAGGAAGCCATCTAAGGTGTTGCGGATGCGACCTTCGTCAGCAGTGCCGTCTTCAGCTTGTACCGCCTCCATCGCCGCGCTGACCAAGTTGTTGACTTTCCAACCGTAGATGCCGCGGGTACTTTGGGGTTCAATTACCGGGATAACTTGACCGGAGAAGAGCTTGACTTTGCGCCCGGTCAAGATGCCGGGGATGCTGACGCGCTCAACGTATTCGGCATTGTTTTCGGCTTGGATTTGACCGGATAGCAGTTCGTGGAGAGCGCGGTAGGACTCGGCGCCGAAGGGACCGGTGGGGTCGATCGCATAAACCGGAGTCAGTTCAATGTTAAGCGTCCAAATGAGCGATCGCGCCTCAGAGATATTGGCGTCCAGGTAGTCCACCATCTGACGGGCGTCGTAGGGGTTCGCTGGCACCATCACCCCTCCCCCTATGTCAAACGGTGGCATCAGTTGCTTGAACGAGTCCCGGCGGGCTTCGCTCCCGAAGTCATAGCCGAGGGTTCCTAGGGCATAAACAAGCTGACCGAGATCCGGAAGTTCGCTGGGCGCTTGGCTGGCGGTGACGGAGTTAGCAGTTATGTTGGGCATCATTGGTGGTTGTTGGGTTACAGATGTAGGAAACGATTGCATCAAGTTTTGCAAGTTGGGGGTGTTGCTAGGGACAGCCTCAGCCGCTCCTGGCTTGGTGGCAGCAGCAACCAAGCTAGGAGCCGGTTGCCCTTGATTAGCCATCGCTTCACTAGCCTTGGTTAAGCCGCCATCACAACCGCAGCCTGCGGCTTCTACTTCTGATGCACCCACCGATGCGAAATTCTCAGCCATTTTTCCTCCTTTTCTTAATAACGTTATGGCTCCAGAGATGTTCAGTCTGCCCGCCAGACACCGACGGGTTTCTTCTGGCAAGTCAGGGTCGCAGGGTAAGGCACTCTGCAACAACACTTGACGAACTTTGTGGGGGTCGGGGGTTTCTCCCTGCTCCCGCTGAAGACTCAGCAGCACGGCTGCTACACCTGTGACGATCGGAGTGGCGAAGCTCGTACCGCTCAGGCGGTCGGTGCCACCACCGGGTTTAGCTCCCAGGATGTCCTTGCCTGGGGCAAGGATGCCTTGGTCTTTGTAGTTTTCGCCCCAGTTGCTAAAGTCCAGGGGTTTGCCATCAGCATCCATCGCCCCGACCGCTAGCACAGAGGGCAAGGCAGCGGGTACGTGCAAGCAATCGCAACTATTGTTGCCAGCCGCAGCGACGAGCAAGACGTTGTTCTCTTGGCACAGACGAACGGCATTCTTTAACCAGCCATCGGCCTCGCCATAGTCGGTCAGTTGACCCCCACTGAGGTTGATCACGTGGGCGCCGGCATTGACTGCTTGCTCGATACCCCTAGCCAAATCTAGCTGGGAAGTTTTGAGGCGATCGTCGGCGAAGACTGGCACAATTATTCCCTTACATTTGGGAGCTATCCCCTGCACCGGACTGCCCGGTTGCCCAAAGATAATGCTGGCAACGTGGGTTCCGTGGGCGGACATATTCCCACCGACCTGGGCCTCCGCTTTCACCAAGGTGGGAAGAAACGTTAAGTCGGCGCCTTGGAAGCAAGGATGATTTTGGTCAACAGGACCATCCAAAACGGCGATACAAATACTACTATCTCCCTGGGAAAGCGTACTTAATGTATCTAGCATTTAAACGTATTCCAAACAGTAATCAGCATAGAGTAGTTTTTTTACACCTATTGATTGATACCTGCCTTTTCACCTTGAAATCAAGGTAATGATAGGCAGGCTGTTTGATTTTTAATCATTGAAAAATTTTATCAGCGCAGTTCCTAGAAACCTAGGGATTACTTATAGTTCTGCACGATCCTATAGCCAGATCAGCGAACTTAGGATGACAGACATTCACTCATCTAAATTGGCTAGCTGCGGATTGTGTAGCGCTATACTTGTGCGTTGAAAATATAGAAACATACTGAACCTGATTTACGCAAGGGGGTAACAAATCTTTTTTTTCCGGAACTCCCCCTTCAGGGGCTGTATTCTTTACCCCGTGGGACTTTAAAAGAATTTTATTTTTATAAGAAAAGTTAACAATACTTAACATCAGGGCAAACTAGATGGAGTTTGAAGCCAAAACACCAATGTACAGAAGTCTTTCCTCTGGCTGCAATCCCTTTGAAGATGTTGTGCTGTTTAATGTTGCGGGGATTTTGGCAGAAATACACCTGCCTGAGTTCGCTTCAATCTAAAATAGAACGAGGCAAGTAAACACGCCCTAGCCCTTCCCCGAGGTCAATCTCATATTTTGTTAAATTTCCCTTAATCCAGTTAGAGAAATGTGAAGAAAGCCAGCACCCATAAAATTATGGGTGCTTTTTGCTGATTAGCTAGGCGGCGGTGGGTATTGTTCTTTATGCTCTACTCATTTGAAAAAATGCTAAAAAACATCCCATTTTTCCCAGGGATACCATTCTACGGAAAAATCAATAATTCTCAGAAATATCAGGTTGTGCTCCAGCAAAGCGAAGAAGATTGCGGCGCCGCTTGTCTGGCTTCGATCGCCAAATTTTACGGACAGAATTTTACAATTAGCCGTTTGCGAGAATTGGTGGGTACGGGCCAGCAAGGGACGACTTTACTGGGCTTGAAGCAAGGCGGTGAGGCGATCGGCTTTAATGCTCGCTCCGTGCGAGCCGCGGCTGCTATTTTAGACCAAATTGAGGATGCGCCTTTACCAGCCATTATTCACTGGAACGGGTATCACTGGGTTGTTTTGTACGGTAAAAAGGGCAACAAATATGCGATCGGCGATCCAGCCGTCGGTATGCGCTATGTTTCTAAAGCAGAATTAGCAGCAGCTTGGACAGATTGGCTGTGCTTGCTAGTAGAACCCGATGCGGAGCGGTTTTTTGCGGCAGCCGAGGGTCAACCGCCCGCCAATTCCTTAGAAAAATGGATGCGCCGGATTGGGATTTACCGCCAGATTTTAATAGAAGCATTTTTGCTGAATATGGTGTTGGGTTTGCTGTCGATTGCTTCGCCTTTTCTAGTTCAACTGCTCACCGACGACATCCTGGTGCGGGGCGACACACAACTCCTGGCCAGTGTGGCGATCGCAGTTATAGTTATGAACCTTTTTAGCAGCAGCTTAGGATTAGTACAGTCGAACTTAATTGCTCAGTTTTCCCAGCGTTTAGAGTTGGGATTAGTCATGGAATTCGCGCGCAAATTCCTGCGATTGCCTTTGACTTTTTACGAAACCAGACGCAGCGGCGAAATTATCAGTAGATTACAAGATATCCAAGAAATAAATAAATTAGTTTCTCAAGTGGCTATCAGCTTGCCCAGTCAATTTTTTATAGCTGTAGTTTCTTTTGTTTTTATGCTATTCTACAGCAAAGAACTGACCTTAGCAGCTACAGTTATAGCTCTGTTAATGACTGTCTCTACAGTGATTTTTCTGCCCGCCTTGCAGCACAAAACGCGCAGTTTATTGGTGCTGGAAGCAGAAAGTCAAGGCGTTTTAGTAGAAACTTTTAAAGGCGCGCTGACTGTCAAAACTACCAGCAGCGCCCAGCAACTTTGGGAAGAATTTCAAAGTCGCTTCGGCCGCTTAGCAAAGCTGACTTTCCGCACTACGCAAATTGGCATCCTCAACAATATCTTTTCCGGTTTTATTGCCTCTGCGGGCAGCATTACTCTGCTGTGGTTGGGCAGCGGTTTGGTGATTGACAAGGTATTGAGTATCGGTCAGTTGCTAGCGTTTATTAGCATGAATCAAAACGTTACTACTTGGGTGACTTCCTTAGTCGGATTTACTGATGAAATGACTCGCGTCCAGACAGCAACTCAACGGCTTTCGGAAGTCATCGACGCTGCACCGGAAACTAAAAACGATACGAATAAACCTTTTGTAACCATTCAGGACAGCGACGGTATTGTTTGCAATGGTGTGAGTTTTCACTACCCCGGCAGACTGGACTTGCTGGAACATTTTTCTGTCACGTTTCCCGGCGGTCAAGCAATTGCTTTGATCGGCTATTCCGGCTGCGGAAAAAGTACGCTAGCTAAAGTAATTGCTGGTCTGTATCCGCTGCAATCTGGTAATATTAGAATTGGCGGTTACAACTTGCAGGATTTGTCTCTCGACAGTCTCAGACAGCAGGTGGTTTTGGTTCCTCAAGAAGCGCATTTTTGGAGCCGATCGATTATGGATAATTTTCGGTTGGGCAGTCCAGATATCAGCTTTGAACAGATTGTGAAAGCGTGTAAAATTGCGGGGGCGGATGAATTTATTAGCCAATTGCCTGATAAATATCAAACAGTTTTAGGGGAGTTTGGAGCGAATATTTCTGGCGGACAAAGACAGAGATTGGCGATCGCCCGCGCCATTCTCAACAACCCGCCCGTATTGATTTTAGACGAATCTACCGCAGGGCTTGACCCCGCAAGCGAGGCGGAAGTTTTAGAACAATTGTTGATGTACCGGCAGGGGAAAACCACGATTTTCATCAGTCACAGGCCGCGAGTGATCGATCGCGCGGATTGGATTATCATGTTAGAACGCGGCAGGTTGAAAATGCAAGGGTCGGCTGCAAAATTGCGATCGACTTCAGGAAACCATTTAGAGTTTTTGAATCCTTGAACAGATTTGTAAATTTGTAGGGTGCGTTATTCAAGAACCAACCTTACAAATTTACTAAAAATTGTTTTGATAGCATTTATAGCCTTTCTCAATAACATGAGGTGCTTTCGCGGGCATAGGGCATAGGGCATAGGGCATAGGGCATAGGGCATAGGGCATAGGGCATAGGGCATAGGGCATAGGGCATTGGGCATACCTCACCACGCTTGAGAACCGCTATAAGCCTGTTTTTAATATTAATCTAGCGGTTTAATTTAGCGATCGCCTTTTATCATTCCTCGTCAAATTCCATTTCTACAGCCTCTAACTCAGCTTCCAACTCCTCAACAGTCGGCAAACTTCCCTGTAACTGTTCCGGCAAAGCCTCCCGCAATTGATAAGTCGAAACGCCGATCGGTTTATTCATATCCCGCAAAGCATATTCGACAATCTTCTGCTTTTTATTTTTACATAAAATTATCCCAATAGTCGGCATATCATCCCGGTGTTTCAGCAAATCATCCACCGCCGAAACGTAAAAACTCATCTTCCCAGAAAACTCTGGCTTAAACACTTCCACCTTCAAATCAATTACCACAAAACACCGCAAACGTAAATGATAAAACAATAAATCAATATAAAAATCTTCCCCTTCAACCTCCAGATGATATTGACTGCCCACAAAAGCAAACCCCACCCCCAACTCTAGCAAAAAATCGCGGATGCGATCTATTAAAGCCTTTTCTAATTCTCTCTCTTGTGCTTCCTTGCCTAAACTGATAAAATCAAAATTATAAGGATCTTTCAACAACTGCTGCGCCAGTTCAGATTGCGGGTTGGGCAGAGTGCGAGAGAAGTTAGTATCAGCTTTCCCTTGTCGTCGATACAGCCCGCTTTCTATCTGATGAACTAACACATTTCGACTCCATCCTTGCTCGATAGTTTGGCGAATGTACCACTCACGCTCAACGGGAACTTTCACAGCATCCAGAATACGAAGGTTATGCCCCCAAGGAATTTGTGCAACAACCTGTTGCACAAATTGTTCATCCGGGTAAGCTTCCGAAAAACTTCTCATATACTTGAGATTGCGAGGTGAAAAACCCTTCATCTCAGGAAAAGCTTTTTGCAAGTCAGCAGCTATATTGTCTATAACTTTTGCTCCCCATCCTCGCTGCTGTTGTCGGTTTAAAATATCCCGTCCAATTTGCCAGTAAAGCAACACTAATTCGCGGTTGACCGAAATCACAGCCCGCACTTGAGCTTGCAAAATACGTCCCTTAAGTTCGCGCAGAAAATCATAATAATCTTCTGGAATTGATAAGTTATTCGCCATAAACTAACTCCCGCATATTTTCCAGAACGATCGCCTCTTTTTCATCTCACATTTTGCACCATTCTCAAGAACAGGCAAGATGCCTGTTCCACAAAGAGTGATTTTTCTTGTGGGGTGGGAATCCTGCCTGCCCGGTTTTTGTTGGCTATGTTCTACTAGATTAATGTACCCGGCAAACTAGGGCGATCGCCTCTTGATTTTCCAGCAGCAAACCGTACTCCAAACCTTCAACAACAGCCTGACAAGAAGCATCCAAAATATTCGTAGAAACCCCGACAGTTGTCCACCGCTGCTGGCGGTTGCTCGATTCCAATAAAACGCGAGTTTTAGCACAAGTACCCGCACCGGAGTCTAGAATTCGCACCTTGTAGTCTGTCAGGTAAAAATGCGCGATCGCCGGATAAAAATTCACCAAAGCTTTTCGCAAAGCCGCATCCAAAGCCGCAACCGGGCCGTTGCCTTCGGCAGCTTCCAAGATATTTGTACCGTTTACTGACAATTTGACCGTGGCCAAAGCCGTACAATCTTCGCCAATTTTATCGCAGTGGACTTGAAATCCCTTAATTTCAAACCACGGCGGGCGTTGTTCCAAGGCTTCGCGCATTAACAATTCAAAAGACGCCTCAGCACCCTCAAATTGATATCCCTGACTTTCCAAATCTTTCAATCTTTCCAGAATTTGGCGGCAAGCAGGATTTTTGCGATCGAGTTCAATGCCAAAAGTGCGAGCCTTCGCTAAAACATTGCTCAAACCCGCTTGATCCGAAATCACAATTCGCCGACTGTTGCCGATTTTTTCCGGTTCCAAATGTTCGTAAGTTAACGGATTTTTCTCAACCGCCGATACGTGAATTCCGCCTTTGTGAGCAAAAGCCGAAAGGCCTACAAAAGGAGCATGATCATCGGGAGCCAGATTGACAATTTCGCTGATCGATCTGCTGACTTGAGTTAATCTAACTAATTGCTCGTCTTGAATGCAATCATAACCCAACTTGAGCTGAACATTTGGAATCAAAGAACATAAATCGGCATTGCCGCAGCGTTCGCCGTAACCGTTAATAGTTCCCTGTACCATCGTCACTCCTTCCCGCACTGCAGCCAAAGCATTAGCAACCGCAACTCCCGAGTCGTTGTGAGTGTGAATTCCCAGTTGAATTTTAGACTTTCTCCCCGCCTTAATAAGGGGTTGAATTTTAGACTTTCTCTCCCCCTTACTAAGGGGGGGTTGGGGGGGGTGAATTTCCGATTCCGAAATATCCCAATTTTCTATTATTTCTGCCACATCGCGAACAACCTGACTCACTTCGTGAGGCAAAGTACCGCCGTTAGTATCGCAAAGCACCAGCCATTCTGCACCAGCATCCGCCGCTACTTCTAAAGTTTTAATAGCATAGTCTCGATTGTGCTTGTAGCCGTCAAACCAGTGTTCGGCATCGTAAATAACGCGCCTTCCCTGACTGCGCAAATATTCAATTGTATCTCGAATCATCGCCAGATTTTCTTCTAGCGTCGTCTTCAAACTTTCAATAACGTGCAAATCCCACGACTTGCCAAACAGCGTCACCCAACGAGTACCGGCGGACAAAATAGCCTGCAACATTTCATCATTAGCTGCCGTATTTCCCGGCCGCCTAGTCGAACAAAAAGCTACAACTTCTGCTTGAGTTAAGGGCTGTTCTTTGAGCCGCCAAAAAAATTGTACGTCTTTAGGATTAGCCCCCGGCCAGCCGCCTTCAATAAAGGGAATTCCTAAACTGTCTAACTGGCGAGCAATTCGCAGTTTATCTTCGAGAGATAAGCAGAGTCCTTCGCACTGAGCACCGTCTCGCAGGGTGGTATCGTAGATCCAGAGCCGATTTGTCATGGGAAATTGCGATCAAGAAATTGGTAATATATTAGTTACTATATTAGATGAATTTATTTGTAATTAATGCGATAATATATATGAAAATTAACATAAATCTAATCGGGGTAAATTACTGTGGTCAAGGTACAAGCGCAAGGAAAAACATTTGAGTGCGATCGCGGAGCCAATCTCCGTGAAGTTTTGCTCAAAAACGGCATCGATCTCTACAACGGCAACGCCAAAGTCATCAACTGCCACGGTCTCGGCACTTGCGGCACCTGCGCCGTCAGCGTCGAGGGCGAAGTTTCGGAGTCCCAGTGGCGCGAAAAAGCTCGACTTTCGGTTCCTCCCCATTCTCCTGCATCCAACCGCCGTTTGTCCTGCCAAACCAAGGTTTTAGGCGATATTAAAGTGACAAAATATGACGGTTTCTGGGGCCAGGGTTCTGAAACTGTCTGGAAACCACAAGCCTAGATTTTTTGTTAAGAAAGGCAGATAGGACGATCGCCTGGCAAGATAATATGTAAGACTTGCGCAAGAATTCTAACTGTAAGGTGCACACGGGGCACCTTACCCTAAAGAAAGCCGAGAGGTCAAAAAAGCCAGAAAGTCCATATAAAAGTTAATGAATTCATCTAAAGATATTCTGATTATTGGCGGCGGAATAATTGGTCTTTCCCTAGCAGTAGAACTGAAATTGCGAGGGGCATCTGTCGCTGTTCTCACCGCCGATTCTAAACAACCAACCGCCCGGGCTGCTGCCGGAATGCTTGCCCCACAAGCCGAACGAATTCCTCCCAGTCCGATGCTGGATTTGTGCTTGCAAAGTCGCTCACTGTATGGCGCCTGGGTGGAACGGCTAGAAGATATTACCGGATTGAAAACGGGATATTGGCGATCGGGAATTCTCGCGCCAGTGTGTCAAAATGAGCCTCAAGAAAAGCCGCTTTTGTCAAGCCTTAATTATCAATGGTTGGACCCAGATGCTGTTCGCCAACATCAATTGGGATTGGGTCAAGAAGTAATTGGCGGTTGGTGGTATCCTGACGACGCTCAAGTTGACAACCGCGCTTTATTTCGGACGCTTCAAGTTGCAAGTAAAGAATTAAAAATTGATATTATTCAAGGCAGTGCAGAGGAAATTATTCGGCAGGAAAACAGAGTTTTTGGAGTGAAAACAACGGCAGGAAAATTACAAGCTGACCGTTATGTTTTGGCGGCGGGTCCTTGGTCTGAGAAATTATTGGATATTCCTGTTTATCCAATAAAGGGGCAAATGCTGTCAGTATGCGTACCAGAAAATTGTGGAGTTATGCAGCCGCTGCAAACAGTTTTATTCGGGACTGGCATTTATATTGTGCCGCGTCAAGATGGTAGAATTATTATAGGCGCTACTAGCGAAAATGTGGATTTTACGCCTGGAAATACGCCTGCAGGAATGCAAAGTTTGCTAGCAGGAGCGATTAAGTTATATCCGGAATTAGAAAATTATCCGATTCTGGAGTTTTGGTGGGGATTTCGACCGGCTACTCCTGATGAGTTGCCGATTTTGGGCGCTAGTGTTTGGGAGAATTTGACGCTAGCTGCGGGGCATTATCGCAATGGCATTTTGTTAGCTCCGGTGACGGCTAAATTGTTGGCGGATTTGATTGGGAATCAGAAATCAGATCCGTTATTGGCTGCTTTTCATTATTCGAGGTTTCGATCTTCAGCACTTAATTAAACCTCTCTACGTAGGGTGCGCACTGCGCACCTTTCCAGTGTAAGTAGCGCGTCAAACCATTTTTTGGCCTGAGGCCGGATTAGTTCGCATCCTGTTTTTTGGGTTGGTTCAATTCCCTGCATTTAGCCGATGCCAAATCGTAAGCATTTTGGTAATCGCTACCGCCTAACATCAAATCACCGTAATATTCATAAGGTTGATTGCCATAAACTGGCAGCGGGTCGTCTTCAGGATAATCTTCTTTTGACTCTTCTAGGATTGCTTTGAGTTTCTTGACGCTGAAACGCTGTACTGGGAAGTAATGAATGTCTTGAGCGATGAAACCGAGATGGGGAAAGGTTGGGTCAACAATTCGCTCGTCGAGTTCAATCCAGCTATACTCGATGGGTTTATACGGCACTCCCGGCACAGCTAAAAAGCCTTGAACATAAATTGCCCCCTCGGTGGCTAATGCTGCTTTACAAGCGTTGTCAAAGCAGTTTTTACGGTTGCTTTTGATGCGAGCCGCTATTTCAATAGAAAGCGCCTCATCTAATAGTTCGGTCATAAGAAACATTCGGTAAGTGGGAAACTCAGTGGCTTCAGCCCTGAGAGGGAAACGACCCGGCGTTTCAACCGCCTTGAATCCCCTTACGGGGAGAGGGGTATGGTTGCCCCTCTTGGAAATATGGTTGTCTCCGACCTATTTCTAGGTAATGTTAGCTTCGCCAATGTTTTAAGAGCTTTTTGGACCTGCAACACTGTTTCAGTGACTTTAAAACTGTTTAATTGCAGATGACAGAGCAAGGAACTAGCTACGCATTCCGGGGTGTCGTGACTCAAAAAACGTAGTCAATGAAGACTTAGGCTGGTCAGTACAGCTTGCTTCGATCTCTCTTGCAAGCGAGCGTCCCTTTAGGGCGCTCGTTACTGACAATCCATTTCTAGTCGCGTGTGCGATTAGATTGTAGCAAGTTAGAGCTCCGATCATAAAGAACGATCGCCAGCAAGTGCGATTATTTCTCAAATTCCCGTCTTCAGGAGTTGATACAGAATCAAGCAAAAAGTTGTGGATGTTGTGTCAAATTTGGCTGACTGGGCGGGCGGTTTGCCTACGCCCACGGGGTGATACAGCCAGTTTGTCTCTCGCCCCTATAGCCCGCAAATCACAAAATTTCGGGAGTAGCCCAACTTTTGAACCTGCGATCGAGTTGGCGGTAGAGCCCCCAACGGTAAAGTGTGCAACAGACGATGCAAGCAACAATAGCGGCATTCATCACCGAACGCCGATCGTGCAACCAAGCAATCAGATTAATGCCTTCCGGTGCAGCTATTTGTTCGGCTGCTGAGAGGCTTCACAGTTTTTTTTGTAAACAAACCAGAGTTGTGATAACCTCATAAATGTGCAAAAATCGGTTCCAACAAAAAAACCCTTTGGAAGAAACGGCGAAAGTCCGGCGTAAATCCGGCACTGTCCCGCAACTGTGATGAGATTATATAGTCTCTTAGTCAGAATGGCCGCCGATCATCGCAAACCTGTTCTTTTTCGTCTACGAGGCATAGATGATGGTTAATTAAGCCTTCTCACAATTAATAATGTATTATGGCGATCGCTCTATTGACTTAGAACGATATTGATTATATTTCACTTATTCCTGATAGATTTTTAGTCAAGTAATAGTTTATTCGTGACTGCGCATACTAGGCTATCGTCCACAAATCGCTAAACTAATCAGCATTTAAATTGCACATCAGACGCTTAATTTCTCACTGTAGTTTATCGCTTTTGTTTGCAAACAATAATACCCTGTAATGGTTTGAACTCAGTCTCAGTATATTTTATTTTTCGCCAAATAAATTATTATTCTGCTAACAGGTGACGGTCAAATAGAAATCGATTTGCTGCAACGATTAGCACTTACTCCTGCGGTTTGTTATGATCAAGTACGTCAACGCTGGGATGAATTTCAGCTTTTCGAGACAACCCAAAGGAGGAGCAAATGAACTAAATATTATCAGCAGGTTTGTCAAGCATGGGCTGAAATTCAACTGTAATTCACCCAATAACCTGCAACAAAACAAAGCCCCAAATAGCCATCCTATCCTGGATGCTAAGCTAAGCACTTATCCACACACCATAGATATACTGAATGAAAAGCGCGATCAAAAAGTCAGATTTTGTGCTAGCTCCTTATATGAAGAGCAACAATTTGAAAGCTACTTGCCAAATACTCAATACAGTGATTCCTTATATATTCTTATGGTTTTTAGCATTTAAAGCGGCTGCCATTACTGTATTCCTTCTTCCGCCGATAATGGTGTTGATGACACTTTTTTCAGGACGTTGTTTCTCTTTGATGCACGATTGCGGACACTCTTCTCTTTTTAGTTCCAAAAAAGTCAATCGCATTATGGGTTTTCTGCTAGGTATCATCAATGCGATTCCTCAGTACCCCTGGTCGAGGGGACACGCTTATCACCACAAACATAATGGTAATTGGGATATGTACCGCGGCCCTTCGGCGTTGATATCCACCGAAAAATTTGCGGCGCTAAGTCCATTTAGTCAAAAGATGTATCAGTTACTCAGACACCCATTGATGCTATTTCCCGGTGGTTTTTTCTATCTAATTATTAAGCCAAGACTGGCGCTGCTATTGGGAATTACGGGTTTTATCCGACATATTTTTGCTTGTCTCAATCAAGATTTTGGCATGGGTTTATCTGCAATCATTGCTTCTTATAAATCCAAACATTGGTATACGACGGCTGAGTTTTGGGATTTATTGTTCAACAATATTTGTGTGGTTGGTAGCTGGATTTATCTGAGCAACTTACTGGAGGTTGGCTTTTTCTGGAGTGTTTACTCAATTGTCATGACCTGTTCAGCAGCGATATTTATCTGTATTTTCTTTGTTCAGCATAATTTTGACGGTTCCTACGCTCATAAAGCTGAGGGTTGGGACTATCTTCTTGGCGCAATTGAAGGTAGTAGTTACCTAAAATTACCACCTATTCTCAATTGGTTTTCGGCTGATATTGCTTACCACAATATTCATCATCTCTCTGAGCGAATACCTAACTATAATCTTCTGGCTTGTCACAATGCTAATATTCACTTGCTTGATAATTCAAAATCACTGACTATTCGCGAGATTCCTGACTGCTTCCAATTCATTCTTTGGGATGCTGCTTCAGATAGTCTGCAATCGATTAAATTATTTCAGCAACAACAAGAAGAAATTCCCTTGAGTAATGTAGCTAATTAAAATCGGTTGGCAATAAGTTTGGCTGCTTTTTTCTCACTAAAATCCTATGATTAGGGATGCAGCTAGTGGGATAAATTTTAACAGTAACTTTCCTATAGCAATCCTCGCAGGAGTCGTCAATTTTTGACCCCACCCCAACCCTCCCCTTACTAAGGGGAGGGAGTAAGAAATTCACCAATGATTTAGGATTGCTATAGTTAAGTAGGTGGTTACAAATAAACATTAGAGGGGTCTGGCGGGTTTAACCGGGAGCTATGCTAGCAGCCTATTTATTCTGACAAAACCCTGCCTCATCGTGACCAGTTTATTTGCACCAGCCTACTTATCTAGGGTCTAAGTATAGATGACTCAAAGTATCTGTCACTTGTCAATGCAGCAATTCCTCTAATTTTTGCTGGTTCCACAAATACTTATAAAGCCCTGTTTGCCCTACCAATTCAGCGTGAGTGCCACTCTGAACTATTTCTCCTTTCTCCATGACAAAAATGCGATCGGCACTGGCCGCCGCTGACATTTGATGCGAGATAAAAATTACTGTTTTGCGATCGGTTCCCGTTGCCAAGTTGTGCAAAATGTCGGTAGCAGTTTGATTGTCAACGCTGGAAAGAGCGTCATCTAAAATTAACACAGGGGCGTCAACTAACAAAGCACGAGCAAGTGCGGTCCGCTGCCGCTGTCCGCCGGATAAAGTAATGCCGCGCTCGCCGACAAGTGTTTTGTACTGCTGCGGAAAATTGAGAATTTCGGGGTGAATTTGCGCTTGTTTCGCTGCAGCTTCAACCTCCGGCTGTTCCGCTAAAGGGTTTCCGTAGCGGATGTTATTCTTGATGCTAGTGCCGAACAGAAAACTTTCTTGCGGAACGTAGGCGATCGCCCCGCGCAATTGGGTCAATTTTACCTTGGTAATATCCTGTCCGTCTACAAATAACTGACCCGGATCGATATCGAGCAACCGTGGCAGCGCATTAGCTAAAGTTGATTTTCCCGAGCCGATCGCCCCAACAATTGCGACTGTTTCTCCCGGTTTTATGGTAAAATCAACATCTTTGAGCGCGGGTGTCTTAGCACCGGGATAAGTATAATTTAGATGGCGGGCGACAATTTCGCCTTGGACTGGCATTTTCAGTTCACCTGCATCGGCAGCATCCTTAATTTTCGGTTCCACAGTCAGAATTGATTCGATGCGATCGACACTCACTTCTCCCCGCTGGTAAGCAGTAATGGTGAAACCCAACAGGGCCGTCGGAAATACCAAACGCTCGACATAAATCAGCAACGCCACAAAATCGCCAATGCTAAGAATGCCATTAGCAATTGCCCCGCCACCAGCAGAAAGCAGCACCAACAAACTGATGCTTGCCAAACCGCCCAGCAGCGGAAAAAGAAAGTTTCTAGTTTTTGCTAATTCCAAATTTGCTGATAGCAACTGTGCGTTGCAATTGCGAAAAGCTCGGCGTTCGTTCTCTTCTTGAGCGTAGATTTTAATTACGGAAATCCCGCTCATATCCTCCTGAATTAAATCGCTCATCGCCGACAGTTCCTCTTGCACGGCTAACTGTTGGATGCGAAGTTTGTTGCTATATAACTGCACCAAAACTAACATTAAAGGATAAACGGCGATCGCCAACAGCGTCAGCCGTACATTAATCCCCAGCATCACCGGCAAAGTCAAAGCATAAGCAAAAGCTGTATTCGCCAAACTCAGCACCGCAAACCCCACCAAGCGCCGAATATTGTCCAAATCGGAAGTAGCGCGGTTAATTAAATCCCCTACCGTATTGGCGGCAAAATAAGACGGTTCTAATGTTAATAAATGGTTAAAAATTTGCTGTTTGAGGTCAAATTCTACTTGACGTCCCACGCCAAACAGCAGAATCCGCGACATCATCCGAATTACCCACATAATTGAGGCGAGGATCAGAATTAGTGCCACGTAGTTGAAAACTTGGTCAAATTTAGTCGCAACTTGGAGAGTGTCAACTGCATTCCGAATCAGCAGGGGAATGTAAACGCCCACAGCATTGACAATTAACAGCGAAAAAACGCCCCAGAATGTTGGTTTCCAGTGCGGGCGCATATAAGAGCCGAGTTTTTGCAGTCGAGAATAACGAGCCATGTGTTAGCGGGTAATTTGAGATAGATTGAGGAAAGGAAGAAGGTTCGGCAAGGGATTTTGTAACGGATGTAACGGATGGATGCTGAAGGAAGAAGGAGTCTTCCCCAAGGTTTTCAGCAATCAAGAACGTCCTAATAGTCTTGGCGGTTGCTAGAGAAGGTAGAATTTTGAAAAAAAGAATAGAAGCTCTATCGAAAGGTAGATGACCGAAAACACAAGTTAAGAAATTTTTAATAAAAATTCTGCTTTGGGATAACGCGCCATCAAAATTGGGTTTAGGCCTGAACCAAAACCTGAGTATATCGATATGTAACAAACAACATTATATCTGTGGCGACACGAGATATGTGGGGACACGGCAATGCCCTGTCCTTAGCCACGCGGAACGATCGCCCAAATATCCAATCCGCCCCCGCAATCCCCCCCAGCATTGGGGCGCGCTACAATCAAAAATCGATCGGCTTAGCACTCAGACTCAGAGAGTGCTAAATTTGCTAATGTAAGCGACAGGAGACAAACATGACCAAAATAGTTGCATTTAGCGACAAATCTCGGCGGGCACTAGAACGCGGCGTCAATCAACTCGCCGATGCTGTCCGCATCACCTTGGGCCCGAAAGGCCGGAATGTCCTATTGGAAAAGAAATACGGCGCTCCCCAAATCGTTAACGACGGTATCACCGTTGCTAGGGAGATCGAACTCGAAGACCCCCTGGAAAATGCCGGCGCTCGCTTAATTCAAGAAGTCGCCTCCAAAACTAAAGATATCGCAGGCGACGGCACAACAACCGCAACGGTTATAGCTCAATCCCTCATTCGCGAAGGTTTGAAGAATGTCGCAGCAGGCGCGAACCCAGTCGCGCTGCGCCGGGGTATTGAAAAAACGATCGCCCATTTGGTACAGGAAATCGCTTCATTGGCGAAACCCGTCGAAGGAAGCGCCATTGCTCAGGTCGCCACTGTCTCTGCCGGTAACGACGAAGAAGTCGGCGCCATGATTGCCCAAGCAATGGAAAAAGTCACGAAAGACGGCGTAATTACTGTTGAAGAGTCGAAATCTCTGACAACAGAATTGGAAGTTGTCGAAGGGATGCAGTACGATCGCGGATATCTTTCTCCGTATTTCGTCACTAACGGCGATCGCATGGAAGTTGATTACGAAAACGCTCGCATCCTGATTACCGACAAAAAAATTAGCTCGATTCAAGAACTAATTCCAGTTCTCGAAAAAATCGCCCGCACCGGCCAACCGTTCCTAATTATCGCCGAAGATATTGAAGGCGAAGCTTTGGCAACTCTGGTAGTCAACAAAGCCCGCGGCGTATTGAATATTGCAGCTACCAAAGCTCCTGGTTTTGGCGATCGACGCAAAGCTATGCTTCAAGATATCGCCGTGCTCACCGGCGGTCAACTGATTTCCGAAGAAGTCGGACTCAGCATCGATACCGCAACTCTAGAAATGCTCGGTACCGCCCGCAAAATTACGATCGACAAAGAAAACACGATCATTGTTGCTGGCGACGAACACAAAGCTGACGTGCAAAAACGGATCGAGCAAATCCGCAAGCAGCTAGAAGCGACGGATTCCGACTACGACAAGGAAAAGCTAACCGAACGCATCGCCAAACTCGCCGGCGGTATCGCTGTAATTAAAGTCGGCGCAGCTACCGAAACCGAGCTCAAAGACCGTAAACTGCGTATAGAAGACGCTCTGAACGCTACTAAAGCTGCTGTGGAAGAAGGTATCGTTGCTGGAGGTGGCACGACGCTACTTCACCTGATTACAAAAATAGATGCGATCAGAGATACTTTAGACAGCGAAGAACAAGTAGGCGCTGACTTGGTGAAGAAAGCTTTGGAAGCACCTTTGCGTCAAATTGCTGATAATGCCGGCGTTGAAGGTTCCATCGTCATCGAGCGAGTGCGGGCGAGCGAGTTCAACATTGGCTACAACGCTCTCACCGACGTGTACGAAGATATGATTGCCGCTGGGATTATTGACCCCGCTAAGGTGGTGCGATCGGCTTTGCAAAATGCCGGTTCCATTGCTGGTATGGTGTTGACCACTGAAGCTGTGATTGTCGAAAAACCCGAGAAGAAAAAAGCAGGCGGCGACATGGGCGACATGGGCGGCATGGGCGGCATGGGCGGCATGGGCGGCATGGGCGGCATGGGCGGCATGGGCGGCATGGGCGGCATGGGCATGATGTAGTCTTCAGTCGTTAGTCAGCAGTCATTAGTCTGTAGCCTGTAGGGTGCGCCATAAGCACCATTAGTGTCAACAAGCGCGTCATATTTAGTACCCGTCTACTGTTTGACGATTAGGGCAGCTTCAAGTCCCCCCGGCGCCCCCTGATAGTCCGGGGGGACTTGAAGCTATCAAAGTCCCCGCAACGATTCGTCCGATGCAATGAGGATCGGGACTCTCGCTAGAAGCGAGAGTTCTCATGGATTTTAAGCTTAAGTTGACACCTATGAGTGGGCGCCTTACCCGATCGATAAACTAAGATTCTTCCAAGCAACCGCCTCTGGCTTGCAGGACGTTCTCTTTTAAGACGAGGGAGTTACATTGTTGCTGCGCAAGTCTTGAGGGTACTGAAACAGAGTTTCGAGATAAACTCTCGCAGCTTGGCGATAGCTGCGTGAAGCTTCAGGCGTACCGCTATCGGCATTCTGCAACAAAAACAGCGACAGGGCAGCGCAAAATACTCGGTCTAGATCCCATTCGGGATGGGTTTCCAGGTATGTTTTGAGAGAATCGTGTAGCGTTTCGGGAATTTCGGCAAAAATACTGACTGTTGGGTTCATCATTTTTTTTAGTCTCGCTAATAAATTGAAAACAGAAACCCCCTTCGGCCGGATACAGGTGCAGGCACAGCCGAAATCAGAGCGCTTTTTTTTAGGTCGGTCGCATCATTGTGCGCTATCAGGGGGTGGGTTTGTCAATGTTGCGAAATATTACAAAGTCCTTTAGATAAAAAAAAGGTTTACCAAATAATAAGCTTTTCAGGGCATTTTTTGTTACATATCTTTATGTTTTGGGGGTTTTATGAGGGATGGGGCAGCAAGTTAACGAAATCCCCAATTCCGCAGCAAGATGCTACCGTGCCGTTAATTTCTGTGGAAAACTTTGTCGAATCTGTGGAAAACCTCAGACTTGCCTGTGGAAACGCTGTGGAATGTTTAGGGAAAAGTCAGGGAAAAAATAAGAATTGCAAAGGGCATGGGGCATGGGGCATGGGGCATGGGGCATTGTTGACTGTTGACTGTTGACTGTTGATTAATGTTATTGGTTATTTGTTATCAAAGATTTGGGTTTAAAACCCCGTCCTTTTAGGACGGCTTTAATTGTAAAGTTTTAATAACTCGCCGAAAATTTTATGCTGGAGCGTGTAGTATAAGATGGGAGGTGAAGTCATGTTAGTTTTTGAGTTCAAGGCATACGGAAAATCGAATCAGTTCAAAGCAGTAGACGAAGCAATTCGTACCGCTAAGTTTGTCCGCAATAGCTGTTTGCGTTATTGGATGGACAACAAGAAAGTGGGTAAAAACGACTTAAATAAATACTGCGCCGTACTAGCTCGGGATTTTCCCAATGCTTACGAACTCAACTCAATGGCAAGACAAGCTAGCGCAGAACGGGCATGGTCTTCTATTTCCCGATTTTACGATAACTGCCAGAAAAATATTCTTGGTAAAAAAGGGTATCCACAATTTCAAAGAGATTGTCGCTCGGTGGAATACAAAACCAGTGGCTGGAAACTTGCTGACATCTCAAATCAATCAACTTTACCGACAAAAAAGGAATTGGACGATTAAAACTAAAAGGCACACGCGATCTACATTTTTACCAAATTAGCCAAATAAAAAGGGTGAGATTGGTCAAACGTGCTGATGGCGTGTACGTCCAATTATGTGTGGATGTTGATAGAAAAGAAAACACAGAACCCTCTGGTACTACGATCGGATTAGACGTGGGATTGAAGGAATATTACACCGATTCAAACGGAACTACGGTTGAAAACCCGAGGTTTCTGATCAAAGGTGAGAAAGTCCTCAAACGCTCTGGGCGTCGCGTATCAAGAAAAGTAAGAGGTTCAAGGAATAGGGGCAAAGCTCGGCAGATTCTAGGCAAGCGCCATCTCAAAATAAGTAGACAGCGTAAAGACCATGCTGTGAAATTAGCAAGGTGCGTAATCTCATCAAACGATGTAGTCGTCTACGAAGATTTGAGAATCAAAAACATGGTGAAGAATCATTGTCTGGCTAAGTCCATTAATGACGCATCTTGGTATCAATTTCGTGTTTGGGTTGAATACTTTGGAAAAGTGTTTGAAAAAATTACAGTTGCGGTGAATCCCCAATACACCAGTCAAGAATGCTCTAGCTGCGGTGAAATCGTGAAGAAAACGCTATCTACAAGAACCCATGCTTGTAAATGTGGTTGTGTCTTGGATCGTGACGAAAACGCAGCTAAAAATATCCTTAGTCGAGGATTGGGTACGGTAGGGCATACCGGAACCTTTGGTCTTGAACCAAGCAACTCTTTGGGAGAGTTAGTCTCTACTGTTGTTGGAGAAATCCTGCCTCAGCAAACTGGCTCGTAGATCAAAGAATCCCCACGCCTTCAGGCACGGGAGTGTCAATAGCCACTGCAAAGGATTAACAACTGACAACAGTCAACTGACAACAGTCAACTGACTAAGTGCCAATCTGCCGCTTTTTGGCGGATGGTTGCCAATTCGATCGGCGGCATTTTGTCGAGATTGGCTAAGATAAAGCTCATGCGACCGATCGACTGAAGTTTGTCCCGGTGGCACGCTAGGAAATCCCAGTAGAAGAAGTTGAAGGGACAGGCATTTTCGCCGGATCGTACAGTGCGATCGAATTTGCACCCCCGACAATAATCGCTCATTTTATTGATGTAATTGGCAGAAGCAGCATAGGGCTTTGACGCCAACACACCGCCGTCAGCAAACAAACCCATGCCCAGCACATTAGTCTGCATTACCCAGTCGTAGGCATCAACAAACGCACTGTGGAACCACTTTTCTACCTCAGTCGGCGAGATTCCCGCAATTAGACCAAAATTGCTCAAAATCATCAACCGCTGGATATGGTGCGCGTAACCGCTGCCTTCGACTTGAGTTAAAACTTGGTGCAAACAGTTCATATCTGTTTTGCTGGCGTCCCAAAAAAACTCCGGCAGCGGCTGAGTGTGGTTGAACCAATTCTTTTCAAAATAATCAGCATCCACGTAAAAATACATACCGCGAATGTATTCTCGCCACCCCAGAATTTGGCGGATAAAACCTTCGACGCCGTTTAAATTTAAGTTTTTTTCGAGGTAGGCTGTTTCGGCCGCTTGAATAACTTCTAAAGGATGCAGCAAGCCAATATTGAGATACGGAGAAAGTAGAGAATGCCACATTGTTTCCTCCCCCGTTACCATAGCGTCTTGATAAGGACCAAAAGCGGGGAGACACTGTTCGATGAAATTATCTAATACTTGCAGTGCTTGCTCTCGTGTAACCGCCCAGCGAAAAGGTTCAATTTTTCCGTAAGTTGGGAAAGATAGAGATTTAACTTGTGCGATAACTTCTTGAGTTATGGCGTCCGGTTCAAACCAGAGAGGTTTCGGTGTATCCAGTTTTCCTTTGGGTGGCTGACGATTTTCTTTATCAAAATTCCACTGGCCTCCGACAGGTTTATTGCCATCCATTAAAATTTGGAAACGCTGGCGGCTGGATCGATAGAAGTCTTCCATTAACAAACGTTTGCGGCTTGATGCCCAATCTTTGAATTCTGTTTCTGTCCAGAGGAATTGATTGTTGGGAATCAGGGTTGTTTTGCAGGGGAGTTGCAAGTTTTGAACTATCTGTAAAAAAGGTCGATCGTTTGGATCCATCACCCGCACTTCGGTGATATTGTGAGCTTGTATCCAAGCTTTGAGAGGTGCTTCAAAGTCGCCCGATGTTGTGTAAGTGACTTGGCAGCCTCCGCCGCGCAATTCTTCAGCGAAGTGGCGCATTGCCGACCAAATTAATACTAATTTTTGTCGGTGGTAGGGACGCTGTTGAACGTGCTGCCAAGATTCAATTAAAATTACGGGTAGGGAAGATTTATCATCTGTGCAGTTGAGAGCAGCTTGGTTCTGCCAAAGTTGATCGCCTAATATCCAAACGCCAACAGTCATTTTACTTTTTTTACCATGAAACTTATCTGTTACTTTTCATCAGGGCGGGTTGTCTATCCATAAAAATGAATGGGCTGAAAACTCAAAACTCAAAACTCAAAACTCATAAATTTTCCGCTTCTGGCGAGAACATACTACAGCATAACATTGATTTCCAAAGATAGGGACACCGACCAGCAAATTTAAATTTTATGTCTGTGTATCCTTGAGATATTAATAACTTGGTCAGCGTCTCTACTGAAAAAAATTTAATGTGACCGTTATCCCAAAGGACGGTAAAATGTTTATCTAGTTGGCCACAAACAGCTAATGCCAGGTTTTTTAAATACCCGTGATAGGGTGTGGAAATAATTAGTTTTCCTCCCGGCTTGAGGCATTTTTTTGCAGTTTTTGCTAGTTCTTTAGGATAAAGTAAGTGTTCGATTACTTCAATAGCTAAGACAAGATCAAATGAGTGCAGCATATCGGTATCGGGGAGGTCGTAAATATCTGCTTGGATAAACTGACACTCGGGGAAACTTTGACGGGAGATGGCAATTCCGGGTGCAGAAGTGTCAACGCCGACAACTTCGCAGCCTTGCTCGGCGATGACGTGACTGAGGCTGCCATTGCCACAGCCGAGATCCAAAACTCGGAGTTTTGTCTGGCTGGCCTCCTGAAGTGTCGCCAGCATTTCTAAAAGGGGAGATACCAAATAAGCGTGATGATATCTGGGACGGTTGTTTGTGTAATAATACGTATAATTGCTAAAGTTTTTTTTCATCGATTAAGCTATGGAGATTATTGCCGAGACCGCCAAATTACGGAGCGTGGGTGCACTGTTTGGGCCAAGGTTCGCCACCTTAGGGTTGTCAGAGTCGATCTGCTGCTCGATCATCTCATTCTTTGTGTTTGACAGGTGAATTATGGTTTTCACCGAATCAATCGGATGCTCAAAAGAAATCTTTCACAGGGTGCAAAATCTCGAATCGCCCATTCTATCCGCCATCTCTGGTCCATCTCAAGAAGGCATTCGGAAAGAAAAAGTCCGATCGAGCAAGAATTCTCTCCCTACACTAGCGGGAGACCGAACTTTTTGCCTCTTAACTTCGGCCGAGTGCATCTATGCGATTCTAGCTTCAAGCAACTGCGGTATGTCCACCCGAGGCTTTTTTGCAGCATGAAAAATAGGCCCCTGGGCGATCGGGCGCAAGTCGCTCCGAGAATTGAGGATGGAAGTGTGACCGAAATCACAGGCATTTGCCGGCACCAATTGCTGAGCATCTTTAAGCCCACACACTTAGAATTGAGATTACTACAGTGGCTTCTATAATTGTGTTTAAATCTTGTTGTGAAGCTGTGTTGTCCCGTCAGCAGAGCACCCTAGACAGATTCACGCTTTGAGTCTGGTTTATTTCACTTTAATAGTCGCTGTTGGGTGTTGCACCTTAATTTAGATATTTCTTATGGTTAAGTTAGGTCAATCCTCCTTTCGCCGTATTTTACTGTCGCGGATTTTGTTGCTCAGCGTACCTGTTCTACTGGTGGGGGAGTATGTTACCTATCGCAAGGCACGCTCGACGCTTCTGGAAACTGCTCGTCAAAACTTGACAGAAAGTGCAGTCAGAAAAGCAGAAACTATTGAACAGTGGGCGAAATCGCTGAAGTCGAATCTGATCGGGGCTTCGGAAAGCTCTATGTTGCAGTCTGTAGACCCGAAGGATTATCAAAAGTTTATCGCGCAATTAGGGCAGCGGTTGCCAGGGCAGGTTGATTGCTTGCAATTGACGGATTTACAGACAAATCAAGTGATAGCAAGCACTTGCGGGCAGCAGCCGATTCAGTCGCTGCCCGCAAAATTTTGGCCGCCAGTACAGCAGCAGCAAACGCTGCTGGACGACAAGAGCGTTTACATCAGTCTGTCGTTGCCTCACCAGCGACAGGGGAAAGCAAACGACCCAAATGTGGCTTTGGCTGCTGAGGATTTTCCAGCTGCGGGTAAAGAAGGCAGCGATAGCCAAGCGAGTTTGGTGTTGAGCGCTCCTGTTTACATTCGTCGGGACAACAGCCTGCAGTTGAGTTATGCGTTGAGTTTACAGTCAGCCCTGCCGGTGCAAACCAGCGCTCCCAAGGGGTCTCTAGCCGGCTATACGGTGGCGATCGACCAAGATGGGACGATTTTGGCGCACCCGAATATCAACCGCGTGGGCGGGAATATCAACGCCGAGGCAGATGCCGCTCGACTAAAAAGTATTGTCAGAAGGGCGATCGCCGGCGGACAAGCTTTTCTCCACCTATTTTCTTTTGAAAGAAATGGTGTAGAGTTGCTAGCAGGATACGCTGCTATCCCGAGTCCTTCAACTAAACAAGAGAACAGCAAGTGGATTATTTTAGCTGTCTCTCGTTTAGATTACGCTCTGTCAGGTTTGGAAGAAATTCAGCAAGTTTTATTTAATTTAATTGTCGGTTTGGTTGCTGCTAGTATCATCGCGACTTTATATCTGTCTCGCGACTTGGCACGTCCTTTGGAAAAACTGAGAGACTACGCGCTGAAAGTAGATACGGAAACGCTGCAGGCCGTGCCACAAAATTTCCAAATTAGGGAATTTAATCAACTATCAGAAGCACTAAACAGCATGGTGCAGGGTCTCAGAACCAGGGCAAAAGCATTGGAAGTCGCAACCAAGGAAGCGCAAGTCGCAACCAAGGAAGCGCAAGTTGCCAATCAGTTAAAAGATGAATTTTTGGGCAATATTTCTCACGAATTGAGAACGCCGCTCAACGGGATTATTGGTAACATTCAACTTGTGCGGGACGGCTACTGCGATGACCGAGATGATGAAATGAAAAATTTGCAGGAGGCCCACGACTTGTCAATGAAATTGCTAAATATTATTGATGATATTTTGGATATTGCTAAAATAGAAGCCGGCATTTTCGGCATAAACTTAAAAGTAGTTGATATTACCCAGGTACTTCAAGACGCGATTGATTTGCAATTGCAAGCACCTGAAATCAAGAAAAAAGGTTTAAAGTTAAGTTGGCTTGAACCTCACGATCCGATTATTGTTCGTGCCGATCCGGAGAAGCTAAAACAGGTGTTTGTGCACGTTTTGAGCAATGCCGTTAAGTTTACAGAGTCTGGCAGCATTAGTATATCTGTGCGGCTAGAATCGAGGAAAAAATCTGCTAGTTTAAACGGCAGTGCGGAAAGTACGACTGGCCAGGGCGGTCAAAGGGATTGGGTGGTGGTGACAATTAAAGATACGGGAATTGGTATCGCTCCCGAGCAGCAGCAGAAATTGTTTCAACCTTTTGTGATGGTTGATGGTTCTAGAACTCGCAGTTTTGGCGGTAACGGTTTGGGCTTGGCTCTCTCCCTAAGGATAATGGAATCTATGAGCGGAAGCGTTACCCTGGACAGCGCGGGTGAGAATCAAGGTACTGCGGTGATGATTTCTTTGCCTGTCTATCACCAGTCAAGTTTTTATTTTGACAGCCAGGACTTGGTAACGGAAAATGGAAATGTCAAAAGTTTATGAGTGATTTTCTCAATCTAAAATCTCAAACCTAAAATCTAAAATGGTATTAGGGGCTGTCCGCCGAGTTCGAGGGATTTGCTCAAAGTGCTCAGAATCCGGATTAATTCGACGGAGGCAGAGCCGGAAGAGGTAGGACAGGGGGTATTAGTTTGCACGCAGTTGAGGAAGCGATCGCACACTCGCTGCAGCGGTTCTGCAGATTCTAAATTCAACACTTCACGGTGTCTGAGGCTATGAGGCTGCGGTGCGATCGCACTTTCAAAAGAGTTATTCTCTTCGCCCCCGCAATCTGAAGTGCCGCGCTGCACAATCAGGGGAGTTTCTGGCGACATTTCATCAAAAATCAAGGTTCCCAAACTGCCAACAACTGTTAAGCGCCGTTGTTTGTCGGCATTTAGCCAGCACAGGTGAATAAATGCTTGAAATCCGTCGGGATAGGTGAGCGTTACCAAAACTAAATCTGCTAGTTTTTCTGCAGGATTAACAGTCAGCAGTGAAGGAGCAAATTTATTTTCTATTTCTATTGCTGCTTCTTTATTTATTCCTTCTTCCTTCTTTCGACGGACATCGGACGACTTCCATGGGACTTCTTCCTTCGGAAATACAGTGCCCATCGCCCTTACTAGAATTGGCGTTTGTTCCAGCCAAGTATTGAAAATAGCGATATCGTGAACGGCCAAGTCCCAAAGCGCATCAACGTCCTGCCGCACCGGTTCAAAATGGGTGCGCTGGGCGTAACCGTAGCGCAATTTTCCGAGTTGATGCTGTTGAATAATTCTTTGACCTCGATCGACTGCTGGATGAAATAGATAAGTGTGGTCAACGAAAAGTTGCCGCTGCTGTTTTTCTGCTAATTGACAGAGTTCTATTGCTTCAGTGAGGTTGAGGGCGAGGGGTTTTTCTGCTAAGACGTGGTAGCCTTGTTGCAGGGCTGCTGCTGCGAGGGTGTAGTGTGTGGAAGCTGGAGTGGCGATCGCCACAGCTTCCAGTCCCGGCAATGCTTGTACTTGAGACCAATCGGCAGCTAGTATCACCGAGGCATCGAGATTAAACTGTTTTTGGACGGCCACCAATGAATCTCGATTCGGGTCTACGACCGCTAAAACTTGACTGTTGGGATGTTTGAGAAAGTTGCGAATTAGGTTAACTCCCCAGCGGCCCGCACCCAATACAGCTATTCCGATTTTCATTGATTATAATTTCAAAAATCGCACATAAATTATAGCATATTTTGTTATTATTATCTAAGTTTTAACTCAAAAAAATCACTGTTGACTGTTGGCAGTAGTTATTGGTTATTGGTTATTGGTAGCAGCTAACAAATAACCAATAGCTGATAACACCAGTCAACAGTCAACAGTCAACTGACTACTGAGTACCAACTAATTTATTAAAAGCTGCCTGAGCCGCTGCTTGTTCGGCCGCTTTGATTGATCGACCTTTGCCATCTGCTACCAACTTTCCCTGAATGAGAACTTCTGCGGTAAAACGATCCTCTCCGCCCTGTACTGTCCCGGTTTCTTGCACGCTATATTTGGGCAAAGTTTTGTATTTCCCTTGAGTCAACTCTTGGAGAGCAGCTTTGTAGTTTTGGCGGGCTGGATCGCTGCGGATTTCCGCCGCTAGGCGTTGAAAGTGAGAATCTAGCCAAGGGCGAATTAATTCTAACGTCTGGGTACTCAAATAAAGCGCAGCCAGTACCGCTTCCAAAGCATCGGCTAGCCGGGGCTCAGCGCCTGTTTTGTCCGAGGCGGCGCTGGTGGAAACAATTAAATATCGATCGAACCCGTAACTTTCAGCGATTTTAGCAAGAATGCGATCGCTCACCAAGATCGATCGAATAGCAGCAAATTCCCCCACTGTACAGTCGGGATAAATCTCAAACAACAATTCCGACGCTGCCAGCCGCACAACTGCATCCCCCACAAACTCTAGTTGCTCGTAATTTGCTTTAGCTGACGCGCTCGCATGAGTCAAAGCTAAATCGAGGAGATGCCATTTTATCGAAGCATCCTTCAGCAGTCCCAATTTTTGAATTAATGTTTCAAGTTGCTTTTGGCGACCCGGATAAATCAGATTCATACAGAAAAAAGAAGGAAGAAGGAAGTTCGGCAACGGATTCTGTAACGGATGTAACGGATGTAACGGATGCCAGGAAGAAGGCAGAAGGCAGAAGGCAGAAGCAATCGACCGCATCAAGAAAGTGCCATTAAGAACATCCTCACCATCAGGGCGGTTGCTATTTTAATAAAAAGCTTTGCCTTGAAAAAATAAATATTTCTTAGGGTACTTATGGTCAGCTCTGTCAAGGTGGTGAAGAAGTGCCTCAAATGCTGGAAATCTGCTTCGGGCGATCGATAAATCTTCTTCTGTTTATAGACTGTTAGCAATAAATAACCTCTCAAGAATAAAGCTCAATGGTTACGATGACGCAAACACGTTGACTACACCTTGACAGGTCTGGGCATAAGCACCTTACCCAAAATTGAGGGGGGGAAAAAGTCGGACATAAGCCGGGTTCTGTTCTCTCAACTGCAAGCAGTTTTCGAGGGCAGTTATCTATCTGGGACGCCTGTTACCAGACGCCTCAAGCGGTACCAAAAAACGGAACCGGTAAAAAACCAACCATAGTTCCTCCGACCTTGCTCCCAACTGGGGTTTACCTAGCCAGCACCTCTCGATGCTGCTGGTGCGCTCTTACCGCACCTTTGCACCCTTACCCCCTAACACTTTGCGATTTTCGATGCTCGATTTTTGATGCAATCTCAAATCTCAAATCTCAAATCTCAAATCGGGGGCGGTATCTTTCTGTGGCACTATCCTCACGATCGCTCGCACTGGGCGTTACCCAGCAAGTTTGGTTTTTCGGGAGCCCGGACTTTCCTCAGACCAGCTTTCGCTAATCCGCAACCGCCTGCGCCTACTTTTTCCCCAGATTTATTGTACGCGATCGTTCGTCCATCAATTTGGGATTTTAGATTTCCGATTTTAACTTGTCGCGCACTTAATTTTGACATTTGTGTTTATTCAAACTCTTGTGCAGTAGGCAGGAAAGCCCGCCAAACAATTAAATTTCCATGCAAATCCGCTTAAATTCACTCACGGATGAATCGGGAGGATTAAAAATTTGGGATTTATGATGCAAGGATTTATGATACGGCTTCAACTAGGGGCAGAAAACCTTTTTCCCTAACCTAATTTTGAATGATTCAATCCTCAACCCAAAATCTCAAATCTCCATCTTAAATCCGGTTACTTTACTGAGTCATCTTTGACAGTAGAAAAGTTTTCAAACCAGCCGCGCCGCCAGAAAAAGTAAACTAAAGCCGAGGCGATCGCTACCATCAGCGCCCAACAAAGCGGATAGCCAAAATACCAATTCAGTTCCGGCATATTCCAAGGAGATTTCTCTGTATTGAAATTCATCCCGTATACTCCCGCCACAAAAGTTAGAGGAATAAAGATACTAGAAATCACTGTCAGCAGTTTCATAATTTCATTCATTTTATTGCCAACCGATGACAGATAAACATCCATTAAACCCGAAGACAACTCTCGATAGGTTTCCACCATATCCATCACCTGTACCGTGTGATCGTAACAGTCGCGCAGGTAAATTCGCACCTCTGGACTAATCAAATCACTGCTATCTCGAATCAAAACATTAATTGCATCCCGCTGCGGCCAAATTGCGCGGCGCAGCGTCAGCAGTTCTCGCCGGATTTTATAAATTTTTTCCAGGGTTCTGCGGGTGGGGTTCTCCACCACTTCATCCTCTAGTTCTTCTATGCGCTCTCCGTAGGCTTCTAATACTGGGAAGAATCCATCTATAATCGAATCTAACAGAGTATAAGCCAGAAAATCTGCTCCGTGTTTCCGAATATTTCCTTGTCCTTTGCGAATGCGATCGCGCACGGGGTCAAAGCAATCATAGTCCGGTTCTTCCTGAACAGTTAACAGGTAATGTTTACCCAAAATCAAACTAACTTGTTCTTTATGAAACTTATCTGAATTCGGCTTAAGTATCACCATCCAGGCAATGATTAAAAGGTGATCTTCGTAATCTACTACTTTAGGGCGCTGTGGTACATTAACCACATCTTCTTGAGCCATAAGATGCAAATTAAACACTTTACCGAGGTGGCGCCAAGTTTCTTTGTTTCCTAATCCCAACATATCAACCCAAGAAACAGATGCTGTATCTAAATACGCAGAAGCTTCTTGAGGATGTGCCAAGTTAGCGCGAGTAGCTGCTGTGTCGCAATAGTCAATTAATACAATCTCCGGAGGCGGCGCATCGGGTTCTAAGTCGAGAGTTCCTGGCGGAGCCCCCGGATCATCATAAAAATAGTCAACGTAGGAATCATCATCATCATCATCATCATTAATGGGTTTGGCAACTGCACTAGAAGTATTTATGCCTTTGTATACCATGTTGATATTCCTGACTTTTAGTATCTTTAATTAGATTATCATTTTTATCGTACAACTACCAATTACCCATTACCTATTACTCATTACCGCTGCCGAATTGGAATCTCGATCGCGAATTCAGTTCCCCCGGACGGCGCGTCCTTGCAGCCCAGCGTGCCCCCGTGTCTTTCCACCACAATCTGATAGGAGATAGACAGTCCTAAACCAGTACCTTTGCCCACTGGTTTAGTAGTAAAAAACGGGTCAAATATCCGAGATTTAACAGACTCTGGCATTCCCGACCCGTTATCTGAAATTGCTATCACAACCCGATTGTTCTCCAAAACCTCCGTGCGAATGCTAATCCCAGGCAATGGGTCGCAACTTAAAGGTAAAGTCGGAAAATCTTGCGGTTGGGCATCCGAAGAACTCGCCAATTCTAACTTCCTCTTCCTGACATCTGCTAAAGCATCAATAGCATTATTTAAAATATTCATAAACACTTGATTTAACTGTCCGACGTAGCACTGTACTGGTGGCAGTTTCCCATATTCTTTAACTATTTCAATCTGGCGATTTCTGCCATTTTCTTTAAGTCTGTGCTGCAAAATTAACAGAGCACTGTCTATTCCTTCGTGGATATCAACACGCTTAATATCTGATTCTTCCAGGCGGGAAAAGTTGCGCAAAGACAGAACAATTTGGCGAATCCGATCGGCTCCGGTTTGAATTGAAGTCAGCAAATTCGGGAAATCCTCTTTCATAAACTCGAATTCTATTTTCTCCGCAAACTCTGCGATCGCAGCAACAGGTTTCGGGTAATGTGCTTGGTACAAACTGCACAGTTCCAGCAAGTTTTTGGCATACTCGCTAGCGTAAGTTATATTACCGTAGATAAAACTGACAGGATTATTAATTTCGTGAGCAATTCCCGCGACTAGCTGGCCCAAACCAGACATTTTTTCCGCGTGAATTAGTTGAGCTTGAGTCGTTCCTAATTGTTTTAATGTTTGCTCTAGCTGGCGATTTTGATATTTTAATTGAGATTCGGCTTGTTTGCGCTTGGTAATATTACGGGCGATAGCGATCGCTTGATTCGAGTTAAAAGGCAGCAATCTCGCTTCATAAGTTTCTTCTCCTGTCGGCAGGGTTAGCGAATACTCGATATTAATAGGAGTTCGGTTTTCGGAAACTTCAATCATTGCCATCACGAATTTGATGGCGGCGGTTTTAGGCAATATATCGATGATTCGTTTGCCCACAAAATCCTCTGGAATCAGGTACAAATCCGATGAATTTCCTGACAAGTAATCCAAAATAGTGCCGTCAGCATTGATTCGGAAATATAAATCGGGCAATGCCTGAAAAACAGCTTCCAACTCGGAAGTTTTTTGGCGCAATGCTTCTTCGGCGCAGTACCGATCGCTAATATCAAAAATCACCCCATCCAAATAGCAAACGTTCCCATCTGCGTCGAAGACAGGAGAACCTTTATCCCACACCCATTTGACCGTGCCGTCTGCTGTTAGCAAGCGGTATTCCAAATTATAAGACTGTTTGTTTTCTATTTCTTGCCGAATAGTTGCTTCTACTTTTGCCAAATCTTCCGGGTAAATAATGCTCGTAAAAGTCCGGCATCCCTTGTCCAAAAGCGAACTAAAATCCGCAGCAGGGTAGCCCGTTAGTAAGTAAACGGCATCGCTAATAAAATTTGTCGAAAAATCGCACTTCCAGCGATAAACTACTCCGGGAATATTAGCTACCAAAGACCGAAATCTTGATTCACTTCTACGCAAAGCTGCTTCTGCTTCATATCGTTCAGTAATATCGTGAGCGAAAGCTAGCACTGCAAACACATTACCTTCATGGTCGCGCAGAGGGACTTTTTGGGTATCAAAAATATGTACTGAACCGTCAGCAATAGTTGCCTGCTCGCAGGGATTGTGGATGATTTCGCCGGCCAGTACAGCAGAGTCATCTGCACGGAATCCTCGGATATTTTTGGCAGAATTCCCAAATACTATTTCTTCTGAAAATCCTAATTCTAAATCGATTTTACCAATTATTTCTTCGACGGTTTTACCAATTGCTTGAGCGAAACTCTTGTTTGCCAAAATACAGCTAAAATTTTTGTCTTTGGCAAAAATCCAGTCGCTGGTTTTGTCTATTACCGTGCGCAGGAGTTGTTCGGAACGTTCGGTTTTTTCCAAAGCTACCTGCAGTTCTAGTTCCAGGCACTTGCTAGCAGTAATGTTTTCAAAAGCAACACCGACGCAGTTGTTCGGTAATGGAAAAGCTTTAATAGAAAAAGCGCGAGTTATTCGGCCGCTTTCATCACTGTCAATATCTTCAAGTTCTACGGCTTTCTGACTGATAATTACCGAAGCAAATGCTTGGGGAATGTTTTTCGATCGCAGGTGGGGAAAAATCTCGTCGATTGTCATCCCCAAAACGTCGGCCATTTCTAATCCGGTAAACAGGGTAGCAGCAGGATTCGAGGCGATCGCCCTGAGGGTGCTGTCATCGTCTATATTTTCTAAATGGTAGACGTACAAACCAATTTGCATATTCTCGAAAATTTGGTCGTAGAGGCGCACGCTTTCGTCTACCTGCCTGCGTTCGGTAATATCTTCAGTAATCCCCAAAACGTACTGAGGACGGCCTGCGGCGTCGAGAATTGGCACTTTGCGGGTGTGCAGTATTCTCATACCTTTGTGGCGAGTTTGGATCGGCTCTTCGGCTATTTCTTTAACAGTAGGTTGGTTGTGATCACCGGTCAATATTTCCCTGTCTTGAGCGGTGAAAACATCAGCTTGTTCTTTCGGGTAAATATCGTAGTCATTTTTGCCGATCGCCTCTTGACTGGTAACACCTGCGATTGTTTCTCCCGCTTTGTTCCACAGCACAAATTTCAGCGAAGAAGCATCTTTAGCAAAAACTCCCACCGGCAGATTTTCTACTACGGAATTGAGAAACCCTTTAGCTGATTTTAATTCTGCTTCTGCACGCTTGCGTTCGATGCCTAAAGCTATGACATCGGCAACGGATGCTAAAGTTCCCTGAAAGAGTCCTGTCAGTGGCTGGCGGCTGATAATTACCATGACTCCCACCACCCGTTCTTCGACTATCAAAGGGTAGCCGGCGAAGGTGAGAATTTGCTTGGGAACTGGGCAATTGGTCGGCTTTTGAGTGGTGTTGATAATTGCTACGGAGGAACTGTGTGCGGCTGTTGCTATCGGGGATTCTTCCTCTGGGAGTCCAAAATTATTCAGTTCAAATCCGCAGTCAAATTCAGGTTTTTGCTGTTTGGCTATCGACCTAACCTTACTTTCAATAAAGCTAGCCCGATCGTCTGTGCGGCTGTAGATTCCCGAGGCTGCTTGCAATTGGCAAACATTGTCTTGAGAGTTGAAAGTCCAAATTTCTGCAGAGGCGACATCGAGATTCTGCACCATTGCCTCGCAGCAGGGAAGCAGGATATCTTGAGGGTGTTTGGTGAGGGCAATACCGACATCGGCTACCATTGCTGTGAGGCGAGAAGCTTGGGCTTTTTCTGCTTCCAACCGTTTGTGCTCGGTGATATCTTCCACCAAAGAAAGCACGGTAAAAGTGTCGCCGCTGCGAATAATCGAGTTGAACCAGCGACACCAAATTATCTGTCCGCTTTTAGTTTGATTTTGGTTAATTGAAGTATTGCCGTTACCGCTGGCCAGTTCGAGCTCGATCGCGCTTACAGCCTCTCTATCTTCCTCGCAAACCAAAGCCAAATCGCCGAACTGCTTGCCCATCATATCATCGGATGTCCAGCCAAAGATTTCCTCGGCGCGTTTGGACCACTGAACGATCCGAAAATCTTCATCCCAGCCTACCATTGCCAGGGGACTGTTAGCTGCATTCAACCACAGTAAATGGTTCGATTGGGGCAACTGTTGAGTTTTCTGCTGCTGCCAGCGGTAGTGCCTGGTGATATCTCTACCGACGCCCAAAACCCGCATCTGGTTGCTAGAGGCATCCACCGCTGGCGTGTAAGCAGTTTCGTAAATTTTAATCCCGCCGTCTGAATCCGTCACCTCATGAATTGCCAGCCTTGTTTCCCCGGTTATAAATACTTGTTGCAGGCAGGAATCAATCTGCGAGATTATATTTTTGACAGCCGCATTATTGGGATATGATTTTAATAATTCCTGATTAGTTTTGTTGACTATTTCAGCAGGCTCTAATCCCATCCAAGCAGCAGCAATAGGATTGATGGATAGGTACTTTTGCTGTCGATCGCACTCTAGGAAAGCATCAACAGAGTTAGAAAAAAAAGACTGAAACGAGTTGATAACTTCCTGCATGGGTATTTTTTCATGAGAAAAGCTTAGTAGTGTGGAAACCTCGTGTCTTTAGAGCGGGCGAGGACATACGCATCCGGCAGTTTTAACCGCCTGGAATATTGATTATTGCTAGACGGGGGCTACTTGGTCGCTTGGTACTTTTGTGAGGTATTTTCACTCCTGACAATTACTGTTTTAAACATTTCACCCGCGATCGCATAGCAGCTTGGGCTTACACCCATATTTTTGATAACGCAATCAGTTAGGACGATAGCTGGTCAACTATCTCTTTTGATTAGGGCATGAAGCCCCATCTCTGAGCGAGCGGGGTGCTGACTTGCAAGTTAAGCTCTAAAATTTTCCTAAAGTTAGTTTAACCCACTCAAATCTTTTTGCACACTTTACTGCTGCCTTTCCGGGTGCAATTTTCGGCACAGTTACCTATAATACAAAAATTTAAAGAAATAGTATTTTTGGGAATATAGCTTAATTAGAGCAGATGCTATTTTTTTTAACCAGACGCAGCGGTTACAAAAGGGAGATGGGGAGAACGTCCGAGGGGGAGACGGTTCGAGGTTAATCGACAACCTTCGAGAAAAATGCTTGAGAAATGCCCGACAGCTTACCACTTCCCGATTCCCAATTCCCGATTCCCGATTCCCGATTCCCGGTTCCCGATTCCCGGTTCCCGATTCCCGGTTCCCGATTCCCGGTTCCCGATTCCCGATTCCCGATTCCCGGTTCCCGATTCCCGATTCCCGATTCCCGGTTCCCGATTCCCGATTCCCGATTCCCGATTCCCGATTCCCATTGGGTAATCCCAAAGCGGTTTTGCAGTACGCTCCGCAAAGAACGCAAGCCGTGCAAAGCCATGTAACATAAAGATTGCGATATTTTTAATATGTAATATGGAACTATTAGATACCTTGATTGTGGGTGCGGGTATTAGCGGTTTGAGTTTGGCGCACGCACTTGAGGCGGAAGCAACGAGTGCATCCCCGCTAAAGATTTTAGTCGCTGAGAGTCAGGGACGTGTGGGCGGGAACATCACAACTAGGACAGCGGGGGGGTTTCTCTGGGAGGAGGGCCCGAACAGTTTTTCGCCGACGCCGGAATTGATGAAGTTGGCTGTGGATGTGGGATTGAAGCAGGAGTTGATTTTGGCCGATCGCAAATTGCCTCGTTTTGTGTATTGGCAAGGGAAGCTGCAACCGGTGCCGATGACTCCACCGGCGATGATTCAGTCTCAGTTGCTGAGTTTTCCGGGGAAACTGCGGGCGTTGTTCGGGGCTTTGGGGTTTGTCGCGCCGGCAATCGGTGCTCGACTTTCGCAGCAGGGTGACGAGGAAACTGTTTCTCAATTTTTCCGCCGTCATCTGGGGCCGGAAGTGATGCAGCGGTTGGTGGAACCTTTTGTTTCTGGGGTTTATGCGGGCGACCCCCAACAACTTAGCGCGGCGGCGGCTTTCGGCCGGGTCACAAAGATGGCTGATGTGGGTGGCGGGCTGGTGGCGGGGGCGCTGCTTTCTGCTAGGAAAAGACCGAAGAAAATGCCTGCAGACCCGAATGTTCCGTCTACTAGGCCGGGGGAGTTGGGCTCGTTCAAACAGGGGTTGAAGGCTCTGCCAGAGGCGATCGCTGCTCAATTGGCCGATCGAGTGAAACTCAACTGGCACCTAACCCGCCTCCAGCGTACAGAACGCGAAACTTACATTGCTGAATTCTCCACGCCCGATGGGCCTCAACTGGTGGAGGCGCGCACCGTGGTTTTGACAACGCCGGCTTACGTTACTGCGGATTTGTTGCAGCCTCTTCAACCGGAAGTTAGCAGCGCTTTACAAGCTTTTACTTATCCTACGGTTGCCTGCGTTGTGCTAGCATATCCGGTGTCAGATGTCAAGGGTAAATTAGTAGGTTTTGGAAATTTAATTCCGAGGGGGCAGGGAATTCGCACTCTGGGGACGATTTGGACATCGAGTTTATTTGCCGATCGCGCGCCTGCGGGGTGGCAAACTCTCAGCAGTTACATCGGCGGGGCTACTGATTCGGAAATTGGCAATCTCGACTCGGAACAAATCGTTCGGGAGGTACACCGAGATTTGTCTCGGATTTTGCTGAAGCCCTCGGCGGCGCAGCCGAAAGTTTTGGCGGTGAATGTATGGAAGCGGGCAATTCCTCAGTACAATTTGGGGCATTTCGATCGCCTGCAACAAATCGATCGGGGCTTAAAATCCTTGCCTGGGGTGTTTTTGTGCAGCAACTACGTTGGGGGCGTGGCTTTGGGAGATTGCGTGCGCAGGGGTTTTGAGCGTGCGCCACAAGTGCGCGAGTATTTGCAGAACAAGCAATCAGATTCTTGATCGATCTGAATTATGGCGTGGTTCGGGCGGGTTTACCAAAATCGAGTGAATCTGAGATGTTGCACCATTCTCAATAAGCTTTTATGAACAGGCAAGATGCCTGTTCCACAAAGAGTGAATTTTCTTGTGGAACAGGCATCTTGCCTGTTAAGCGAGAATGGTGCAAGATGTGAGGTGAATCAGAGATATTCGTAAACCCACCCCTTACAGCCTTCTGCCTTGTGTTCCGGCCCACGTGCCGCCCAATGCTACTAGGTTGTTGGCTCAAACTTGTAACCCACTCCCCGGACGGTTTGAATCATCGATATTTGAGTGGTATCGGGTTCAATTTTGCGGCGAATTTGACCGATATGGACATCCACCACGCGATCGGATCCAACATACTCGTAGTCCCACACTTCATGCAGCAATTCCGATCGCCTCCACACGCGACCGGGTTTGCTGGCCAAACAGTACAGCAGGTCGAATTCTAAAGCAGTCAAAGGAACTATCTGACTGCCGAGAAGTACCTCACGGCGAACCGGATCTATTAGTAGCTCTCCAAAGGTAAGACATTGTTGTTGGGTGGGAGTAACAATGCGCTTACGTTTCAAAATTGCTGCAACCCGAGCTCCAATCTCTACAAGACTAAAAGGTTTAGTAATGTAGTCGTCAGCACCTTCGGCAAACCCTTTCATTTTGTCAGCTTCATCGGTTCGGCTGGTCAGCATCAACACAAACACGCCCGTGCGTCTTTGCATCTCTTGACATAGTTTGTAGCCAGTAGTATCGGGTAAATTTACATCTAGAACTACTAAGTCAGGATTGAGTTGCTCAAATAATTGCAGACCAGTCTGACCGTCCTGGCCAGACTCAACTTGATAACCTTGCTGGCTCAAAAAACGGTGAATTAAATTTCGGATTGCCGGGTCGTCATCAACCACAAGGATTTTTACAGGGGCCATGACCACAAGTTTGTTTGAATAATTAGGCAAGAATATTCAGCCATAATAATAGAAAACTGGATACATATCTCTAAAAAATTGAGCTTTTAATAGTTATAGCCATATTTATAGCCTACGCAAGATTTCAGGCAATAAATCTCCTGGAACTTTGGATAAGGCTAAATTTTGGCCTGGCAGCCCACATTCACTATAGAAAGCTCTAATCGTTTTGACAATATAGCTCAATGCTGTTTGCCGGGAATCAGCAGCTTGGGAGTTGCCTGGGGCTTGCAGGTGGAGTTTATCCCCATATGTTAACCCTTTGTCCTTGAGATGTTGTCCCCATTCGGCGCACACTTGCAACTGGTGGTGCAGTGCTGCTTCTAGATGGCTTGTCTGTGCAGCTTTGTTGAGGGCGAAATCATGGTCTGTGGCTAGTTGATAGTGGGCTAGCCCGAGATTGTTGCGGGCGGCCAAGGTGTCAAAGGTGAGTTGGGTTCGATCGAGGTCTCCGGCGATATCCAGGGCGGCTTCGTAGGCGGTAATCGCCTGCTGCAATGATTCCCTCCGCGTTTCTTTCTGCTGGAACTGGTTCGCCAAATGCCAATAAGCGGTACCGAGATTATTGTAGGTGGCGGCGGCGGCGACCGGTACTAATTCTCGGGTGCGGTATTTCAATGCTTCGCGGTAGGCATCAATCGCGGTGACTAGCAGGGCTTCTGAGGGCTCGTGCTGGGCGAGGTTCCAGTAGGCGGTACCGAGGTTGTTTTGCACTCCGGCATAGTTGAGGGGTTCTCGTTCGGGACTGTAGCAAGAGAGGGCTTGGGTGTAAGCTGCGATCGCGCTTTTGAGGTAGACTGTCGGATCACCTTCTTGGGCTAAATTCCAGTATGCTGTCGCCAAATTATTCTGCGCTGCAGCGTACTGCTGGGGTTCCACGGCGGGGTCTAGATCCTGCAGCGCTTGTTGGTAAGCTGCAACTGCTTGCTGCAAGTTCTCTGTCTTGTCTCGATAGCGGGCTAAATCTGCCGAGGCGATTCCCAAATTTTTGTTTAATCTAACGCGGGTTTGGGGTGCTGTCTCGGCATCTGTTCGCCTCAAACCTTCAAGGTAGAGGGCGATGCTGCGTTCAAGGCACGATAGCGGATCTGAGGCGTTATGCTGCGTGCGATCGCGCGACAGCATCCAGTAGAGAGTGCCGAGATCGTTGAGCAAATCAGAAATTGCCGGTAGGCTGTTGGACTCCTGGGCGTACTGAGTTAAATTTTGTGTCAATTGGGCAATCAGCCGGGCGCATTCCTCGGTTGGTGGTTGATTTTGCTGTGAGTTGGCATCAAGTTCGAGGTACGCAATCACTTGTTCGATCGCACGAATGGCGATTGTCAGGTTTTGCTTTGAAGCGTCTCCGTCCAGAATGCGATCGCGGTAGTAATACCCCAAACTGTGATAAGCCAAAGCCAATGCTTCGCAACAGCACTGATTTTCTTGCAGCAGTTCGATGTATTGCAGGGTTTGCAGTGGCAGAAAATTCTCCTCCGATGCGGAATTATTTTCTGCTTCCAACTCCTGAGAGGCCGCCGATAGCACTAAATCTGCCAGTTCGACGGATTTAGAAGCTGGCGCTGGGGATTGTTTCTCGGGAATTGGGGATTGTTCCTCGGGAATTGGGGATTGTTCCTCGGGAGTTGGGGATTGTCTAGACGGAAAAGATATTACAAGTTTGTCGCCCGAGTGTCCGTTGTCGGGCAAGTTTCTCAAGTCTTTGGAATGCCCCAAGTCTCCCTTAGCTGGAGTTGGTTCGCCTTCAAACTCAAATACTCCGGTTCGCCAGTGCCAAAATTCCGGGGCCGACTGCTCGATCGAACTCAGCCAGGGGCGCGACACCCACAGCAACAGAGTAGACTCGCACATTTGCAGGTGTGCTTCGATGTCCCTCAAATAGCTCAGGAACGACCACTGCACGGCTGCTGAGTGCCTTGTCAGGTGTTCTGCCCCGAGAATTTGGAATCCCGGCAAACGGCTGTAGCTGCCTCTGTTTTGGGGCGGTGGATGTTGGATCAGCCACGCGGCTATCGAGCCCCAAGGATTTGGATCGCTCAAGTCGAGTTCCAAACTGACAAATCGGGGGTAGTCGATCGGGGAGTGAGGATCGGAGGAAGCGCTCTCTGTGGCTAATTCTGTCTGCAAGCGGGCTGCCAGACAGTCGCGCAAGCACAAGTCGTCGCAGGCGGCGATAAAAATTTGACGGCGTAGATTGAGGTCGATCGCCTGTTTCAAGCGTTGGTATATCAGCTTGTTCGAGCTAGAAACTTTTTGGGAAGGAATAGACATCAGGGTCAGCCGATTTTAGATTTTAGATTTTAGATTTTAGATTTTAGATTTTGGATTGTAGATTGTAGATTTTAGAGTTGAAAGTTGAAATCTCGATCGCTCATAACTCGCAACTTGCGCCCCGAAGGCAGTGAATCGCACCGGTGATGACCAAATGATTGTAGATTTTCAATTGGCAATTTTATGTTGGTGACGAACCCCTCTGATTAATTGCAACCCAAGTCCCTGAACTCAGCAGCCGAGAGGAAAAAACCCTATTTCTGCTTGTCTTATTTAGCTTTCGTGCTCGCTCGGCACGCTTCAGGATTGTCGCAACTCCCTGCTTTGTATTGAAACACAAAAACCATGTTTCCTTGGGAAAGGAAAACATGGTTTCTCGAAGGATTATTTAAAATTGCGATTTGAAGCAGCTTTGAGTCTCAGGCCAGTTTTCAGACGGAGGCAGCCACGTACACCAAACCGGCGACTAACATGGCTGCTGCAATACCCATGATGATGTAGTTGCGTTGCTGATTTTTGTTGGGAGGTACGGCTTCATACACCTTCGGCTCTTTAGCAAAGTTGTTCAGGCGTCCATCGTCATCTTTGATGTAAGGCATCAGTCACAATCCTTAATATTTTTGATGTTTACAACTCTACCAAAAAAGCGTCCAGGAAAATTCAGGAATTTATTTGGATGTGACAGTGCCTGTTTGCGGAGAAGAGGCGATCGCGTAATCTTTGATCGGCATTCTGCCTGCTAAGTACGCCATCCGCCCCGCTTCTGCTGCCATGGACATTGCTTTTGCCATCGCCGGAGAATTTTGGGCATTGGCGATCGCCGAATTAATCAACAGTGCATCCGCTCCCATTTCCATTGCTCTGGCCGCTTCGCTGGGAGTTCCGATACCCGCATCGACTACCACAGGAACATTCACCGTGTCAATAATTATTTGAATGTTGGCGGCATTGTTGATCCCTTGTCCTGAACCGATGGGCGAACCTAAAGGCATAACTGTCACACAACCGACTTCTTCTAGGCGTTTGGCCAGCAAGGGATCGGCATTGATGTAAGGCAAAACCGCAAAACCTTCTTTGACTAATTGTTCTGCAGCTTCCAAAGTGCCGATCGGATCTGGCAGCAAATATTTAGCATCAGGAATCACTTCTAATTTGACAAAATTATTGTCTTCTTGCCCTAAAAGTTTCGCCATTTCCCGCCCTAAACGAGCTACTCTAATCGCCTCATCCGCAGTTTGACAACCGGCAGTATTTGGCAGCATCCAGATTTTAGTCCAATCGAGAGCCTCTGCCAATCCTTCATGGCCGGGAGCATTTGTTTGCACCCGTCGCACAGCCACGGTAACAATTTCGCACCTGCTAGCGTTGACACTTTGCTGCATTTCTGCGATGCTGCGATATTTTCCCGTCCCCGTCATCAAGCGAGAATGAAAAGTTTTGCCGGCAATAACCAGAGGTTTATCGAAAGATGGTGTTGCTGTGTCTACTGGATAGCCAAAAATGCTGTACTCAAGTGCCTCTTCCCACTGTGTTCTGCCACCCATCATCTCTTCAAGCTTCCAAGCTTCTTCTATTGTGAGATCGTCGTGGCTAACAGCATATAAAATTTGCCCTACAGTAATTAATTTAGCATCTCGCGGCATATTGTTCTGCAATCCCCGCGCTACAATCTCTTTAAATTCGCTGAAATGATCTTCCATTGTTCCACTCTTCCCTTGTGATGATTTGAATTTGTTCGCTATTAACAACAAAAAATATTTTTTGAATTTGCTTTTCGGTATCCCAAAACAGAGCTTGTTTGATGCCAGCGTTGATTTTCCAGCCATCATAATTTTCTCGATTGATGTGAAAAAAACAACGGCTGATGCACCTTGCCTTTTGGATCTACTGATGCCTTCTTTCACTCGGCTTCTGATGTTTTGAGTCTGTTGTGTCAACTCCTTAAATTCGCAACTCTCACCGTCAATCTCAGCGTCTGGCGTTCTCACACCTTCTGCTGCTTGCTCGCTCAACATTCTAACTCTCTTTCCTATTTTAGCCAAAACTTCAGCAAGAAAGATTTCCGAATTATTAAGATTGTGTTGTTGGTGAATTAGCACAAATCCGCCAGCTATCTCATCAAAATAATATCGCTGATATTCTGGTTCGGCATTTTCGTAGATGGCTCTGCTTGTCTCAATATATTCTGAATTCACCGTTATTATACTCTCAATAGACTCCTATCGGGTAGAGTTAAATGTATGAAAGCAACTGTTGAGCAACTGGCTAAAATTGGAATATTTACCAGCTTAAACCAAACTGAATTAGAGCGATTGCAAGAACACACAGTAATTCGCACTTACCGACAGGGACAAGTTGTGATGTATGAGGGCGATCGCATCCCCGAAAAATTATACACTCTTTTGAGTGGTTCTCTGCGGGTTGCAAAAACAGCGGCTGCGGGCAAAGAAACAATTCTCCGCACTTTATTTCAGGGAGATATTTTTGCCGCACCTGCTTTGTTAGGCAACGGCATTGCCCCCGCAACGGTGACTGCAGAAACTGATGTCCAAGTTCTTACCACAGAACGGGAATTTTTGCTAGCAGCAATTCGGGAAAATCCTGAGATTGCTTTGCGAATATTGGCGGTTTTTAATCAGCGGTTGCAGCAACTGCACGATACTGTACACGGTTTGGTGTCGGAAAGGGCGATCGTGCGGCTGGCCCGGTTTATTCATTACTTTGGCGTCGAGCAAGGTACGAAGATTGCGGATAATAGTGTATGTTTAGAAAAACGTTTTCCCTACTATCAAATTGCTCGCAGCATTGGAATTACCTACGAAGAATGCGTTCGGTTATTTAAGAAACTCAAGCCGTTTGTCTCCTACAGTCGAGGCGGTAAAATTATTGTATTAGATTGGGAAAAATTGGAGGCTCTAGCCTCGGGAGAAGAAATAGACTAAATGTTAAAATCCAAATTTTTGTGGCGGGCGGCTTTCACAAACACTATTTGACGGCAACTCACTATCTATATAAACCCGCCCGCCACAACCTGTGAATCGGGGCGGGTTTATGAGATTATTGATTTTAGGCAATTAGGGTTGGTTAAACCAGCCCCTACAGCAATATTGCGGAAATTAATTAGCCTCAGAAAGTGTCAAAATAAACGCCAAATTTTCTTCAGCTTTCAAAGCGTGGAGTGCGCGAGCGGGCATGAAGGCAAACACCCCCGGTTCCAAAACAATATCCTTGCCTTCCAAGGTCAAAATACCTTTTCCTTCGATGACATTAACTGTGGCATTCCGTGCCGAAGAGTGTTCCGAAATTTCCGTTCCTGCGGCCAGACAAAATAAACTGTACTGACAATTATTGTCTTTGACTAAAATTTTGCTCAACACTCCGGCGGCGGGATATTCAATTGTGTCTCGGAGTTGGATAGCGGCAGATTGTAGCGGTAAAAGAGTAGTAGTCATAGTTTGGGAAAATCAATTAATTGGGTTCGGGGCCCCCGGATTTATCAGGGGCTTCACTATCTTCAATCGAAAATCGAAAATCGAAAATCACAAATCGATTAAGATTGTTTTTTTGCAGAGATAACGATGTAGCCTAGATCCTGTTGGTAATGCTGGAAAACTCGACGCATTGCTAAGATACGATCGCGAATTTGCGATCGACTTAATATATTCCACAAAATCCGCACAGTACCCACAAACCCTTCATCTTGCAGCATTCGCGGCAAATTGAGGAGTCCCATCGCCCCGGTTTGACACTTTTCTACTTGCAAACCCGCGTTTTGGCAAACAGCAATCCAGCCAGACTCAGACAAAGGCGTTGAATTGACGCGAATCACTTCTGATAAAGCTTTGTGAATTTCAGATTCTCGGTTTTTAACTAAAAGTTCGTGAGAGAGAAAGTTGCCGCCTGGTTTTAAACGATCGCAAATTCCCAATACAATTTTAGCTTTCCCTGACGGCGACTGCATTGTCAGGATAGCTTCAGCCAAAACCCAATCAAACTGTTGGGAAATCCGATCCAAGTGAAAAATATCTCCTTCCACAATTTCCACTCGATCGCTCAAACCCGCTGCTGCAACATTAGCACGAGCGCGGACCACACTCTCGGGATTTTTCTCAACTCCCACTACTTTTACGCCAAAACGTTCAACAAGGGCGATCGAACTATATCCAAAACTAGCAGCCAACTCCAAAACAGTCTCCCCAGGCTGAAAATCCGCCCATTCAAATAACTGTTTTGTAGCAAGTTTCCCCCCCGGCCTCAGCATTCTCTTACCCGCCGCGGCCAGAACTTCATGTCCGGGTGCAGTCTTAAAATTGAGAGCAGTATTGGTCATTAAATTGACCTCCTATTTAACCTTACTCTCAGTTTGCCAACTTCTCCCCAATCTTTCTATGATCTAGCTCATATTCAAATTATCGTAGGCTGACGCACCCTACAATATCAGGAATTATACCATGTCCGCCCATCAACAATTCGGACTGTTTTTGATTGCTAACAATGCTTTCAGTCGAAAGCCCAAAACCCGTACTCGTTTTAAGAGAAATTATTTTTATTAATTGTGCTAACGAATTCGATCGGAGTGCGCGGAACATCTCAAAGCCAAAAAACCCCGCACCAAATGCTAACCGCATGAGTAAAAGAGTCGGTATTTCTGGCAGAAACTTGATGAAACCCGATCTACAAAAGCGCACTAATCCGGCTGACTTAGCGACGCCTTCCCAGAGATAGCACGTCATAAGCGGCACAACCACAGGGATTATCCCTACAAACATCCTATTAAGAAACAATTTTCTCATTCCGCTCTTGAAAACATTGCTGCAATACAGAAACAGGCAGCTCATTCAATTGACCCGATCGCACAAATTCAGCATAAGTATCAGCCTCTATTGCCTGCAAATCCCCTTCGAGTTTGTCGATAGTCATCTGCCGCAGTTCAGGAGATAGATCGTACATTTGGTTGATTTCTGCTTGCAGCAAGTTTAATTTTTCTTCAAGCTGACTCACGAGATGATTGGAAAACTCAGGCTCGATTTTACGATCGCCCGATACTTCAGAGAGATACTTGAGAACCCGGTTGAGAGCAACACGTTGGGCGATCGCCTCCAGATACTCCTGGCGCAACTCCTGGTTGCTCAACAACCCCAATTTTTCCAGCAGCGCCTTGGTGGTTAAACCTTGTACTAGCAGCGTAAATAAAACTACGCCAAACACGATCCCAATAATTTTTTCCCGCTCTGGGAAAATATCCGGCACGCTCAAAGCTAAAGCAATCGATACAGAACCCCGCAATCCTCCCCACCAAATCACAGTTCTATCGGCTAATGAAATTTCAGATTTTGCCAACCAATTGCTCAACCATCCTAAACCAAAAATAGCGATCGCTCGCGTCACAAACATCGCCGCCACAGTTATGCCAATCACTCCTAAATTCGCTTGCAAACCAGCAAAACTAATTCGATCGCCAATCAGCAGAAACATGATGGAATTTACAAAAAACGCTAAAAAATCCCAAAATTGTGTTACCGCCAGTCTGGTACTGGGCTGCATACCTATCTGAGAGCCGAAATTGCCAAATATCAAGCCCATCACCACCACACCAATCACCCCAGAACCGCCTAAGTCCTCCACAATTATATAAGTGCCGTAGGCGGAAACTAAGGTTAACGATTGCTCCACCAAAGGTAAATCAAACCGTTGGGTGAGATAGGAAATCCCAAAACCGATCGCACTCCCGACAGTAATCCCAATTCCCACAAAAGCTAAGAAACGCCCCACCAAAAATGGGATGCCAACTTCATCCGTCCCTAAAGAGAATCCCACCAAAAAACTAAAGGCAACAACAGCAATGCCATCATTAAATAAACTCTCTCCCTCCACCAGCAAAGCTAGGCGTTTTTCAACTCCCAATTCCCGGAACAATGCAATGACTGAAACAGGATCGGTAGCAGATATACTAGCTCCTACTAACAGAGCGATCGCTAAAGAAACTCCCGCTATTTGGTTGAGAGCAAAAGCCACGCCAGCAACAGAAATAACAACACCCAAAACCGCATAAAGAGCGATCGGCACTAAATCCCGCTTGAGTTTAGACCATTCCAGATTCCAAGCAGCTTCAAACAAAAGAGGCGGCAAAAAAATCAACAGAATCAGTTCGGGCGATAGCGACACCAATCGTACATCTATAAAAGCCAAACCCAACCCGACAATTACTAACAGCAGCGTGTAGGGAATTTGGCGCAACCAGCCCCATATTTGCGGCAGCACCGCCACACTTAAGGAAACTAATAGCACTAAGAGAAATTGCTTCAGATTGCCCTCGATCGTCACTTCGTGAATTAGAGTTTCTGGGGTCATACAATTAGGGCTAAAATAGCTAAGGTTTCGGTTTCTGCCGGGACTTATCCGGCGTTGAGCGCCGCACTTCTTCAACTTGACTGACTTGAAAAATTAGGGTAAATTGTTGACCCATTTCTTTTTCGACAAATGCTTCTAAAAGATGCACCTGTTTGGGTGTCAAAGCTTCGCTGCTGCGAACACTCAGACGAACTTCCGGCGGTTTCGCCAACCAGTTAGTATCGCTTTTAATCAGTTCCACTCGTTGAAAAGTGATAGTTCGGTTAAGCAACGCCCGCTTCAGACTGGCTTCGAGTTGCGCTTGCTCGATCAATTCCGCAAAACTCACGCCCAGAGGAATCACAAGTATAGCCGTCAATGCTAGCGCCCACAAGAGGGCTTTACCGGCGCGATGCAGGGGGGTGTAGCCGGCCATTAAAGAGGTTAGCATACAGGAGAGAGTAATCCCCAGCAAATTAGTAAGATACAGGAGGCTTGCTCCCAAACTGAGCGACCAATTAGCTTGAGATAAGCCTAAACCTATAACACAAATTGGCGGCATGAGAGCCACGGCGATCGCAGTTCCCGCCAGAGTAGCAGAAACTTTGGGCTGAACTTTCGCATAGCCGCTGATTCCCCCAGCGGCGATCGCAATTCCTAAGTCTAGTAATGTAGGTTTAGAACGAGCTAAAACTTCGCTCCCAAAGTCGGGAAGTTGTACCAAAGCGCCCAAAAAACAAGCTAGAAAAATTGCTAGCACCGTCCCGACTGCTAATGCAATTAAACCTTTGCGGAAGAGGAGAACGTTACCTTCTACCGCTCCAAATGCTAACCCTCGGATTGGCAACATCAGAGGCGCGATGATCATAGCACCGATGATGACGGCCGCACTGTTGGCAAGCAGTCCAAAGGTAGCGATTATACAGGAGCCGAGAATTAAGACAAGATAGTCAATATCTAGGGTTGATTCTTCCAACAAGTCAACTCGTATTTTCTTTAAATGCTGTGGATCAATCCTGCTCCTGGTGAAATATTTAAGACGGTCTCGAATATTGTTGAGCAAAATAATCTCCTTAAGTCAGGGGCTTGTATCCGTAAAACGATTTTAGATTTTAGATTTTAGATTTTAGATTGACTCGACAGATTTGAGATTTTAGATTGACTCCACTGATGAATCTGGGAGCTTGAACAAAAGTCTAAAATTTGGGCCGGCTCACGAGAGGAGTCGCGGGCTTGTATCCGTATGCAGGTGCGAGCAAAAACAATCAAAATCCCAGCCCGCAAGTTTTCGAGGATGTTTCGGAACCCGAAAGCAATTGCCGCGGCACTAATACCCAGCAGTTGAATCAAATCCCCTACCTTGAATGACCCCATGGCGAGGAATAACGCGATCGGCAATAATTGATTTATAATCAAGATATCTACTCCACCTCAATAATACCGAATCATGCTCGCAGAAGCAAACGCGACACTTTGGCCTAGTCTAATTACTGTTTCAGCATTAATTCTCTACTTCGTTGTTACCATCAACGTCGGCAGAGCTAGATTCAAACACAAAGTTTCTCCCCCGCAGATGACAGGAAACCCAGACTTTGAACGAGTGTTGCGAGTTCAGCAAAATACCTTAGAGCAAATGATTCTATTTTTGCCTTCGCTGTGGCTGTTCTCGCAATTTATCAGCCCAGTTTGGGGCGCCGCTATCGGCGCAGTTTGGATAGTTGGACGCATTTTGTTTGCTTGGGGTTACTATCAAGCTGCCGAAAAAAGAGCGGCAGGATTTGGGATTAGTACCTTAGCTACTTTAGCTTTGCTTGGTGGTTCCTTAACTGGCATAATTATGTCGCTGCTGAAGGTTTGAGCTTAGCTTCCGATCGACATAATTGTTTCTCTACTCGTTTCCCTGCTCTTCCTGCTAAGGCAGATCCGGAGACTCAGCCTCCAATTTTCCTGCTGAAAAAGCGAGGCAGAGCCTCTGCACAGGGGTTCCCAGGCAGAGCCCGGGAACCAGTTAACGAGTTAAATGTAATAAATGTTAGGAGTCAATATGTCAGAAACCAACAAACCCGTATTTGAAATTAACCCGAAACTTTTTCAGCAGCTTGTCGAGTGGCAAGAAAAACTTGAGCGAGAAGATGAATTAGCAAGCGAGTCAGAAAACGAGAAACCAACTGAGGTAATAACTCCTCCCGACAGTGATGAACAGCATTCTCAAACAGATAATTTTTAGCTGGTGGCTAGCTGCATCTTTTGGATTTCCGGCTGCTGTCTCGGCTCAATCACTGACACCTAGCCAAATTCAGCAAGTTAATAGCGGTTTGTTTCGTTCTAACTCTCAAGATTTCTTTCAGCAAGGCTATCGCCAACTGGAAAGAGAAATCGCAACTTTGTTGCAACAAAATGTCACTTCCCAAGGCAATATTCTGGAGATTGATGAAAAATTGCTCTCTCAGATTTGCAGCAAAAAAATTAAAATATCCTCGTCGCATTCTGATACAATAAGTGCTGCTCAGATTGCCAGTTTTAATGCACAACTGAAAGAGATTTGTAGAAAAAATTAAAATCTTAATCAGGTAAAAATTAAAATTTTACTGTTGATGGATAAAGAAGCAATGACCAAATTGAAACTAGCAATGCTGTCAGCGGAAACTGCGGCTCAATTGGCTGCAATAATTATTGATTACACTCATGAGGAAATGATGCTAGTTTTTTCTGAGCTAGAAGGGGAACAGCAGGCTAGAATTAAGACTGTTTGGAAGACTGTTAGTTAAAGTAGATTGGCTAAAATCAGAGGTTTTAATTTTTAACCGCAGATGTAAGCAGATAGACGCAGATGCACGCAGATTTAATTGGGTTAGTGTTCGCTGTGTAGAAAAATCTTAATTTGTACACAGCGAACAATGATATATCTAAACTAGCGATTCGAGGCATAATTGGCGGAAATGATCGCCCCGTTGCTCGAAGTTTTGGTATTGATCGAAGCTAGCACAGGCTGGGGAAAGCAGCACTACTTTAGCATGATTCTGTTGGGCTAATTCTGCTGCTCGCGGGATTGCTCGTTCCATTGTTCCGACAATTTCCCAAGAGTTGTAATTTGCTTGTGCGAGCCGATCGGCAAAAAGACTCGCTGCATCTCCAATTAGCAACACCGCAGCAGCTTTTGCTTTAATTGTATCAATCCATGCGCGATCGTCCCCTTCTTTGGCGTCGCCGCCCGCAATTAAAATCGCCGGTGCGCTCACTGAAGCCAACCCGACTTGGGCGGCGTCATAATTAGTAGCTTTGCTGTCGTTGATGAAATCTATGCCTTCCCATGTGCAGATGTGTTCGAGGCGGTGCGAAACTCCGGGGAATTTAGCGATCGCCCGGGCGATCGCACTTTTATCTATCCCCGCCAAGTTAGCCGCTGCCACCGCCATTAACAAATTCTGCAAATTGTGTTCTCCCACCATCCGCAAAGAATCAGCAGGCAGAATTTTCTCGCTTTGAGCTATTACCCAACCGTTTTCGATGTACGCTCCAAAAGTGCGATCGCCCAACAGTTCTTTTTCACCTTTGACACTCGTCCAGCACGCATCCGGCCAAGTGTCAAGTCCTTGCTGTCGCAAATAAGGATCGTCGCCGTTGATTACTTGCAATTCAGATTTTTTCAGCAAATGCGCTTTAATGTTGTAGTAATTTTCTAAAGTTTTGTGGCGGCTGAGGTGATCTGGCGTCAAAGTCGTCAAAACTCCGATGCGCGGCGCTACAAAAGGCGAGGATTCTATCTGATAGCTGCTAATTTCTGCGATTACCCAATCCGGCTCTTTTTCGGCTAAAGCTAATTCACACGCAGCATAGCCAATATTGCCGCAAGCGGGAGCGTAAAGCCCGGCTTCTGCAAAAATAGCAGCAATTAAAGCAGTAGTAGTAGTTTTGCCGTTAGTGCCGGTAATTCCCACCCAAGGAGATTTGAGGTAACGCCACGCGAGAGCCATTTCTCCGATTGTTTCAATGCCTAACTCTCTGGCGCGCACTAATGCTGGACTGTCCCAGGGAACGCCCGGACTTACTACTATTAATTCTATAGATTGGACTGGTTCAAAAGATTTACCTAACTCAACTTTAATTCCTTCGTTAGCGAGTTGCTGTTGCTGTTCGAGCAAGTTTGGGGAAGATGAGCGATCGCTCAGCGTTACTTCCCATCCTTCGCGTTTTAGCAGTCTTGCGGCGGCAATTCCTGATTTTCCTAGTCCAATGATATGAGCGATCGGCATAAGTTGTGTGTGTGATGGAGCGAACTTCCCGGGTTTTATAAGTTTATATCTTAACCTTGCATGGGTTTTTGGCTATTGGCCATTTTGCTTATTTTTTAAGAGAGCGATCGCACGCGATATTTGTAGGGAAACCGCACTGCCGTGTCCTAATTCGTAACGAAAGGCACTGCCGTGTCCTCTTTTGTGATTTCGAGCGACCTTTTTTTGAGTTTTTCAAGGAGTGTGTCTTTCAAGTTCTTCAATTTTTTCTTCTAACCGGACAATCTCTCTGGATAAACACCGAAGCTGGATGATCCGGCCGCAGCAACCGCCAGCATTACAAATAAGTATATCTCCTTGCTCAGAGGGTTTTCTTTAGATAGTAGATAGTATATGGCAACACTGAGTGGCGCTAGCCAGAAACTGGCGTTTGACCTTTGCGCCCATTTACGAATCTGTTGTTTCTCATTCATTGTTCATATCTTCCCTTGGAAAGAGCGAGGCAGAGCCTCTGGATATGGGTTCCCAGGCACAGCCTGGAAACCAGTTAAATTCTTCAATCTAAAATCTAAAATCTAAAATCTAAAATCGATTGACGATCGCCCCAAAGTCAGCCAACACCCGCGCGTGATTCCGCAGCAAACCCAGTAAATTCAACCGATTTTGCTTAATTTCCGGGTCAGAGTCCATCACTAAAACGCTTTCTGGCCCGTCGAAAAAGTTGCTGACAGTGGGAGCAATCTCAGTCAAACTATCTACCAACTGCTGGTAATTGCGCGTTTGTTTAGATAGCTGCGTTTGCGGCACTAACTGCACTACTGCATCGTAAAAAGCTTGTTCAGACGACTTTTGAAATAACTCTGGTTTCACCGCCATTTTCGGTTCCAATTCTATTTTATCCAAATCACCTTGAGCGGCCAAACGAGTTGAACGGTTGACTGTTTCGTAAATCAGATCCAATGTCTGGTTATTGCGGATTTGTTGCAGAAAAAGCGCTCTTTCCAGTGCGTCCAACAAATCTCTCAATGCTCGTTCAGTATATTCTGGGTCGTTTTCTCCCAAAACTGCATTTACTAAATCATAATCTACATTCTTTTCTTCTTGCAATAAAGTCCGAATTCTTTGCAGAAAAAACTCATACAACTGATCCAGCAACTCCCCTGGTGTTTCCGGCCGCGCTGCGGTAAATTCGGCAACAACTTCTGCGAGCAACTGGTGCAAGTTGACTGGCAACTGAGCAGCCCAAATAATGTTAGTTATTGCATTGGCTGCGCGACGCAAAGCGAACGGATCGGATGAACCCGTCGGCAACATTCCCAAGCCGAAGATGCTGACTAATGTATCTAATTTGTCGGCTATTCCAACAACTTGACCTGTGAGAGTTTGCGGCAACTTGTCGCCCGCACCTCGGGGCAAATAATGTTCAAAAATTGCTGTGGCTACTGCTTCCGATTCCCCGCTTGCTAAGGCGTATTTCTGCCCCATGATTCCTTGCATTTCGGGAAGTTCGTAAACCATTTGGGTTACGAGGTCGGCTTTGCAAAGTAAGGCTGCTCTCGCTACATCAGCTTGCTCTTTCTCTGTGATTTGCAGTTGATTGACTATTAAACTGGCAATCTTGCACAGGCGATCGACCTTGGCGCGCACTGTCCCCAAATCTTCCTGGAAAGTAACTGTTTCCAACTTTGGCAAATAATCCTCTAGAGGCTTTGCCAAGTCTGCTTTGTAGAAAAACTGACCGTCTGCCAATCTCGCCCGCACTACTCGCTCGTTACCAGCGGCAATAATCGCAGATTTAGCCGGATCTCCGTTGGAAATTGTAATAAAATAAGGCAGAAGTTCTGGATAATCGGGGCTTTTGAGGATGGGAAAATACCGCTGGTTTGTAACAATAATTGTGGTGATTACTTCCGGCGGCAATATCAAAAATTCTTCGTCAAATTTGCCGACAACTGCGTTCGGCCATTCTACTAAGTCGGTGACTTCTTCTAACAATTCTTCGGTAATGTCGGCGTAACCGCCTTGTTTTGTTGCTGCTGCTTCTACTTGTGCTTTAATTTGAGTTTTGCGCTGCGTGCGATCGACCTCCACGCAAGCAGCCCGCAGACACTCGACATAATCCTCGGCTTGCGGAATCGAGACTCCCCCCGTCCCCCCCTTGCCGGGGGATGTAGGGGGGGTATGTAACACCCGGTGTCCTTGGGAAATTCGATCGCTCTTGACCGTATCCGAACCGCTCACCAATGTAATTGGCAGTACAGTATCATCCAATAGTGCCACCATCGATCGAATCGGGCGCGGAAACTTCAAATCTCCGTCGGCCCACCGCATAAATCTTTTGCCTTCTAACTTATTAATCCACTGCGGCACAAGTTCTGCCAAAATATCCGCTGTCATCCGCCCCGGAATCTTTTTGAGCACAAAAACAAAATCGCCTTTATCGGTAGCGCGAACTTCCAAAGCATCAATTTCTACGCCCTGCTTTTTTGCAAAACCTTCCGCTGCTTTCGTCGGTTTGCCATCTTTAAAAGCCGAACTCGCCGGCGGCCCTTTTACCTCTTCTTCTCTATCTAATTGCTGAACTGGCAGTCCTTTCACCAGAACGGCCAAACGCCTCGGAGTAGCGTACACATTAATTGAGTGATTTGTCAAGGATTGTTCTGCCAGAGTTGCAGGTACAAGTCGCTGCCACTGCTGGGCGCTGCTTCTGACAAAAGATGCGGGCAATTCTTCGGTACCGAGTTCTAATAAAAAGTTAGCCATATAACAGTGTTAGGTGTTTGTGTCAATAGGCAATTAATCTGCCCGTTTAATCATTAGAAAACTTATTGCTCAGCAGTGAAAAAAAACCTGCAATTGCGATCGCCATAACCCAATCACAGAATTATTTTACTGACGCGCAAGTCCTAATTAGATCCAAAAAAGACTCAAATGATCAGCATACCACGTAAAATCGGGGGTGAAAGACAAATAGCTCAACAGCTCGTCAGGAACCTCAGCCTGAAGGCATGAGGCTTGAAAGAGAAATCTGACAAGCCGTTCTGACCAGCTATCGTCTTAACTGACTACGTTTTTTGAGTCACGACACCCTGGAATGCGTAGCTAGTTCCTTGCTCTGTCGCTGAAGGTTAAACAGTTCGGTATGTCACGCTCGACAGTGCTTTGGGCCTAACAAGCTCTTAAAACAAAGGCGCGTGCTAACTTTACTCCGAAAGGAGATTGAGGCAACCATACCTCGCCGGAGGGGCAACCATACCCCTCCACCCCACAAAAGTTTTAACTCAATGTAAAGCCGTCCTAAAAGGACGGGGTTTCTAACCCATATTTCTGATGACCTTGGCGGAAAGACTGGCACAAGATTGGAAGTCACGACTTGAACAAGATTGCCCGGAGGAGAGTTCTAGCACTCGCGAGAGTGTTGTCCGCTGGCTGTTGGGAGACAGGCCAGAAAGATTTGACACTCTTAGTCCGGCTCAACTAACTGTAGCCTCCGGCGCGATCGACTTTTTATATCGAATTTTGATTTCTCGGTATCTGGGAGTACCGCCAGAAAAAGCTTACCGCAACTTAATCGGGCGGCTCGGCGGTTTGGTGGTGCTCCGGCAAAAAATCCAAGCGTGGGTTTCCCTCAGTCGCGACAGACAGCGGAGTGCGGTCGAGGTACTACAAGAAGTGATTCAGGAAATGCTCAATTCCGATCGCTACCTGCAGCAGCAAGTCGCTTGGATTGCCGAATGCACCTCAGACAGACGCCTGCGAAATGCTTTGCTGCTAGCGAGCACAGAAGAATACTGCTTGCGGCCGATCCGCAACCAGCCGCTGCTGGTGTACCGTTTTGTCAACTACCTGCGACGTGCCCAGCGGGGCGGGTTGACGCAAGTGCCTGCTGGAGACTGGGTGCGGCTGGTGTCGGAACAGGTTCTACCCGACGATACAGACGAACCGCTCAGCCTGCTAGACGAACAGGCCATGTCCGAGTATCGAGAAAATCAAGCTTGGGAAGAGCAGCAAACTCAGCGGCAGATTGTCCAACAAGAATTTGAGAATTACTTGGCCGCTGAAGTCGATCCGCTGGCTTCCCGGTGGCTGCAGCTTTACCTGCAAGGTCGTTCCCAAGAGGCAATTGCCGAGGAGTTGAAGGTTCCAATCAAGCAAATTTACCGTTTGCGAGAAAAAGTCAGTTACCACGCGATTCGAGTTTTTGCGGTCAAACAAGCACCGGAATTAGTCGCTAGCTGGCTAGAAACTTCCCTCCAAGAACACAGTTTGGGCTTGACTCCGGCTCAGTGGCAGCAATATTTACAAGACCTCACGCCGGTGCAGCGGCAGTTGGTAGAATCGCTGAAAGCAGGGAAAAGTGTAGAGACGATCGCATCTGAATTAAAGCTGAAAACCAATCAAGTCATCGGCGAGTGGAGCAAACTCTATTTAGCAGCTCAATCGCTCCGCAACGAGTAGATTGGTAATGGGTGGCGGGCAATTGCTAATCGTTAATTGGCGGTAGCATTTTTCAGAATCCGCGCTACAAATCAATTCCCCAACAGCCACAGAGTGCCCGATCGTTTCCCCGTGGAAAACCGCGCGATGCCCATTGTATCAAATTAGGTTAGATCGATGCGGATATCGTAGCGCGATCGTCTTTGATCGCGATCCGAGACGATCGCAGTCAACTCTCTGGGCTAAGATACTAGCAGCACGATCGACTTTTTAGGATTTTTTAACCACTCCTAAATTTAGCGGTTGCCCGTAAATCTCGGTTGGGGTGCATCTATAATACTTGCGCATTAAAGACATAATTCTGTCGTTGCCAGCCACGGAAATCAATCTCGTGCTAGCGATGATAGTTGGTCTAGACTGCGCCAGTCATCATGTAGTTCTCAATCTTTTGGTATAATTTGAGGCTGCAATACAGAAGGGAGAAAATTCAGGGACTAAGGATTTTTTATTTAATAAAAGCTTCCGGTTGTTAGACCAATTCCTTCGTCAGGAAAGTTGCAGCGTTAAATTTTATCGCATCAGGTTGGTGCGTGGCGCTCGATCGCGCTTCCAACTACAGAGCAGCTAATGGTACATACATCTTCAGCAAACACGGCAGCTACCATGGACTCCGATCGAATATTTCAACTAATCGACACAGTTGTCCCCTTTGAAGCTTGCCTTTACTATCAAGTTTTGCCTTTATCTCTAGAAGGTAATCTGTTTAAACTCGGCGTAGTCGATGCCGAAGATGACTCCGCCTTGGACTACGTGCAGCGGATTTTAGCTTACATGAATTGCTCAGTCACAACAGAGCCAATTGCCTCGGAAATTCAGCGCTCGATCCTCTCAGCTTACTTGCTCCACGGGAGCCAGCTCAGAGAACCCAGCCGCACAGAAACCGCAGCAGCCCCAACACCCACAAATCCCGCACGACCAACTTCACCCCCCAAAGCAGAAACGCTGCCGTCTAGGCCCGAACCCTCGATGCCCGCTCGTGAGCGGTTTAAACCTGCCGACGCTGAGGTTTCCCCGACGCCGACACAGCTATCGGTTTTGAATGTCGAGGCCTTGCACTTGTCAAGCCCAGTCGAAGTTTTGGCGACTTTGCCCGCGCCCCAACTGCTGCAAGAATTGCTCGGTAGAGTGCTGCTAGACGGTATAGGCCGCTTGTTTTTTGAGCGGAACCAATCCCAAGGCCGCATTCTTTGGAGTCAAGACGGCGTTTTGAAATCGGTGCTCGAAGGTATCGATATCGTCCTCTTCCAAGAGGTCATCGACGAGTTGAAGCGGCTGACGGATATGCCTGTTTCCCCGGTGGAACAGCCCAAACAAGTCGAAGTTGAACGCATATATCAAGAAACTCATTTGCTGTTGCGCTTGCGGGTAATGGCGGTGGACGGCAAGGAAGAAGCTACGCTGCAAGTGTTGCGGGGAGCAGCTTTGAGGTTTTACCAGCAGCAGCAGTTGTCTACTTTGAGTCGGGACGCGCTGCGACTGGCCGAAGAATTGCAGCGGAAAGTGAATGAAATTCGCGATCGAACTCGGCTTTCTCCTTTGCCTTTAGAGGGGTTGCCTGCTTTGGAAAAAGTGATTAGAAATCTTGACGACCAAATTGAAGCATTGATTCACGAACACAATCCCGAGCAGCCCTAATTAGGAATAGATGACAGTTTTTGCGATCGAACTCCCTTACCTCTCAAACCCGGTTTCTCTCTATATTTCTTCTTTATTTATTCGTCCGCCGATGCGGACGAAAGTTTTTGTAGTAGCGATTTCAATCGCCTAGTTTGATCGAGATGTTTTTCACTGCAAGAGTCTCAACCGTGCTCGAAAACATCATTGTACTGTAATAAATCCAAAGTCACAAAAACTGGCAAACACTGAAAACATTGCTGGGCAATTTCCCAGCGTTCTTCTCGCTGCAACATCCCAGTCAACTTTTGTTTAGCGCTCAGCAAATAGCGGACATCGTTCGCAGCATAATTTAGTTGATCGTCCGAAAGATTAGTCGCATTTCCCCAGTCGGAACTTTGAGAAGTTTTATTTAATTCTACCTTTTCCAGTTCGAGAATTAACTCTTTCAATCCGTGTCTGTTGGTATAAGTTCTAGCAAGTTTACTAGCTAGTTTGGTGCAGAAAACTGGTGCAATGTCAATACTTAAATTGTAACGCATTGTTGCCATATCAAAGCGCGCAAAATGAAATACTTTCTCAATATTTTCGGCTTCCATTAACTTCTTTAAATTCGGTGCTGCTGTCTGGCCTTTGGCAATCCGCACCACTGCAACTTTACCTTGCGGATCGCACAACTGAACCAAACACAAGCGATCGCGCCACGGTAGCAAACCCATTGTTTCCGTATCAACGGCGATCGCCTCTGCTGTCAAATAATAAGATAAGAGAGAATCGGGAAGATCGCGATCGCACACTTGAAAATCTGCAAATTCCATTATTAGTAATTGTTGACTGTTAACTGTTGACTGTTGACTGTTGACTGTTGACTACCCTCTTCTCTCTTCCCTCTTCCCTCTTCCCTCTTTCTTCTGGCTTCAGCATCTATAGCGGTTCTCAAGCGTGGTGAGGTATGCCCTATGCCCCATGCCCCATGCCCCATGCCCCATGCCCCATGCCCTATGCCCGTCAGCCCTATGCCCGTCAGCCAGATAGTACCTCATGTTACTGAGAAAGGCTATACCTCACACTCAATAATTTATCCGTATCTCCGTGTCCGGAGCCGTGTTCTTCCTTCAGCTTACCAGCTCCGAACAAAAAGCTGAGTAAAATAATACTCGCCTTTGGCATTTTTAGCAATCCCAATTCCAGTTAAATTAAACTGACCCTCCATATTCTTGCGGTGGCCCTCACTTTTAATCCAACCTTCAACAGCCTTGCGTACCGGGTCGCTGTAGCCCATATTGTAAGCAAGATTTTCAGCTACACTTTGATAAGGAATAGTAATTGCTTTCGCCCGCGCTTCAAATCCATCGTGGCTAAAAGTTGCTTTACCGTTAGCCATATTTTCGCTGTGAATTCTTGCTATCTGAGTCATTTGCGGATCGACTCTCAGCGGCGGCAACTTTTTAGATGCTCGGTATTGATTGATCTGTTGGTTAACCGCTTTTTCTAAGTCAGTAATAGCACTCGAAGCAACCTTAGTATTCATGGAAGTTTCCGGCCGTGATGGCTCAAGAGTGACCGCGCCACACTTTGGCAGCAGGATTGTCAACAATCCCACCCACGTCAAAATTAAACCTTTGGACATGAAATTAAACGAAAAATAAAGTTAATTGTTACCATTAGTGTCAACTTAATGCCAAAAGTAGTATGAGTATACCGTCTGACGATCAGCCTCTCCACCCGCCTCCATCCCCCGCGTCCGGGGGACGAAAGAGCGCTTTGGATTCCACCTTATTAAGCGGGGCTAGGGGGGATCTAGACTTCCATACAAACGAGAGAGACAAAGGATTTTAGTCTTAAGTTGACACCAATTAATTGTTACTAATTCCTACAGAGCGATCGCCCCACATTCCGCCCAACTAGATATTCAGAACCTTCGCCACAGTGTTCACATCTTTGTCGCCGCGTCCCGAACAGTTAAGCACAATGCGCGGCTTGCCTGTTAGCTGAGGGCACAGAGTCTCTAAATAGGCGATCGCGTGAGCAGTTTCCAAAGCCGGAATAATCCCCTCCAACTGCGAAAGCCGCTGAAATGCTTCCAGCGCTTGTGCATCAGTTACGCTATAATATTCAGCTCGACCCGCATCCTTCAAATAACTGTGTTCCGGCCCCACGCCCGGATAATCCAAACCCGCACTAATCGAATGCGGCTCAATCACTTGACCTTCATTATCTTGCAGCAAATAACTCATCGCCCCGTGCAGAACACCCACACTTCCTTTAGTCAAAGTAGCAGCGTGTTTCTGGGTCTCCACACCTTCGCCCGCCGCTTCAATACCAATCAATCTGATAGTTTCTTCCCCGACAAACTCGTGAAAAAGACCCATTGCATTAGAACCGCCGCCGACGCAAGCTAATAAAATATCCGGCAAACCACCCCACTTTTCCTGACACTGAGCGCGGGTTTCTTGACCGATTATCGCATGGAAATCGCGCACCATCATCGGGTAAGGATGCGGGCCCGCTACGGAACCGAGAATGTAATGAGTTGTCTCCACGTTTGTCACCCAGTCGCGAATCGCTTCCGAAGTCGCATCTTTCAGCGTTCCCGTACCCGCCGCCACCGGCCGCACTTCGGCACCCATCAGCCGCATTCTAAACACATTTAAAGCCTGTCTTTCCATGTCGTGAACGCCCATGTAGACAATGCATTCTATACCGAAACGAGCGCAAACTGTGGCGGTAGCAACACCGTGCTGACCGGCACCAGTTTCAGCAATTACCCGCTTTTTGCCCATGCGTTTTGCGAGCAATGCTTGAGCTAAAGCGTTGTTAATTTTGTGAGCTCCCGTGTGGTTTAAATCTTCGCGTTTGAGGTAAATTTGCGGACCAGTTCCGTCTGCTTTAGCGTAGTGTTCGGTGAGGCGTTCGGCAAAATACAAAGGGCTGGGGCGGCCGACATAATCTTTGAGTAATTGTTGGAGTTGCTGTTGAAATTCCGGTTCGCTGCTGTATTTGTGGAAAGCGGCTTCTAGTTCAAATAAAGCCGGCATCAGGGTTTCGGGGACGTATTTGCCGCCGAATTTGCCGAATCTGCCGAGGGAGTCGGGGCGTTGAGTGCTGGTTTCGGAAGTGAGATGCAGGGGTGTGACAGTCACGAACTTTGTGGGGATAATGGGACAGATTTTATTATATCTAGTCTATCGGGCTGTGGGCGATCGGGTAAGTTCTCATTTCTTGTTCCCAGCTATGCCGCTGTCATTCCCTATTGCTCCAGAGTCGAACCTTTTGTAATACAATTGTGAACTTTCACCTGGCTGGGCAATTGCTCCGCTAAAGCTTGAATGTGGGTAATTACCCCGATTAATCGATTCTGTTGTTGCAAAGAGACCAAAATCTGAGTGACACTTTCGAGAGTCTCTGCATCCAGAGTGCCAAATCCTTCATCTAAAAATAGACTACCTAACTCTACTCCCATTGATAATTTTTCTGATAACGCCAGAGCCATAGAGAGCGAAGCTGCAAAAGTTTCACCGCCGGATAAAGTTCGCAAACGTCTACTTTCACCGCCGTTCCAATTATCTTCTACCTCATATTCACCATTTTGAATCAAGAGCGAGTATCTCGAATCAGTTAAGTCCCGTAGTATACCTGTAGCGCGGGAAACTAACTCTTTTTCCAAACTTTCTATAACAAAAGATTGAAATTCATCGGACTGCAATCGATGCTTTAAAATCTTATAAACTTCCCATTTAGAGGATATTTGTGTCTTTTCCTCGTCAAGTTGCTTGGCTTGTTGTAATTTATTTGTGGCATTCTCAATCCAGACAAATATATTTCTTAATTGCTGATTAGCTTCATTTATTTGTTTTTCAGCAGATTCTTTCCGTATTTTCAGTTCTGCTAGTCTTTCCCCATCTGTTGTTCTCTCCCCAATTGTGTCAGCTATCTCATTGAGCCGACTTGACAAGTCACCTGTTTTACGAGCGTAATCATCAATCGTATTTCGCCATTCTTCTTGTTTTTGAGCATCAGCTTTAGCCTGAATAAACTCTTTTTCAGTAAAACTAACTGCTTGTAAATTAGCAGCCCATTTTTGCTCTAGTTCTTCACATTGATTTCGATCGTCTTTAGCAGATTTTTGGGTCTGTCTCTCTTCAGACTCGGCGTTAATTGCACGTCGTTCAGCAGCTTGAAAAGAGTTCTCTACCTCATTCTGTTGGCACTCCAACTGCTCCCTATCTCGCTGTAGTGTTTGGTTTAGTTCTTCGTAAGGTTTACCCTCTGTCAATTCATTGAGTTGACTCGTCACTTCCTGAAGTTGCTGCTCCTTTTGCGACTGTTCTGCACTGGCACCTTGATACTCTGTTACAGCCTGTTGATAAGCAGCATTGGCAGACTGACTCAATGATTCGCACTCGCGTAAAGTAGAAGTATTTCTTTCATGTTGAGTAAAAGCTTTACTGTATGTAGCATCTTGTTCTTGCAGCACTTGACGTTCTGATTTCAGTGCTTCTGCTTCCCAGTTATCTGATTCTAATACAGCACTAATTTGTTGTTTCAGTGTATTTAGTTGAGATTCTGTTTCCGCTATTCTTTGGCTGTCTTTCAACTCTTGCTGCTGTAAACTTTCTAAGGTGGCTTCAGCTCGACTCCGCTCTTGTTGAGCGGTCGATAAATTCCTTTCTGCTGCGTTTGTTTGCCGTTTCACTTGTTCTATATCATCTGTATTATCTCCCACTGGCAATAGATTTTTGTTTGAGTATGTGTGACTGCAAACCGGACAACTATCACCATCGTGGAGTGTCAGACGCAAGGCGGCTGCATGGTTGTTCTGAATCGCTGTTTCTAAAGCAGTCCGCGCAGATTCAAGACAAAGTTCTGCCTCTTGGAACTTAATAAGTGTAGCTTCATAATTCTGAGAATTACTTAACTTGTTCTGAGTAGTTGTTTCAAGGTTTTGGCGAAGTTTAAGCGTTTGACTATAGATTAATTGCCAGCTAGTTAGCCATTCAGTAATGTGATTTAATTGCTCTAAGCGCTTACCACCCGGTTGAGATAAAGTAAGGGTTGTTTCTGAGTTTTGCCATTGCAACTTAGCCTCTTCTTGCTGAGTTTCTGCATTAGCCAAGCGTCGTCCTGACTCGTCTCGAGTCTGCAATCTTTGGGATGTAATCTTTGCTGCTTTTGTCAGATCGGCTTGATATTGTTTTCGCAACTGTTCATAAATTTTAGCCCTTTCTAACTTTAGTTCAAGAGCATCCAGCAAAGTTTTCTTCTCAGCTTTTTGCTTAATAAATTTTTCTCGTTTTTGACGTTCAGTTACTAACAAACTTTGAGCTTCATTTAAATTTTTAACAGCATTTTGTAGTTGACTGTCAGAGCGGTCGGCTTTAGTGCGAGCCTCCCTCACTAATACCCAATCAACCTGTAAATTATTAGCAATTTTAGCTAGCTGCAACTGCTGTTTAATTAAGTCGATTTCCGCAGCTTTTTTTTCTATCTCTGATAGCTCTTCGCGTAACTGCGATCGCCTTTGAATTAGTTTAAATAATTCTTCCTCACTAGCCATAATATTTCGAGCTTTTTCTGCCTGTAATTGGAGTTGAGGAATTTCTTGATATTCAAGGCTAGCTTGTTGCTCTTGCTTTTGCCTTATTTCATCTTCAGTAGGAGCTTGAATAGTAGCAAGTTGATTTTCTATCCTTTCGCGGTCTTTTTCATAATTACGAGCAAGTTCACTTGCTTGTTTGCTCATATTCTCTAATATCTGAAACCCGCCTAAATCCCGCAATAAACTCCGACGCTTTGGAGCATCTTTTTTGAGAAATTCATCAAATTTACCTTGCGGCAGTATAATAACCCGAGTGAAGGTTTCAAAATCCATCCTTAAGATATCTTTTTCCAGACTGCGATGATCGCACCTTTCCCACTTTCCATTTTCCAATCGATCTAAAAGAATCTCTACTTTCGGAGAACTAGAACGATATCGCCAACTTCTCACAATTTTATACACATTTTGCTGCACAGAAAATTGCAACTCTACCTTGCATCGATCGGCTCCTTTACTGACAAATTCCTGTCCCTTAAAAGCTCGGGAAACTTGACCATAAAGTGCGTAAGTTATGGCATCAAGTAAAGAACTTTTACCAGCACCTGTTTTTCCTGTAATCGCAAACAAATCAAGCTGTGAAAAATCGAGAGTTTGACGGTTGCGAAAACTAATAAATCCTTCTACAGTTAGTTTAATTGGGCGCATCGTTTAGTTCCTGATATAATTCTTTAAAAGCTTTTAAAACCGACGGTTCCAGAGTCTTCCCTAGTTGTTGACTCCAGTAACGCTGAAACTCTACCACCATATCGAACTGGTTAAATTCTCCCACTTCAATATTTGGTTCGACTGGCGCTTTTGGATAGCGGGGTTCAATGATTAATGCTTGAGTGCATACTTTTCTTACTTTATCTGCTAAACCAAATTTTTGACTCTCGTTCAATTCAATCACAAATTTCAAAAATCCTGAATGTTCTCGATTTTCTTCTAACGTCTCATCTAGGTTATTCCAATCGGATTTAACCACCTTTAAAGGTTTTTGACAAGGGATAGATATAAACTCAGTCAGAGCCGGACGACCTGGTTCTAGTGTTACTAAATTAAATCCTTTTTCCTCACCAGCTTCTCCAAAATCTACTTGAATCAAGGAACCACAATAATAAGTGGGTGCTGCGTTAGGAACTTGTTGAGGTTTGTGGATATGACCGAGAGCAATATATTGAGCTTCTGAAGGAAGAGTTTGACCAGAAAGGCTGTAGGTATCTTTTGTGTAATAGTCTACCTCCGAATATGCTCGTTTAGCGCCATCAATTGTCAAATGTGCCATTACCACGTTGACGCTGTTATCTTGAAAGCCCTTTGTTAAGTTTTGAAATAGGTGAGCAACTGCCTGCTTATAATGTTGCCGCTGTTCTAAATCATCCTTTTCCCACAAGTTTTCCGCTTTCAACAATCTGCGTTCTGAAGCAAAAGGCACAGCCGCAACACACAATTTACCACTTTTGGTATCGAGTGTAATCAAGCCTCCCTTGTCGATGTTTTTAGGTCTGCCTAAAGCTTTAACGCGGACATGAGATAAGAGTCGAGAAACCCCATCAATGCGAAGTGCTGAGTCGTGATTTCCTGCGATGACAACCGCTGGTATTTTAGCATCTCCTAGTTGGCAAAAAAAGTCGTAAGCAACTTTTTCAGCTTCAGCAGTAGGACTTGGGACATCAAAAATGTCGCCAGCTACTAAAACTGCATCCACTTCTAAAGATTTTGCTTGTTTGAGCAACTCATTTAATGCAAAGGCAATTTCAGGAGTCCGATCTACCCCTTTAAGTCGCCTTCCCAAATGCCAATCAGATGTATGAATTAAGCGCATAATGTTTAAAATTAGAAACGGTCAATGTCTTCTTCTAGTTGGGCAATTTCTGCTTCGCTAACCAGCACTTCACTCTGACGAGTAGCATAGGCGGGAAAGGGAAAATTAATCAGTAGTGGTGCTGGAACTTCCGGCTGATGAACAAACATACTGCCGGATTTGAGGAGTAACGCTCGCTTGCGGCAAGATCCAGTCAGAAAGTTATATTCCGGGCGTTCTGCTTCAGCAGAATCGAGCCTGCCCACGACCCGAATTGCAGCTTGCCCAACCACCCGGCGCTCAACTTCTGAGGCAGTTTGTTGTGCTCCGATCAGGATAATTCCTAAAGAGCGACCCCGTTCTGCTATTTCCACTAATAAGTTTTTGATGGGGCTGCGGCCTTCGCGGGGTGCGTATTTGTTCAATTCATCTAGAACAATAAATACGACAGGATTTTGTCCCCGTTTTTCTTTCTCATAGAATAGTTTTTTTAGTAGCACTCCTACCACAAATTTTTGTGCTTGTCCGCCCAGTTTATTGATGTCAACAATGGTAATTTGATGTGCGGGTGCGAGGGGGTCTAATTGAGCTTTAGCCATGATTGCTGGGGGTAAATCCCCCCGGATTAAGTGGCTCATTTCATTTGCCGAACCCCACAAGCGGCGAATCAAAGCTTCAGCAGTTGCAGAGACATTACGACCCAACCAAATCTGGTCGGGATTTTTCACCAGTTTGTCTTCGAGAAACTCAATTAAGTCTCTAAAAGTTTCAACTTTCTGTTTTTGTGCTGTTTCATAAGCATCAACTTCTAAATGAACTCCTAAGTCGCGGCTAGCTTGTTTGTCATTCCGATCGTTAGCTTCGGCTAACCGTGCCAGCCGTTCTTCTACCACAGAAACTAAAAATCCCAAATTGCCTCGTTCCAAGTCTTCTCCAGCGAATAGAAAGCTGAACAGGCGATCGCGACACAGTTCCCGAAGACTCCACAAATAAACTGAAATATTATCAGTCCGCTGCTCTATGTGCGGATCGAGTTCGGTAGTTCCTTTCTTGGGGGCGGCGCAAAAACGGATATCCTTGAATGGTTCAACGGGCACTCCTAATGTTTGATAGTGCGAATGATCTTCTGTCCGCAGTTTGCTGTTATCCTTGTCCAAGAAAAATAAATCTTCACCTTTGACATTGAAAATCAATGCTTTCGTGTTAGCGCGACTGGCCCCTAAAACAGCAGATTTTAAAATTGCATGAAGTATAAATAATGCGTAAGATGTTTTTGTAGCAACTCCCGATATGCCTGAAATATTTATATGAGCTCCTTTTTCGCCATTGATGAAGTCAAAATTCAAATAAGCAGGGCTACCGTTTCGCATCATGCCTGCGGGAATGCGTTTTTCCATTCCCTCAAAGTACAAAGCGCGCTTTAATTCTTCGTCTGTAGCAAGCAGCACAGGGTCTCCAGGCTGCGGTGGCAAATATTCTTCTGGTTCAATCCTGGTTACTTGAATGTGGCCAGCATAGGACACATTAACAGGTAAACTTCCATTTTTGACCAAAAAGGTATCAGTATCAAACTGCGTTCCTTCGTATAGAGTACGAACGCGATCTACAATGCCATAAAAGCTAACAATTCCTGCACCATCTGGTCGGCAAGTTTGCACTTCGACAACATCATCAAGTCGCAGGATTTGACCGGGCAAAACAGCTACCCAAAAATCGAGGGGCGTAGCTTCTTGAGTTCCTAATACAAAGCCAAGAGTTGTTGTCATTTCATGACTCCTTCACTGGCTAAAAAAGTCCGCAACCGCCGTTCAATTACTCCCTTGTCGCCCATGTGCCGTCCGAGTTCTTTTTCTAGCCCGCCAACAGGTGTGAGGTTTTGGGGGGCGCGGGGGTCGCGGGATGGATGGGAGGCATACTGCGGAATTAAATATGTACTTCGATCGGCAATTTCTGTTGCTTTATTTAAGGGAACTTCACCATATAAATCTAATCTGACAATGCCGTGCAGGCCGTGATATCCTAATTGTTTATGGTCGATCTGCGGTTGACCCGATCGCAGATACCAACTCCAGTGGCGTTTCGGACTTTTTTGTTTTCCTATAGAAAAAATTGGAGTTCGTTCTCCTAACTGCAATTCCCAAAGCAGTTTGGCACTGTCTCCGGTTAAATAGGCTTTGCCCATTGTTTTTACGTAGCCCAATGTAGATTCAGGAGCTTTATAAGGTTTGTGTAGCAGCGGGCCGTCTCTGACAACGAGTACATCTGGATCGATCGCGAGTTTCACAGCTAATTTAGCTTCTTCCTCGCGCATAGCTTTTTGAACTAGCGCAATCGGCTTTTGAGGTTCGCTTTCAGCATCGGTTATGTAGGTACTGTAAATAATTTCAGCCCCGCTTCCGAGCGGGCAGGGAACTCGTGTCGGGGGAATAGTTTCGCTGTGGCTGATACCACCAATCGCGATCGCTCTTTTGACAATCAGCTCACTTACCGCAGCTCTACGAGTGGCGCGATCGACCAGTACGGCACCGACGGCAATCGTAGCAAAGGCTCCGTACAAGATTTCGTTACCATTTTGGCCGATAAAACGAGTGTCAAGGCGTCGGCGACCGTCAACAAACAGAATCCTATTAGGAAGGGCTGGTTCGCAACTTGGTCGGCGTCCCACCCACTCATCGCATTCGACATTTAGGTCAATTGCATCGTCTAAAAGTGAATCTTCTTGGTTTAGACTAATAGGGGTATCATAGTCAGTCCCCCAAGATTCAAGCCGAATGTTATATTTCTGCCATAAATTGATGGACAACGGGTTTTTTTCTCCGTTAATAGAGAGGATGTCATAATTTTAAAATATGCTTTTTATAAAAGCACACATTGCAACCAAAGTCAAGCTTTAGTTGGCTACTACACAATAAATGTTCAATTCCTTTGATGGTAAAAGTTTGCGGTTTCCCGAAGTTAAGGCGCATTCCGAGCGATCGCAACCATACCCCAATCCGCTAAAACTAGAAATACCAGTAAAAAAAGTTCAAGCATCTTAACCTATGGCAGCATCCAAACGCAAAGATTCTGACAGCAAAACAACCGAAGGCAAACGAATAGTTTACTCCGAGTTTGGGAATGTTGACAACTCCGCCGCCCTCCAACGGGGAGTTGCCGAAGTTCCCCCCAATCAACAAAACCTTAAAATTGAAGCATCCCGCAAAGGACGCGGCGGCAAAACAGTTACAGTCATCAGCGGCTTTCAGGAAAAGCCCGAAACATTAGCAACTCTAGCCAAACAGCTAAAAGCTCAATGCGGTACTGGCGGCACAGTCAAAGATAATGAAATCGAAATTCAAGGCGAACACAAGCAAAAACTGCTGGAAATTATCACAAAGTTAGGCTACAAAGCTAAAATTAGTGGAGGGTAAATTAGTCAATATTCCTCAGTGTATGGGCGGGACTGGTTTATGATATACTTAGTTTTAAACATAGATGGTTGGTAAAACCCGCCCCTACATCGCGCAAATTATATGGTCGCGAATCAACCAGAAATGATATTACCAATTACCGCCAATTTTTAATGTACACTCGACCTTTAGCTCGTTTAATCGAACAATTGCAGCGCTTGCCCGGAATCGGTCCAAAAACAGCCCAGCGTTTAGCTTTACATATTTTGAAGCGACCGGAAGAAGAAGTGCAAGCCCTAGCTAAATCTTTGATTGATGCCAAACAGCAAGTAGGTTTCTGTCAAGTATGCTTTCACTTATCTGCTGACCCTGTTTGCGAAATTTGCCGCAATACCAACCGCGACAGTCATACCATTTGTGTAGTGTCAGATTCCCGCGACGTAATCGCTTTAGAAAAAACGCGGGAATATATGGGCAAATATCACGTTGTTGGCGGCGTTATTTCGCCGATGGATGGAATTGGCCCGGAACAATTGAACATTCAACCGTTAGTCCGGCGCGTCAGCCACGACAAGATTAAGGAAGTAATTATTGCTATTAGTCCCAGCGTGGAAGGCGAAACTACTACTCTTTATATCGGTCACTTATTAAAACCTTTTACTCTGGTGACGCGCATAGCTTTTGGTTTGCCGATGGGGGGAGATTTGGAATATGCTGATGAGGTTACTTTGGCTCGCGCTTTGGAAGGAAGGAGAGAGTTGGATTAGTTGAAAATGGGTGATGGCTGATTGGAAAGTAAGAGAAATGAACCGCGAAGACGCGAAGTACACGAAGGAAGAGAAGAGAGGTGGAAGGGTTCACAATTGATGCGACGATAGTTATATCGTAAGCTTCTGCGATTGCTTCGTTCAGGTTGGCAATGACTAATTTGTAAGATATGAAACCCGCGCCGGCGGGTTTTGTCTGTGTAGCGAGAGGTTTCAAGCTGTTGGGTGTGGTTGTTCTCTGTCGTCACTGCCGCGAAAGGCTAAACTGGACAAAGTTACCGAAAGTAAAAAATTATGGCCCAGTTCGATCGACCTTTAAGCTACCCCACAACCCGCAAAATCGACCAAACAGACGACTACCACGGCGTCAAAGTATCCGACCCCTACAGGTGGCTAGAAGACCCCGACTCACAGGAAACCCAAGCTTGGGTGGAAGCCCAAAATCAAGTTACCTTTGGCTATCTCGGCGAAATTCCGGCGCGGGAAAAAATCAAACAGCGCCTGACTCAACTTTGGGATTACGAGAAATACGGCATACCTTTCAAAGAAGGCGATCGCTATTTCTACTACAAGAATGACGGCCTGCAAAATCAATCGGTACTCTACACGTTAACATCCCTCGACGGCGAACCAAAAGTATTAATTGACCCCAACACTCTCTCGGAAGACGGAACCGTTGCTCTGGGTGGCGTAGCTATCAGCGAAGACGGCAAACTTATGGCCTACGGTTTGTCAACTTCCGGTTCCGACTGGCAGGAATGGAAAGTCCGTGATGTGGCAACTGGTGAAGATTTATCAGACCATTTAAAGTGGGTTAAATTTTCAGGAGCATCCTGGACTCACGATGGTAAAGGCTTTTTTTACAGCCGCTACGATGAACCCAACGAAAAAAGCAAGCACGAAGACGTTAATTATTACCAAAAACTGTTTTACCACAAAATCGGCACGCCTCAATCTGAAGACGTATTAATCTATGAGCGACCAGACCAGAAAGAGTGGGGATTTAGCGGCGGCGTCACGGAAGACGGCCGTTACTTAATTATCTCTGTTTGGCAGGGAACGGAAACCAAAAACTTGATTTTCTACAAGGATTTGACGGCACCGGAATCAACCGTTGTAGAACTAATTAACGAATTCGAGGCTGAGTACAGTTTCATTGACAATGATGGTTCTCTTTTCTGGCTTCAAACAGACTTGAATGCACCTTTGGGCCGCGTAATTGCGATCGACACCAACAACTCACCTCCCTCATCCCTCGCTGGTGATGAAAGTCAAGGGAAATTCACCGAAATTATCCCCGAAGCGGCCGAAACCCTCGGAGGCATTGGCCTCCTGAATAATCAATTTGTCACTTCTTACCTGAAAGACGCCTACACCCAGATTAAAATCTTCAACTTAGACGGCTCTTTCGTGCGACAAGTTGCCTTGCCAGGAATCGGTTCGGCGGGAGGATTCGGCGGCAAGCGGCACGACACTGAAACTTTTTATGCTTACACGAGTTTCACTGCGCCCAACATCATCTACCACTACAATATGGTGACAGATGAAAGTACGATTTATCGGCAACCAAATGTTGATTTTAATCCCGAGGATTACGAGACAAAACAAGTATTTTACCCGAGCAAAGACGGTACGCAAGTACCCATGTTTATCACGCACAAGAAAGGCTTGCAGTTAGATGGGAACAACCCCACCTACCTTTACGGCTACGGGGGTTTTGGCGTCTCGCTAACTCCGAGCTTTTCTGTTAGCAGGATCGTGTGGTTGGAGATGGGCGGAGTTTACGCAACAGCCTGTTTGCGGGGAGGCGGCGAGTACGGCGAATCATGGCACCAAGCAGGCACAAAGTTGCATAAGCAAAACGTGTTTGATGACTTTATCAGCGCCGCTGAATGGTTGATCGAAAACAAGTACACCAAACCAGCAAAATTGGCGATCGCAGGTGGCAGCAACGGCGGTTTATTAGTGGGAGCTTGCATGACTCAGCGGCCGGAATTGTTCGGTGCAGCGCTGCCGGCAGTCGGCGTGATGGATATGTTGCGCTTCCATAAATTTACTATTGGTTGGGCCTGGACTTCTGAATACGGTTCGCCGGAAAATCCCGAAGAATTTTCTACAATTTACGGCTATTCTCCCCTGCACAACCTCAAACCGGGAATGGCTTATCCGGCGACAATGATTACAACTGCTGATCATGATGATCGAGTAGTTCCGGCCCACAGTTTTAAATTTGCTTCCGCTTTGCAAGAAATGCACGCCGGAGAAAAACCGGTGTTAATTCGGATCGAAACCAAAGCGGGACACGGTGCCGGTAAACCCACTGCGAAAATCATTGAAGAATTGGCAGATGAATGGGCTTTTTTAGTGCGGGAACTCGATATTAACTAACGTTTAAAAAGCGCCCAATTGCGGGTGGCGCAGTCCGAGAAAGTGCGATCGCCCCACCCTCAATTTTTGGGCATATCCCGTAGAGTCCCCATCCGAAACATGGCTATGTGAGCACAGCAGCTATGTTTCGGATGCGCGCTGCACAAAGCACCTATCCCGTAGCGCCTAAGGAAGAGGGAAGAGAGAAGAGGGTAGTCATCAGTCATTAGTCATTAGTCAACAGTCAACAGTCAACAGTCAACAGTGATTAGTGCAACTTGTCAACTCACAGCTTGTGTTAACTTGCCTTACACTATGTAAATTTTTGTAGGTTTTATTGTCGTTCTGAGATTTTTTTGATCGAGGTTCACGATAAGTAAATTTGGCAGCGATGTCAATGAGTAACAGTAGTAAATAGAATCTAAAATTAAAAATTTTCCAATTCTCGGAAACCAATTTTTTAAGTTGACTTACGGTGAAAATTCAACAAACAATCATACCTACAACCGTACTGAGAACTTTAGCGTGACCGGAATCACTGCCTTTTTTTCAGTAAGGCGTAGGTAACGGGCGATCGAATTCTCCATGTTCTGGCATAGCCTATTCTCAAATAAAAAGAATTAACTGGCGCAGTCAAAACCCGAAAATGCTTGTGTAGGGCTTGCGGTGATTGGTCGCCCTAGAATCCGCGATCGCCCGCTACAGTTCCCGTCCCATTCTTTCCTAAAATCTCCACAGTAAAAATATGTAAGTATAAATATGTAAGTATAAATTTAATTTTATACTTACACTTTTTTTTAAATTTATATTTTGCTGTTTATGGAATATCCTGAAGGTGGGTATGTTAAAACGGATAACTCAATCAAGGAATAGTCAACCACCCTGGTCTAAAGACACCCTCGCTTCTAGCCTAAGACTTAAACCCGAGTTGACCAAATGTGTAGCTGGGTAGCACGTTAACGGTAAGAGTTAAAGGCCTACCAGGGAATGGGAAGCTAGTTCCTTGAATCGCGAAATTTACAATTAAGCAGACTTATTGGGCTAGATCAATGTCCTAGATATAGTACCGGGCGTTAACTCAAGCGCAAGCTAAAATCACACCTTTGATAGAGGCGAAAAAAAGCTAAACAGTTGTGCGATCGCGGGTTGCACAATTTGAGATGGTAATTGTCCTACCGCTGGTACACTACTTTCATTACACCGGATCTAGCAATCTCGGTGTAATGGAAAGATTCACTCGCTTATTCAAATCCCCGCGTTGTTTCCCACGAGCACATTTTTAGACTGCTCGCAACCCACTTACCGAATTTCTTGGATAAAAATGACCTCCCCTCTGCCGAATTTTTCAGCCGTAAAAACATCTACATCTACGATTATGGCCACTAACAACAACTTTTTTGAAAAAACAACCTCTACAGCAAAACCGGAAGCGCAAAAATCCCTAGTGGTTATTGACACCCGAGTAGAAAATTACGAGCAATTGATCGGTGGTGTTAAAGCAGGAACGGAAGTATTTGTACTCAATCCAACCAGGGAGGCGATCGAGCAAATCACCGAAATTTTGGGTCAGCGCAACAGCATCACCAGCGTGCACATAGTTTCTCACGGCCGAGAAGCAGCATTAGAAATCGGCTCAACAGAACTGAACATTGATAATGTAGAAACCTACAGCAGCCAATTGCAGCAGTGGGGAAAAGCCCTTAGCGAATCCGCCAGCATTCTACTTTACGGCTGTAACGTAGCCGCCGGCGAATCCGGCATGAAATTCATACACAAAATCAGGGAATTCACTGGCGCAAATATTGCCGCTTCCAACAACCGAACTGGTAATGCAGCCTTAGGAGGCGATTGGGAATTAGAAATTTCTCTAGGACAAATAAATACCGAAGTAGCCTTTGAAAAAGAAGTCCTAGAAGGCTATACATCAGTCCTGGCTACTTTAGTAAATGAAAACTTTAAAGATACAACAGTAGTCGGGCCTTGGATATATGGAGTTGGCAACAGCTCTACACCTAACCCAGGCTTAACCGCAGGTTCAACACCCAACCCCAACGGCGTTATTCCCATTTTAGGGGGCGATCCAGAGGGATCAGGTACTTTGAGATTAACAGCAAGCACCTCCTTCCAAGCAGCTTTTGTAATCTACAACAACCCCATCCGTGCCACTGAGGGTCTGAGAGTTACCTTTGATTACTATGCGTATAACAGAGGTACTACGCCTGATGCTCTGGGTGCCGTCGATGGTGCCGATGGCATTAGTTTTTTCCTCATTGACGGAACAGCTACGCCAACAAAAGCGGGAGGCTTTGGCGGCTCTCTCGGCTATGCTCCGAATAATAATATTGGCGCTGCTCCCACTTCAGAGGGTATTTTAGGAGGTTATTTAGGTGTAGGATTAGACGAGTTTGGCAATTATTCTGCCCCTCAACTTCCTCAACCTAATAATTTGCCACGGCGTATAAATGGCCCCGGAAAGAGCCCTGATTCAGTAGGACTTAGAGGCAGCCAAAGCTCAAATTATGATTATATAACGCACATTTCCATTGTTCCCGCCACTCTTGGCATAGATAATGCAGGTTCACCCACTCGCGGTCCTGCTAAAAGAAGGGTTCAAGTTACATTAGCCCCGCCGAATTCACCAACAACACCTAACCTTCTTACAGTTGCCTTCGACTTGAACGGCAACGAGAGGTTTGATGATGTGGGCGAAACACTGATCAGCAGAAGCGATTTGGTAGCCATAAACGGACGAGTGCCACCTACTTTTAAATTTGGCTTTGCTGCTTCGACAGGAGGAAATACAAACATTCACGAAGTTAACAATGTCGTCGTCGAAAGTGTAGATCCGCCTGCATTCGAAGCCGACGTTTTCATTGTTAAAAAAGGCCCGCTGGTCGCCACACCCACCAGCACGATTACCTACACTATTACTGCCACTAATAACGGGCGCGACAGCGCAGAAAACGTCCTGATTCAAGATCCGATCCCTCCACAGTTAACTTTCCTCAGCGCTGACAACAACGGTAGTTTCGATCCCAAAACGAAGACGGTCACCTGGCCAGCTATTTCAACTCTGATTAAGGGTGAGAGCGTCAACCGCACCATCACCGCCACAGTTCCTGGAACACTACCAGTAGGCACAACCTTAACTAACACTGCATTTAGCAGCTCCAGCACTTTCGACCCCAATCTAGATAACAACAATAGTACCCAAGTTGTCTCTCAAGTCTCAACTACAATTGTTGATACTAGTGCCGACGTCGTTACCACCAAAGCCGGGCCAGCGACGGCGACCCCAGGCTCAACAGTTACTTACACAATTTCGACGCAAAACATCGGGCCAAACGTCGCGACGAACGTCACAATTACTGACAGCATCGTTCCGGGCTTAACATCCGTAGTCGTCTCCAACGGCGGCACGTACAATATAGCTACTGGCGTTGTCACCTTCCCAGCCATCCCCAGCTTGCCCAGCGGTGGTCCTGCGGTACCCTACACCGTCAGCTTTGTCGCACCCAACTCAGGCAGCATCAGCAACACCGCCAGGAGTACTTCCAGCACCCCAGACCCCACTCCGGACAACAATACTGGTACAGTCACCACAACTATCACCCCCCAGGCAGATGTCGTTACCACCAAAACCGGACCAGCGACAGCGGCCGCAGGCTCAACAGTTAGTTACACGATTTCGACGGAAAACATCGGGCCAAGCACAGCGACGAACGTCACAATTACTGACAGCATCGTTCCGGGCTTAACATCGGTAGTCGTCTCCAACGGCGGCACGTACAATGCAACTACTGGCATTGTCACCTTCCCACCCATCCTCACTTTGGCCAGCGGTGCTGCTGCTGCGGTAGCCAACACCGTCAGCTTTGTCGCACCCAACTCAGGCAGCGTCAGCAACACCGCCACAAGTAGTTCCGGAACCCCAGACCCCACTCCGGGCAATAATACTTCTACAGTCACCACAAGTCTCATCCCCCAGGCAGATGTCGTTACCACCAAAACCGGACCAGCGACGGCAACCCCAGGCTCAACAGTTACTTACACGATTTCGACGGAAAACATCGGGCCAAGCACAGCGACGAACGTCACAATTACTGACAGCATCGTTCCGGGCTTAACATCGGTAGTCGTCTCCAACGGCGGCACGTACAATGCAACTACTGGCATTGTCACCTTCCCACCCATCCTCACTTTGGCCAGCGGTGCTGCTGCTGCGGTAGCCAACACCGTCAGCTTTGTCGCACCCAACTCAGGCAGCGTCAGCAACACCGCCACAAGTAGTTCCGGAACCCCAGACCCCACTCCGGGCAATAATACTTCTACAGTCACCACAAGTCT
>Ga0247770_1000039_pt1 | contig 100726 bp, 70 predicted proteins | sample UWRJL136409B6_FD_179943 | JGI IMG/M metagenome (GOLD analysis project Ga0247770, IMG submission 179943) | Plant litter microbial communities from Arlington Agricultural Research Station in Wisconsin, United States - UWRJ-L136-409B-6 | ecosystem: Environmental > Terrestrial > Plant litter >...
TCCCCAAAAAACTGCCCCAAATCGCCCCCAAAGCCCCACCCCTCACGCCCGAAGGCTGAAACGTAATCGGCAGCTTCGGCGAAAACCCGCACAAACCCAACAAACCCCCAGAAACCACACCCCCAATAGCACCCACACCAGCCGCCACGATCGCCACACCCAGCAACAAACCCGCAAACTCATCCAGCGGCCGCATCTGGCCACTGTACTGCTGCCAAACCACCAGCCCACCCCCCAAAAAAACACCAGCCAGAGTCCCCACAAACGAGCCCCAGACCGCCCCCAAATACCCACCCCGCCGGCCCCACACCCTCCCCACCGGCAGCGCCAGAGGAGGCCGAAAACTCGCCCAAACACAGCCCCAGACAGCACCAACCACCGCCCCAGCAAAAATCCTCTCCCCGACTCCCGGAGTGCTATTAATGGCCCCAAACACCGCACCCCCGATCGCCGCCAACAAAAAAGCGCCCCAAACCGCCCCCACCAAAACACCCCCCCACTTCCGCCAAATCTGATTCGGCGGCAAAGTAAAAATGCCCCACATCATCCCAAAAAAACAACCCCAAATCGTACCAACAAAAATCGCCCCCAAAATAGCGCCGCCGCCCTCAGCTATTACCGAATAAATCCCCCCGATCGCCGCCAAACACAAACTGCCCCAAACACCTCCCCAAGCAGCATCCTGAAAAATGCGTTCAAACTTGCCCGCCGGAACCCGAGGCGCCGGAGTCCGACTCCGAGAAGACATCGGCATCGGTAGCAAGGGCACTGCGTACTGGCCGAGTTGGCGCGGCAGCCCCGTGGCGGGCTGTAGCCTCCGCGCTGCGGGCTCCCTCACAACCGGCCGTGGTTGGGGCTTTTTAGCCTTGATTTTCGCAGGCTGCAAGTGCAATCCGTGGCTGACTGCTTGCCGCGAAGGAAACGGATCGCGCCCTTTCAGGAGTTTCGCCCGATCGCACCAAGGGCACCGACTGAGGTGATTTCCGTATTTATGCTGACTGTTTTTGCTGCAAGTTACCAAAGCATCTTCCGCTTCCCGAATCGCACTCACCCAAGTTTTCGCATCCGGGCGCGCCCCAGGATTGCCGTGCCCTTCCTCAAAACAGCGGACAAACATCTGCTGCAGTCGCGGATGCAGCATCTCAAAAGGAGGCGCAGCCGGCATCGGGCGGTAGGGAATCCGCTTCGTACCTGTGGGGAAATGACCCGATCGAATTCTCGCTTCCACAGACGGCGGTTCATCGCTACCGAGATAAACTCCCGAAAACGGGTGCGTACCTTCCATCAGCAATTGAAAAATTAATACAGCTAAACCGAACAAATCGTGTTCAGGAGATCGATCGATATCGCGGAAAGTCTGGCCCTGCAACTCCGGCGGCGTAAACTCGGGTTTCCCCACGGGACACCGATAAACGTAACCCGTATAAGGATCGCGGACTTGAAACGAATCCGTGTCTACCAGCGTTACCAACGCCGTATCCGTCACCAGAATGTTCGACTCGTTCACGTCCCCGATGACGTAACCCCTGATGTGGAGGGCGTTTACAGCCGAGGCGAGATTTCTGGCCGTGCGGTGGAGGTAAAGATAGTTAAATAGCGGTTTTTGTTCGCGCCTGGTTTTGGGAGTGTAGAAAGTGTGTACCGGCTTCACTTTGTTGACGCGCGGCATCACAAAACCGACGATTTTTTCTCGCCCGCCGACAGTATGCAGCAAATCGATCGGCCAAGCAATCGAAGCGTGCCCGGGTTCCGCGATCGGCGCATCCGGCGGCATACTGAACATGACTGTGAGTTTGTCGCCGTCTTCGTCTGTCGGTCTGTGGTAGATTTTTGCTACAAGGGACGAGTCTTGGGCGATCGGGTAGATGCGGCCTTCACCCCCGCTGGCGATCGCGGTTTTGGTGTCGATCGCAATCAGTTGTCCGCTAAATTGGCGCTGCAACTGCATAAAATTCCGTTATGGGATACAGGATTTGGAAGCCATCACTCAATAAATTTGACTTGCCCATTAAATCTTACCAAAATAATTGGGTCTAAAGCCCCGACCTTATAGGACGGCTTTAATTGATTGCCGATTTTTGTTTTAATCGTTTAGTTGGGTTAGTATCTATTTTTCCACTTTCCTTGCCTTCTATTTAAAGTAGAGTACAATGACACTTATATCACAGGTAGAATAACCGCCGATACACATGAGACACCAAGCTCAAACGACTGGTCGGAAAACAATAATGGTTAGTGGGTGGCGAAAACCACGAAAAACATAGCTAGACTGACTAACGTAAGCCAAAACCAGAAAAGTAAATTTTTGGAAGTTAAAACGTACCGTAGGGCATCCGGTAACATGAGAAGTAATTCTCGAACGCTTGGGGAGATAAAACCCTCTGGGACTAACTAAATTAGGCTCGATATTTGGTTCCTTTGAACGGATATTTGGTTTAAGTATTGCCGCAAGGATAGATAGTTTTAAGGTCTGTCGCCAGAACCAAGAATCCCCCCGCCTTTAGGCCCGGGAGTGTCAACTTTGTTAGGACTTAGGCATCGGTGAGGAAAAACCGGGTTTTTCACCAAAAGACGCGTTGCAGCCCGCAGATTCGGTAAAAAACCCGGTTTCTTGGGTGGGAGTGGGTAAGCCCTGTTGCTGTTGGTGGAATGGGTGTCCCGCCCGTCCGCGCTATCCCAATTAGATGTGAACCAGCTTCAAATCCACCGACAGTAACAACATTTTATCCTCAATTTTTTGTCTGACGGCCGGTGTCACCTGACAATTATCGTTGTAGAGGCATTCCACCAGCAAGTTTTGGGCATAGTAATACTGTTTCAGCAAAGTTTTCTGTTGGGGGCGAAAGTCTCGATTGTAGCCGATCGCAGTTTTGAATTTTGCCAGCCAACAGCCACCGAATTCTTTGCGCCACTTTTTCCAGTTTGGCAAATCAGGCATCTGACTCTGAAATTGTGCCAGCAGTTGTTTAAGTTCTGGTTCAATATCCAGCGCCAAGACGCCCACCAAGATACCCACCACCTCATTATCAAAAGCCAATTTCAGAGACTCATTAACATCCGCAACTTCTACATTTTTTTGAGCCTTTGCCAAACTCTTCCGCAACTTGCGAACTTTCGATATATCAAACTTCAGACTCGGATCGAGGACACGAGTCAAAGCCAAATCGAGCACGCAAACTAACGCAACATAAAAAGCGCGAATTTCCGCCGATTTGAAATTCCTTTGCACTAACTGAGACTTGTGATTTGCCCAAATTAGCAACTGCTGCAACGTTTCATCTTTAGCAGCCATACTGTCTAATTTTTCTTGCATCAGCAGCAAAAGTTCATCAGCAGGTTGCAAAATGCTGACCACTCTCACAAATTCATTTTTCCACTTTTTGTCAGTAATCCGGCTGACCAATTCTGGCAGCGATTCAGGGTTAGCACTGTCAATCAGATATTCTGGTTGAGTGTGGGTTTCCTCTAGTAGTTCGTCAACTGCGCTTTTAATAAAGTTATCCACCAACCAGTCGCGGGTACGCGAGAAATTGCTCTGCAATTCCAGGTACTGACTGCCTAATTTTGCCTTAAAGTCTTTGGGAAAAACCTCTTTAGCCACTAACATATTTTTCCAGCGAGTTAGCTGGCTGGCGTTGCGTTCGGGAAAGCGGTTGTACAAATAGTCGATCGCGATCGCCTCTAGAATATCCGCACCCAGCATTTCCCGCCGTTTTACCTCATTTTCCGACCCTATTAGTCGCCGCTGAGTTAGATCCAGATGCTGGCTAACAGTTGGTTCAATCAAGTGCTGAATCAGCCAATTTTCCCCACGGGCAAAATCGCGATCGAACTCCAAGTAAATCGCGCCAAACAAAGCCTCAAAAGTCTCCGAAAGCAATCTATTGTACTCGCTTTCGTCTGTTTCTTTCCGATTCCAGACGCGCCAACCGAGTTCGTTTAATTTCAAATTTTGTGCGAATTCCGCCAGTTTTTTCGGGTCTGCTAAACGAGTTTTTAAGGTTGAGATAGCATCTGCTGCTAGTTCTGGATATTCGCGGTAGAGGTAATCGGTAACAACAGCACCTAAAATCGCTCCGCCTAAGAGTGACAGCCGTTTGTAGTTAACCTCTTGCCAAGGGGGAGACTCCTCGGGGCGAGCCGAGTAATCGCTGGTATAGTAACGGCAATTTAAGGCGATTTCCAGCAGTTTTGTCTGCTGAAAGCTGGAAATGTCGATCGCTGCTTTGACTGCTTCAATATCTACCTTTTTTATTTTTATTAGCTCTAATTCTTCTTCACATTTTCCCCACTTTTCCAACCAATCACCGCCAGCATCTTCCACATACAAATCCACAAAATCTACCCCGTAATTCATCCATTCATCCTGCATGATTCGGGCTGCTTCCAGTTCTTCCCAGACTTTTTGCAAATTATTTTCAACGGTGCTCGTACCTTGTGCTGTCATAGTATTTGATTCTGATGTAATTTGATTTTTTTTCCAACAATTTCACCGCGATTAAATCAAATCTCAATTCAATTTAGAGCGAATTGCTAGTTATTTCACAAGATTGATTGCTGTGGTAAATCTTCCCGTTGCTTAGCCAGGACTTACGCAGCACCTGTTGCCCTTCATCGTGCCAACAATCGCCGAAAAACCTTTGTATCTCTCGTTTATAGCCGAGTCTTGATCCCCCTCGCATCCCCCTGATAGTCGGGGGACTTTAAGCAGACTCCTGTCCCCCCTTTCAGAATGGGGGCGCCGGGGAATCGAGAGCCTAATACTCAAACAGCAGACCGGTACTAAGTTTGACATTAAATTGACACCTATGCCTGTTGCCGCCTGGCAGACCCCGGACGCAACCAGAAAAGGAGAGGAAGAATCTTGCGCTCGCCTTCCCTGGTGCGGGAAGCTGTCTGGGCTAGGTTTTTGGTCTTCGCGAGAATTGTGCAATATGTGAGTTAGTCAAAATTTCTTTTTCACCGAGTTGGGAGCAGTCGAACTATTCTCAGCAGCATATCTGCTTGATTTACGGGAACTTGAGGTAACGACCTGCGGGCAAATTATCACTATTATATAATGCAATGTTAACTAACTGATTCAGGAAATTTGCATCGTTCTTATCATAACTTAAAAATAATCCTCTGTCAATCCCCCAATTTTGAAGAGTTTGTTGCCAATTTTGATATTTTTGTTCTGAAAACTCATCCGAAAGAGTAGTAACTTGAATGCAGAGGGGCTGCTGTTGGCGGTTGCTAACGATCGAATCGGTTGCCATAGAAAGATCGGCAACATATCGATACAAAACAGTGCCTTGGCGATCGACAATTCGGGCTGCGATCGCTCGAATGACGATATCGTCAGCCGGATCAAATTTACCAGATTTCAGTTTTTGTTTCCAAATGTAAAATTTGCGATCGTTTTCGCTCAGCCATTTAGGAAATAAATAGCTGTACCAATACCTTTCCCCGGGCGTCATTAACTCAAAAGCGGCTTGCTGTTCTCTTCCTGAAGGTAGAGATTGAACGGCCAGCCAAACCTGAGAATCTCGGATAAGCTGCAGCAAAAAAGCCATCACAAATTTTTTAGCAGTTAGCGAACCGGGTTTAACATCTTTAACCCAGCGATTGATTTCATCCAATCTTCTCGCTAAACTCGGATCTATTAGATCTGCGTCGCTAATTAGGGAGTTGAGCTTATCCTTAATCTCTTGTGCTTGCAAATGACGACCTACTGTACAAACTAAAGCAGAATTGTTGACACCTCGATTTTATTATACAACCGCGCCAAATTTTCACCGCTCATTAAACATTTCCAACAATTGTTCGGGGGTAGGTATCCTGACAGCCCTTGACTTAATTTTTAGGAGATGTCTATTTAATAGTTGCTGCCGATTCCCGCAGGCGCAGGTACAATAAAACCAAATAAACATTCATCAACGGCACGGTAAAAAATCCGAGTACATTACCTGCAAGCTTAGATGCTAGCAAATTTCCCGTCGAACTGATTAATAGGATAATCAACAATATTGGCACGGAAACCACAAAAATGATCAGAATACTCGATCGGAATACCAACCACCAGCGCCCTTTAGTTAATTCCCAACTGCTGCTAAGACTATCCAGCGCCGAAGAGTTATCAGTGACGGTAGGGTACAATGAAAATATTAAGCGATATGCTACATAAAGCCCGGGAATTATTAGTGCAATGAAGCCTGCACACACCAGCCCCACAAACATAATATAAACCAAAATAAGGTGCAGCAATCTTCTGTTTGCTTGATTGAAAGCTTGACCAACAGTTACTTGATTTCGAGTCAAACTTCGGTAAGTGTAGAAAATCATGGCTCCCGACAAAAAAGGAATTGCCACGAACGAGTAGATAATATAGAAAACAATACCTGCTGAACCAAGATTGTCCAAACTATTGATCGCGGACAATATCAAATTGGGAAAATTAATGGTCAACAGGGGAGCGTATATAGGCTCCGTAGTAGCAAATGTTTCTCGCAACAAGCTTCTGGAACTAATTCGTGGATTTGTCATAATTTTTTATCCGCTTTTTGTAAGTGGAGTTGAACAGATCAGACATTACTCGAAAAAGTTGCTAACAATAATGTTAAGTCATCATCGGTGCGTTCGGAAACGCGGGGCGATCGCAAAAATGATTCTAACTGCTGTTTCGCATCTTCCTCTTCTTTCCACTCGCCAGAAAACCGAAACAAAGGCGCAAAAAACGGTCCGTGCGGCGTGCCTTCTGGGATTTTAAGAGCTAGCATTTGCAAGCCGTCGGAAAACACGGCTAAGTGCCGCAGTTTTTCCCGCAGTACCTGAAATTGCGCTGTTTCTATCGCATTCGGCGAAATCAAAAAAATGGTTTCGTTGATGTATTCGCCGCAGGGAGGTACAGTTAGGGCGATCGCATTTCCTGCACTGTCACCTGCTACCGCCGCACCGTCACCGATTTGAGCAACTGCGATTAATTCTGGCGTAGCAACAACAGCAATTAAAGTGCAGGCTAAATCTCTCGTAGCCACTTCCCGCACTGCCGCTTCTGCTTCCACCTGCGCCCGCGCAACTTGCAGTGATGCTGTCAAGAATACCTGCCATTCGGCATCATTTTGAGGCAGCCTTTCCTGTTGCTGGCAAATCGTTTCGACAACCGCTTCCACAGCAATTTTCGCCCCAACTTCTGCGAGTGCTGCCGAACCCGCGCCGTCGGCAACGGAAGCTACCAAAACACCGTTCGGCAAGACGCGCCAGCAGTGGGCATCTTGACAGGGTTGCGATCGTTTTTCGTGGCTCGTACCTATCACCGATGCCGCTACAACTTGCCAATTAAAGGATGAATTCTGCATTAATAACTCTTTAACTCAAAACTTCGTAAATTCACAACTATGCAAAGTCTGGACGGGTTTATTTATCCCTAATTACAGCACTTTTCTGGATTCGTAGGTACTAGCCCTTATAGGGACACGGCAGTGCCGTAGGGACACGGCACTTTTACTAATGACCAATGACTAATGACCAATGACTAATGACTAATGACCAATGACTAATGACCAATGACTAATGACCAATGACTAATGACTAAACTGTTCCCCATCCCGGCGGCGGCAGTGCTACTTGTTCGTCAATTTTTGAGTGAGAAACTCTCTGCATACTAGCCGACAGCCAGATGAACATCTCTCTAAAGTCTAATCCTCTCAATTTTACAGGCGTGCGCTCGACAATTTGCGCGAGACGGGTGATATTAGCACCTTCCACTCCAACTGCAAAAAATGCCACGCGCTTATTAGTTTCTTCCTCTTTAATCCGCTGTGCTGCTATTTCCACAACATCGTCTGATTCGCCTTGAGGTTCGCCGTCGGTAATCATAAATACCCACGGGCGGTAATAGGTAATGCCGTTGTTGCGGTATTCGGATTTGCGAGCCGCAATGGTATCTAGCGCTAGCTGAATGCCTGCGCCCATGTGGGTTTGTCCTTGAGCTGTCAGCAGTGGCGTCTCGAACTGGTCGGCGGTCACGAAGTCTTGCACGACTTTGATATGATTGTCAAATGAAATAATCGCCACTTCGACTCGCTTTTTAGCTAGTTCGTCTTTAATTAGGTCATTCCTAAAGATTTCCAGCCCCTCATTCAAGGCATCTATGGGTGCACCTTGCATGGAGCCGGAGGTGTCCAGCAGGAGGACGCAGGGACAGCGCGGCTCTGGGTTTTCGGCAAATTCTACGGCTTCGTCTAGTCTCATGGTTCGGGGTTGACCTGGGAGTGGCTCGATTTCTAGGTTTGTTACTTTACTCTATCAAGTCAGTAACAAATTTAAGTGCAAATTGCTAGGGCGATCGCATTTTACCATTTACGTCAATCGATTTTCGATTTTCGATTTTCGATTTTCGATTAAAGAATAGGATATTTGCGGTCAAAAAACTCAAATTCGCTGCTGGCCGTGGTACGATCGACAAATAGCGTTCCTGGAAAATCCGGGTCAATCTTATGATTGCAACAGTCACAGAGAAATTAACCTTTGACCAATTCCTTGTAGAATGTCCAGAAGATGGACTCTATGAACTGGTGAATGGAGAAATTGTAGAGATAAATTCCACAAGACATCATGATGACGTTGCTAATTTCATGTTATTGGGCTTCAAGGATGAAATACGGCGACTAAATTTGAATTATGTAGTCAAAAATACCGCCGTTATTAGAACTGTAACTAAAGCCGGAATCGAACAAGGGCGGAAACCGGATGTCAGCGTAATCGATCGCGATTTGTGGCGCTCGAACCGTTCTGCTTATTCGGCTTTACGAGAACCAATTCAACTGGCAATGGAAGTAACATCAACAAATTGGGAGGACGATTATATAGACAAATTGGACGAGTATCGGCGTTTGGGAATTACAGAATATTGGATAGTCGATTACTTAGCAATTGGCAGTAGGGAATTACTGGGAAATCCCAAAGTTCCAACTATATTTGTTCACCTTTTGGATGCAGAGGGTAACTATCAAACAACGGCGTTTAAGGGCAGTGAACGAATTGTATCGCGGACTTTCCCCGAATTAACGCTGACAGCAGAAGAGGTGATGAATGTTTAAATTCGGTTAATCCAGCTAGCCAGACTATTATCTATAAAAAATCATTGAAAATAAATATGAAATCTGTTTCTGAAAAAAAAGCTATTAGTCCTTGGAATTACAAACCGTGGTGGTGTCAGCCTTGGTCTATTCTTTTGACAGGCACGAGTCTGATTTCGGGTAGTTGGTTTTTGTTTAAAACTGTTTGGATAACTGTTTTAGTCGCGCTTCCTTTATTGGCTTGGATGGGGTTTTTCTTATTAGTTTGGCCGAGGTTGATGCTGTCGAGCGGGGTTTTGGATGCCGATGCAGATTAGGTTGTGGTGGTGCGCACCCTACGTTTGGGCGGTGCGCGGTGCGCACCCTACGTTGTGGGTAAGGTGCGCACTGCACACCCTAGGTTTGGGTGGTGCGCGCTCTAGGTTTGCGGGTAATAGTCTTGAATTGCTTTTACTTCCATCGGGTGGGATTTGAGCGATCGAATTCCCGCTGCTGTGGCTTTGGCACCGGCTATTGTCGTAATAATCGGGATTTTGTAAGTCAAAGCTGTGCGGCGGATAAAGATTCCGTCGGCTCGGGATTCTTCACCCGAAGGTGTGGTGATAATTAGTTGAATTTTCTCATTCTTGATCGAATCCAACAAATTCGGCCGCCCTTCGTGCAGTTTCAATTCCAAATCAACCTCTAAACCTTGCTCTCGCAAAACTTTGCGTGTCCCGTGGGTTGCGACAACTTGGAAACCCATTTCTAAGAATTCCTTGACAACTGGTACAACTGGTAGTTTGTCCCGATCGCGCATCGAAACCAGCACGGTTCCCGACAGCGGCATCAGTTGTCCGGCGCCGAGTTGAGCTTTGGCAAATGCTTTGCCAAAATCGGTGTCAATTCCCATTACTTCACCAGTCGATCGCATTTCTGGTCCTAACAAGGTATCAGCGCCCGGGAACTTAGCAAAGGGCAATACTGCTTCTTTTACCGAAACATGAGTGGGTATAATCTCTTCAGTAAAACCCAAATCTTTTAAAGTTTTGCCGGACATGACTCGCGACGCCATTTTTGCTAAGGGAACTCCGATCGCCTTGGAAACGAAAGGTACTGTCCGAGAAGCGCGCGGGTTAGCTTCCAAAATAAAAACTTCTTCCCCTTGAACGGCAAATTGAATGTTCATCAACCCGATCACTTTCAGAGATTTTGCTAAATCTACAGTCCAGCGGCGGATTGTTGCCAAAGCTGCCTCAGAAAGCGTTTGGTAAGGGATAGAACAAGCAGAGTCGCCGGAGTGGATTCCCGCTTCCTCGATGTGCTCCATAATACCGCCGATCGTCACATTCCCAGTAACATCGGCGATCGCATCTACATCCACCTCGATCGCATTCTCCAAAAACTTATCAATTAAAATTGGATGCTCGGGTTCTACCAAGACGGCATAGGTCATGTAACGTTCCAATTCCGTATCGGAATAAACAATTTCCATTGCTCGCCCGCCCAACACATAACTCGGTCGCACCACTACCGGATAACCGATCCGTTGAGCTACTATTAAAGCATCCTCAAAACTGCGCGCCAACCCGTTAACAGCTTGCTGAATATCCAACTCCCGCAGAATCTTTTCAAATCGCTCCCTGTCTTCAGCAGTATCAATGGAATCCGGCGAAGTTCCCCAGATTTTTGTTTGTACGTCGGGGTGATTTTCCAGGGCTTGTTGTAAAGGAACCGCCAATTTCAGCGGCGTTTGTCCGCCAAACTGAATAATTACTCCCTCGGGATTTTCGGCTTCGATGATGTTGAGAACATCTTCTTTTGTCAGCGGTTCAAAATACAGGCGATCGCTCGTATCGTAATCTGTCGAAACCGTCTCCGGGTTCGAGTTGACCATAATTGTCTCAAACCCGTCTTCTCCTAGGGAATAGGAAGCGTGACAGCAGCAGTAATCAAACTCAATTCCCTGTCCGATCCGGTTCGGCCCGCCGCCTAAAATCATCACTTTTCGCTTGCTAGAAGGCAAAACTTCCGACTCCGGCGCGAGACTGTGGCCCACAGGCGAAACCTTCTTTTCTTCATCGCCCAAGTCCCAAATTGCCGCTCCCACTTCGTAGGTGGAATAATAATAGGGTGTAAACGCTTCAAATTCAGCGGCACAGGTATCGACTGTTTTGTAAATCGGCACTACGCCTAACTGTTTGCGGTAAGCGCGGACTTGATCTTCCGATGTTTTGGTGGCGTAAGCAATTTGGCGATCGCTAAATCCCAACTGCTTTACTTCAAACATCGTCTCTTTTGTCAAGTCTTGCAACCTAGTTCGCTTCAAAAACTTCTCAGTTTCCAGCAATTCCTGCATTTTATCCAAAAACCAAGGGTCGATTGCTGTGAACTCAAAGATATCTTCCACCGACATTCCCATCATCATCGCGTGGCGGACTGTAAAAATGCGCTCAGGATTTGGGGTCCGCAATCCGGCGCGAATTTGTTCTAAACTCGGCAACTTTTCCGGTTTGTCGCAGCCGTAACCCGCGCGGCCGGTTTCTAATCCCCGCAGCGCTTTTTGGAAGGATTCATTGAAGCTGCGCCCGATCGCCATTACCTCCCCAACTGACTTCATTTGCGTTGTCAGAGTCGGTTCGGAACCGGGGAACTTTTCAAAGGCAAATCGGGGAATCTTCGTCACCACGTAGTCAATTGTCGGCTCAAAAGACGCCGGAGTTTTCTTGGTGATATCGTTGGAAATTTCGTCTAGGCTGTAACCTACCGCTAATTTGGCCGCCATTTTTGCAATGGGGAAACCAGTTGCTTTCGAGGCCAAGGCGGAGGAACGGGAAACCCTAGGGTTCATTTCAATAACGATAAAATCTCCGTTGACTGGATTGACGGCAAATTGAATGTTAGAACCGCCGGTTTCAACTCCGATTTCGCGGATAATTTTAATCGAAGCATCCCGCAGGCGCTGATATTCTTTGTCTGTGAGAGTTTGCGCCGGGGCGACGGTGATAGAATCCCCGGTGTGAACGCCCATCGGGTCGAGATTCTCGATCGAACAAATAATCACCACATTATCTGCCAAATCCCGCATCACTTCCAGTTCGTACTCTTTCCAACCAATCAAAGATTGTTCGATCAAAATTTGCGATACCGGACTGGCGTCAATCCCGCCTTGTGCCATTTCTTCAAACTCTTCTTGATTGTAAGAAATGCCGCCTCCCGTCCCACCCATTGTAAAAGCAGGACGAATAATTAACGGATAACTGCCGATTTGGTGGCCAATTGCTTTGGCTTCGTCGAGAGTGTTGGCAATTCCAGAAGGGCAAACGGCGACGCCAATTCGCGCCATCGCTTCCTTAAATAATAGCCTGTCTTCTGCCATTTCAATTGCTGGCAACTTAGCGCCAATCAACTCGACGTTATACTTTTCTAAAACGCCATTTTTAGCGACTGCCACTGCTAAATTTAGCGCCGTTTGACCGCCCATAGTCGGTAAAATTGCTTGAGGTCTTTCTTTAGCGATGATTTGTTCGAGGATGGCCGGCGTTAGAGGTTCGATGTAAATGCGATCGGCAGTTTCCGGATCGGTCATAATCGTTGCAGGGTTGGAATTCACCAACACTACTTCAAAGCCTTCTTCTCGCAAAGCTTTGCAAGCTTGTGTCCCTGAATAGTCAAATTCGCACGCTTGACCGATAACAATTGGGCCGGAACCAATGAGAAGAATCTTTTTTAAGTCTTGGCGACGGGGCATAGGTTCGTAATTGGTAATTGGACAAGGTTGAGGATTAATTTGATATTTTGCATCACTCTTAGAAACAGGCTTTTTGAGCTGTTCCACCAAGAGCTTACTCAAAATAGTGCCAGTTTTGTTGTTAATTTGAAATTGTGCACCATTATCAGCATTTTGGAAGCAGAACCTCCCAACTCCGGCCCACAGACACCCTCCGCTAACCAAAAATATTGATGAGAAAAGGGTGCAGTCGATCGGTAAATCCAGACTATTTTAAGTGTTGCGGTCAAATCGTGTTCTAAAATACACAATCCGTGTATTCCGCACCATTAATCATTGTAGAGAGTTAGGCCAAGGCTTGTCCTGACTGTGGGGAACGGCTAAAATTAACCGGGTTGGATGATGGATTTTCCCGTAGCACGGGCGAGGGGGGGACGCCATCGCCCTCCCAGGATGTGACAAGAGACCTCTTGCAAAAATCCTTTTGATCAATTGATGGGACGGGCAAGATGCCCATCCCACAAGAGTTATTTTTTCTTGTGGGATGGGCATCTTGCCCGTCTTATTTATTTTTGCAAGAGGTCTAATCAGATATCCAGCCATCTAGACGCGGCGATGGAGGACACGGCCGGGCCCCGTGTCCCTACCGTATTTATCCTAATTTTAGACTTTGCGCGATCGGCGAATGAGTACGCTTATCACTTGTCCCGGCTTTGCACCTCGCTGCGGCGGGCTCCAATCCCCGACTTGGGCAAATCCCAGTCGGTACAAGGTGTGGATGGTTTCTAACACGGAAGCGGGGGAACCGACAACCGTTATCCGCACGACTTCCTGTTCCGATACTGCTGAGGCGTCATTTGGACGAGCGGAAAAGTTATCGTCAGGCACGAATTCCTGTGACATAATATGGTCTCCTGGTTTTTGGTTTTCTAGGAAAACCCAAAAACCCAGCCGCCCCGCACGTTAACACAGAACAGGGCGGCTACAGAGAATGTTAAAATTCTCAATTAGCCTCCAGACTGCTTGTCTCAGTTTGGCGGTTAGCTGTCCATTGCTGTTGGTAGCAGCTTTGGGCAGTGCAACTAGATTTTTGAGCGACGCGGGCTGCTTCCTCTTTGAGGAAAGCAGCCTTATTTTCACAGCGTAGCCGCAGATGGGGGCCGCCGTCAATCGATTTTAGATTTTAGATTTTAGATTTTAGATTGAGATTTTCCTGCAACAACTCTCCCCCTCTCCCCCTCTCCCACTCTCCCTCTCCCCCTCTCCCTCTCCCCCTCTCCCCCTCTGGCTCAACCCAACCTACTAGATGAGGGAATGCGCCGAGGAAGATGTAAAATATGGAATCGTTCCAAAAGCTTAAAATCAAAAATTAAAGATATGCCTAGAACACCAAGCGAATATTCCGTACACCTGCTGCTTGAAGGCGGCCATCGCGAAGAAGTACGTTTCGCAACGCTGGCAGATTTTCAAAAGTGGTACAGCAGTACACTTGTGCCGAAACAAGATTCAAGAGAATTTCTTAACGTCCCGATCAAAAATATTCAAGGCGAATACATGGTAGTTCGGCCTACCAGCGTTATCGCAATTCGCGTAGAACCGATATTTACTTCTAGCGTCGAACGATACGATGAATAAAGAAAATTATCAATTGAGTAAGGAAGATTGGAAATTGAGCAAGATTTTTCGCTATCAGCTATTAGCTATCGCCTGTTGCGTTTTGGCGATCGCTTTTTCGGTGCCCGCCATTGCAGCCCGGCCGCTGGAACCAATTAGTCTAAATCAATTGCAAGCTGGCGAGTCGGAGAATCTCGCCTTTGATGCTCAAATCTGGGGCGAAAATGGCAAACCGGGCGATCGTCAATTGCTGTTAAGGTCGATCGACAACAGCCTCCGCTATCTCAATACATCGGCCGCCGCCACTGCTTACAGCCGCTATCCAGTAGCAGAAGTTACGCGCGATCGAGTTCGGCGTTCCCTCGATCGATTCCGCCAATTAGTTGTCAGTTCCACAACCCCAGCACAACTTCAGGAATCAGTCAAGCGCGAGTTTGTATTTTACAAATCCACGGGCAAAGACGGCAAAGGAACAGTAGCATTTACTGGTTATTTCGAGCCGACTTACGCAGCATCTCGCACACCTAATTCCGAATACCGTTATCCCCTGTACCGGATGCCACCAAACATGGCATCTTGGTCGAAACCTCACCCGACAAGATTAGATTTGGAAGGCGCAGATGCTTTGCAGGCAAGCAAAGGATTGCTGCGAGGATTAGAATTAGTTTGGTTGCGCGATCGATTCCAAGCATTTCTCGTGCACGTCCAAGGTTCTGCGAGATTGCAGCTAACAGATGGCGGCGTCATGACAGTCGGTTTCGCCGGCAAAACCAGTCACAGTTATACAGGAGTCGGGCGAGAATTAGTAAAAGACGGAAAGTTTACTTTAGAAGAGTTAAATTTGCCGAAACTAACGGAATATTTCACCAAATTTCCCGCAGATATGGACAAGTATTTGCCGAAAAATGAAAGCTTTGTATTCTTCCGGGAAACCAACGGAGCACTGCCCACGGGCAGCATAGGAGTGCCAGTAACTGCCGAAAGGTCGATCGCCACGGACAAAGCCTTAATGCCCCCCGGCGCACTAGCATTAATTAGTACAAAACTTCCTTATCCGAATGCGGCGGGACAACTCGAACAAAATGCCGTGAATCGGTACGTTTTGGATCAGGATACTGGCGGTGCAATCAAAGGTGCGGGGAGAGTTGACGTATTTATGGGAACGGGGAATTTAGCGGGCGATAGGGCCGGTTATATCAACTCAACTGGAGAACTGTATTATCCACTTTTAAAGTAGATTAATTATTGTTCGCTGTGCGTCGCAATCCCGGACACGGCAGTGCCGTGTCCCTACAGATATCGCCGAAAATCTATATAGCAATCCTTGCAGGAGTCGTAAATTTTTACCCCACCCCAACCCTCCCCTTACTAAGGGGAGGGAGTAAGAAATTCATAAATGATTTAGGATTCCTATATGTAATCCTATTTTTGATAATTGCTATAAAATAGAAAATACCCCACCCTTCAAACCGCACAAATGCTAAACAAAATTTGGCAATTCTTCAAACGACTATTTCAGCGAATATTCGGATACCCAACCCCACCCACCCCACCCCCGGCAAATACCGCCATCCGCCCCACCCTAACTGACGCGGAATACGAGTCGAAATTCATGGAAATCCTGGAAGGGGTGAATGCCGGCTGGAGTCGAGGGGATGTAGCGGGATTCTTAATCGCCAAACGCCTTAAAGATGGTGAATTGGCGGCTTGGTTGCGACGGTTTGGGAAAAGATTGTTAGAGGGCGAACATGATGACACCGCTGCTACGGATGCGGTGGCATCGCTTCAGGAATTGGCACAGCGGCTGGTATTGTTAGGTAGAATTGGCAGCGGGGAATTGTCAGAGGTGGCGAGGGAAATAGGGCGGGAGATATTGACACGATTTCCGCTGCCGGAGGTTGAGGATGATGGTGGGAAGGGGAGGGTAATTGAGGCGGTGTTTGTTGGGGATGGTTTGGGTTTTTCTGGGGAAGAGAACCGCAGCGGCGCTGAGGGTGAGGAGGAAGAATCTCAAGTTAATGCTGTAGAGGCGAAAGCATGGTGCGAGAAAGGGAATCAGCAGTATAATTTAGGACGATTTTCCGAGGCGATCGCATCTTATAACCAGGCAATTGCTCTCAAACCAGACTACCACGATGCTTTACACAACCGAGACGTAGCGCAACGTAAGTTAGAACAAATTGAATAGGCGAACTCGCTTGTATCCAGCCTTTGGGCTAGGTATGGCGATGGCTATGATAATATTAAGAATTAAGCCGAGTTTCCCTCGCTAATTATCATACAGTTAAAAGAGGAATTTTAGGACTGAAGTCCTCAGTACAAACTTAATCGGTAAGGTGCGCCATGCGTACCCTACAATATGTTTATACTATTAAGATTAATCCCAAATCCTGGCATCCAAAACCCACATCACATGACACAAGTAATCGGCATCGACTTAGGCGGAACCGCAATTAAACTCGGCAGATATAGTGAAGACGGCATTTGTCACCAATCCTTAACTGTCCCAACCCCTCAACCCGCAACGCCAGAAGCCGTTTTAGCCACAATGACGGATGCTATTTTACAACTGAATCCGGTCGAAAATGCTGTAAGTGCGATCGGCATCGGCACTCCAGGCCCCGCAGACGCCGCCGGCCGCATAGCCAGAGTAGCAATTAACCTCAAAAACTGGCAAAATGTCCCCCTCGCTGACTGGTTGGAAGCAAAAACCGGACTGCCGACCATATTAGCAAATGATGCCAACTGTGCCGGATTGGGAGAAGCTTGGTTGGGTGCAGGAAGGCGCTTTAAAGACCTAATCTTACTAACTTTAGGTACAGGAGTCGGCGGTGCAGTTATCCTAGACGGCAAACTATTTACAGGTCATCGAGGCGCAGCCGGAGAACTAGGATTGATTGCTATAAATCCAGACGGCCCCGAGTGCAACAGCGGCAATCGCGGTTCTTTAGAACAGTATGTTTCGGTGCAAGCAATTCGCAGAGAAACGGGTTTGGAACCTGTAGAATTAGCAAATCTAGCTAAGTCTGGAGATGCCAAAGCTTTAGAATTCTGGCAAAAATACGGGCGCTATCTCGGTATCGGTTTGGCAAGCATAATTTATATTTTGACGCCGGAAGCTATTATTATCGGCGGTGGAATTAGTGCAGGTGCAGAATTTTTTTTCCCGCAGGTTCGAGAAGAAATTGAGCGGCGGGTACTGCAAAGTTCTCGCGAAGATTTGCAGTTATTGGTTGCGGAATTGGGCAATCAAGCAGGCATGGTAGGCGCGGCAAAATTAGCTTGGCAGCTTGCTAAATAGTTAAATTTTTAAAAGGCAGCGCATTTGACTGCGCTTTTTCCCTATCTAAACTTAGGGTGCCACCTAAGCACCTTAAAAAAATTAAAATGAATGTTAGGAGTTACTAAAAATAGTCTCCCTTCATCCTTCATCCTTCATTGTTCATTTTTATAACTACAGTCCTGGACGCACACATACCAAAGAAACCGGGTTTTTTACTGAGTCTTCGAGTACGAACCAAGTTTTTTCGTAAAAAAACCCGGTTTCTGAGCCTCGGTGCGTAAGCCCTAAACTAATGACTAATGACTAATGACTAATGACTAATGACTAATGACTAATGACTAATGACTAATGACTAATGACTAATGACTAATGACTAATGACTAATGACTAATGACTAATGACTAATGACTAATGAGTTCTTCATTCCAGAGATTGTCCAGTCGTATTTTTAATGTATTCCTGAATTTCTTGATAAGTTTCCGGGTTGCTTTGGCGGAGGATAATAATATTAGTTGCGCTGTCAGGCAGGAAAAAGCTTAGTCGGCCGTTCCCTTCGCAAGCAAAAGAGCTAACTCGACTCATATCGATCGCAAATTCTTTGCGGTCATAATTAATTTTAATCCACCAGCCTCTAGAATTGCGATCGATGGTTTTTTTGATGTAATCGAGAACTTGGTTGTAAGCCTCATAATTGCCTTGGGGATTGAGGATAATCGGCTGACTGCTATTAGGCAGCCAAAAGGTGAGACGCTTGTTATCCAGTTCGCTAGAAAAAGCACTAATCGTGTCAAAGTCAATTATGTATGTACTTTTCTCATAAGTAAATTTTCTCCAATAAGCCACAAAGCCTCCTCAAACCTGTGTTTCCTGGTATTTTAGGATAGTTTCACAACTTATAGCATTTTAGATTTGAGATTGGAGATTTGAGATTGGGCATGACTGATGACTATCGGGGTTTGGAACTTGCCTAAAGTTGAATTTTTTTTTTTAACTGGTATTATATCGTTTCCGGTTGGATGAGAATGATAAAGTCAAGGCCAATAATTCCACATTCCCCCACGGACGACTCCCGACTCCCGACTCCCCATCATTCCGGTGTAACCGGAATTGATATCACCCTTGAAATCCAAGCTAAAAAGTTAAGTAAAACAATCAGCATTTTTACCTTCTGCCTTCTGCCTTCTGCCTTCTGCCTTCTGCCTTCTGCCTTTTGCCTTCTCCCCTCCGGTACTAGCCCCCCACCCCTAGCATAGGGCTGGGGGGTGAGGTTTTTCACTCGTTGAGAATGCTGCCCGATATCTAGTCGGGTAGGTGTGGCCCGAATCAAATCCGATTGTTGGGTTGGGTGGGTGAGAGTACGCTCGATTGTCTGCCCGATTTGAATATTCTGTACTCTCACCCGCCCCTACAGACATCTAATATAGCGGTTCTCAAGCGTGGTGAGGTATGCCCTATGCCCACGGAGGCCTATGCCCACGGAGGCCTATGCACGTCGGAACATGTTACTAAGAAAGGCTATATATCAGAACTAATCGATCGGACATAATATTAGATCAGTTTCCTGCAAGTTTCCCGACCACCAAGTCGCGACCCTCAGCTTCTAAAAAATCCTGCTTTCCCTGGATGCTCGCCGCCTGGATAAACCCCTGAAACAAGGGGTGGGGGGCGCTAGGTCGAGATTGGAATTCGGGGTGAAATTGACAGGCTATGAAAAAGGGATGGTTGGGCAATTCGATCATTTCTACCAATCGGCCGTCGGGAGATGTCCCGGAGACTGCATAACCTGATTCTAAGAAAAGATTGCGGTAGGCGTTGTTAAATTCGTACCGGTGGCGGTGCCGCTCGTAAATCACTTCTTTCTGATAAAGTTTGAAAGCGAGGGTGTCCGGGTTGACACGGCACGGATACAAACCCAGTCGCATTGTACCGCCCAAATCGACTACATCTTGCTGTTCTGGCAATAAATTAATTACCGGATTTGTGGTATCTGGGTCAAATTCAGCGCTGTTAGCATCCTCTAGTTGGGCGGTGTGGCGCGCCCATTCAATCACAGCACACTGCATCCCCAAACACAATCCCAAAAAGGGTATTTTATGGTGTTTGGCATATTCGATCGCCGCTATTTTGCCGTCAACTCCCCGAATCCCAAAACCCCCGGGTACAAGAATGCCGTTGATATTTTTGAGATAATTTTCCGGCTTTCCCGATTCTAAATCTTCTGAGTTAATCCAGTGCAAATTCAGGTCGCCGCCGATCGAGATTGCTGCGTGCCGCAAAGCTTCGACCACCGAAAGATAAGCATCGTTCAACCGCACGTATTTGCCCACCAAAGCAATATCAATCTTGTGGTTGGGACTGTAAAGCCGCTTGACTAAGGTTTGCCACTGAGCCAAATCGGGTTGCCGCTGTTCGAGTTGCAGCAAATTGATGCTTTGTTCCGCTAAACCTTCCTGTTCCATCATCAGCGGCACTTCGTAGATACTTTTAGCATCTTGAGCGGTGATGACACATTCTTCGGGTACGTTGCAGAATTCCGACAATTTTTGTTTCATGCCAAAAGACAGCGGGCGATCGCACCGACAGACTAAAATATCTGGTTGAATGCCGATCGACCGCAATTCCTTCACCGAATGCTGAGTCGGTTTAGTTTTCATCTCCCCAGCCGCAGGAATCCAAGGTATCAGCGTGACGTGCATATACACAACATTTTGCCGTCCGACATCCTTGCGAAACTGGCGAATTGCCTCCAAAAACGGCAAAGATTCAATATCTCCCACCGTTCCGCCGATTTCCGTAATCACGACATCGGGATTAGTATTTTTTGCTACTCGGTGAATTCGCTCTTTAATCTCGTTAGTGATGTGCGGAATCACCTGCACCGTACTCCCCTCATAATCGCCACGGCGTTCTTTGTTGATCACCGCTTGATAAATGGAACCCGTGGTGACGCTGTTGAGGCGAGACATGGAAGTATCGGTAAAACGCTCGTAGTGCCCCAAATCCAGGTCAGTTTCGGCACCGTCTTGCGTCACGAAGACTTCTCCGTGCTGAAACGGGCTGAGAGTGCCGGGGTCAACGTTAATATAGGGGTCTAGCTTCAAAATCGAGACCGAATAATCCCGCGACTTCAATAGGCGACCCAAGGAAGCAGCGACAATTCCCTTGCCGATACTGGAAACCACGCCGCCGGTCACAAACACAAATTTGCTCATAGGATTTTCGACTTTAGATGCTTCAATGTCAGGTCAGACTCAAATGTGACATAGGTAATCCAGAAGGGCAACCACGGGGGATTGCCCCTACACCCCTTTGACCTATCATTGACGATTGTTATGTGCTTGCAACCAAGTTGTCAAATCTGACACACTGGCAAAGTCTAATAGTGCCTCTCCTAGATTCTCTAATTGCTGAGCGGATAACTGAGCGATGCGAGTTTGAATCTTCGGCGACAAGGGGCCGACACGGCGCTCCAACAGCCGCACAATTAATGTCAGATTTCCTTGTTTGATGCCTTGTTCGATGCCTTGTTCGATGCCTTGTTCGATGCCTTGTCTAATTCCTTGTTCTATCCCGATTCTGGTAGCTTTGGTAATTGCACCGCGCTGGTCTTGAATAAAAATTTCTCGCCTTTCTAAATCTTCCAATTCATCCGGATCGAGATTTGCTTCATTGGCAATTGTAAAAGCTTTGCGGAGTTCCGGTACATTTCCCAACTCTTCCGGCACAGACCTTAACGTCCGAGCGGTTTTCATGAAATATATCCACTTATCGGTCAGAGTCTCTAATTCTGCTAAAGTCTTGTCAAATTTGGGCAACTCAACAAATACAAATTCTAATTCATCCGCCAAATAATCGACCAAGTTGTTTTTTTCTTTTATACAAAACCGCGATATTACTGTTTCCAGATGCTCAAACATTTGGAAATCTGTAATCGTCAAGGCAATCACGGGATTTAAGAGGTTGTAGTTTTCGCCGCTTTTCAATTGCACTGAGTAAGCTTTGGTAGCATTGTATAAAATCCGCTTCTCGAATGATTCTACATTCAACACCTGCATTTCAATAATCACTGTTTTGCTGCCACTAATTTTAGCTTTGACATCCAAGTAAGGATCTTTGACTCCTTTGATTTTGGGAGCTAAATAAGGGTCAATAATTTCTAAATCTTCGATGACAGGCTGTGCTTCGTAGAGAAGGGCATTCAAGAAACTAATCAAAATGTCCTTACTGTCAGCAGAGCCGAATATTTTTTTAAAGGCAAAGTCGATTTTGGGGTTAATAAAATTCATGGCTTTTTCAATTTATTAGAGGTTGAGAGGTTGAGGTTAGAGTTATTTAATTATTGAACTATCATACAATCTTCTAGGTTTGGTTCGCGGACGATCGCCCCAACCGACCTCACGCCAATACGGATGCAAGCCGACAGCAATCGCCCTGAGAAATCATGGCTTAGACAAAAGTTCCAGCCCCCCATCTAAAATCTAAAATCTAAAATCGACAGTTCCAGCCCCCCATGAGCCCGCAACGGCGAGTCAATCTAAAATCTAAAATCTAAAATCTAAAATCTACCCTAGGCGCTTAGTCATTTTTCCCAAAAAGCTAACTCAGGAACGTTTCGCTAACGGTAAGGTCATGGTAGAGAAAGCACCTCAAGTCTGCTAAAAAAACAGCTATGAAGTTTGTCTGTGTTCTATCCCCCCAACGGTTGCTTTCTGCTGGTATCGCATTGCTCGCTGCGATCGAGTGTGGCGCGTGGCTCGCTCCAAATGCGGCCCGGGCAAAAGCTCCTGGGGAAAATTATTCGTCTCTGTCGCCGAAAATCCTCGCTAGTAACGATGTTAAGTGCAATGGGGCGCGATCGCCACAAAATCGGTGTCCAGTCGGCGGTTTGTTCGTCAAAACTCAAAATACGGCCCGAGAACAAGTCTTTCCTCTCAAGCAAACTGAAGTTAAAGCCAAAATAGCTGGCAATATCTCCCGCGTCGAAGTTGTTCAGAAGTTTGAAAATCCTTTTCCCGAATCTTTAGAAGCTGTTTATGTATTTCCTTTGCCCGACGAAGCGGCGGTGGATGATATGGAAATTAAAATCGGCGATCGCACTATCAAAGCTGATATCAAACTCCGCGAGGAAGCTTTGGAAATTTACGAACAAGCCAGACAGCAAGGCCGGACTGCGGGTTTGTTGGAACAAGAACGCGACAATATTTTTACTCAGTCTCTGGCGAATATCAAACCGGGAGAAAAAATTGAAGTTATGATTCGCTACACCGAAAGTCTCAAGTTTGCCGATGGCGATTACGAATTTGTGTTTCCAATGGTGGTAGGGCCTCGCTATATTTCGGGAAATCTGACCCCCCCCAACCCCCCCTTACTAAGGGGGGGCGATAGTTCTGAGTCTCCAGGGGCGGGAAATCTGACCCCCCCCAACCCCCCCTTACTAAGGGGGGGCGATAGTTCTGAGTCTCCAGGGGCGAGAAATACGACCCCCCCCAACCCCCCCTTACTAAGGAGGGGCGATTCTCAATCCCCCCCCTTGCTAAGGGAGGGCGATTCTCAATTCCCCCCCTTAGCAAGGGGGGGGCAGGGGGGGGTTAATACCGAGGCCGATCGCATTAACCCGCCTGTTTTGCCTCCGGGAACGCGATCGGGTCACAATATAGCTGTTTCGGTAGAAATAGATGCCGGAGTGGCGATCGGCGATGTCCGCTCTACTTCCCATCAAATTACAACTGACCGCAGTGGCAATATTGTGCGAGTCCAATTAGCTAACTCTGACACAATTCCCAATAAAGATTTAATTTTGCGCTATCGAGTGGCGGGGGAAAATACTCGGGCAACTATTTTGACTCAATCGGACAAGCGGGGCGGTCATTTTGCTACTTATCTGATTCCGGCATTAAATTACAAAACTAATGAAATTGTACCTAAAGATGTCGTGTTTCTGATGGATACTTCCGGTTCTCAGCAGGGCGAACCGCTGGCAAAATCTCAGGAGTTGATGCGCCGCTTCATTCAAGGGCTCAATCCTAACGATACTTTTACTATTATTGATTTTGCCAACACTGCCAAAGCGCTTTCAACAACTCCTTTAGCGAATACGGCAGAAAATCGACAAAGGGCAATTAATTATATCGACAAGTTGCAGGCTAACGGTGGCACTGAACTGCTTAACGGCATTCAAGCAGTGATGAATTTTCCGGCGGCGGCAAGGGGAAGGCTGCGGAGTATGGTACTAATTACTGACGGTTACATTGGTAATGAAAATGAAGTGCTGGCGCTGGTTCAGCGGAGTCTGAAACCGGGAAATCGACTTTATAGTTTTGGTGTCGGCAGTTCGGTGAATCGGTTTTTGCTCAACCGTTTGGCGGAACTGGGAAGAGGCACGTCTCAAGTAATTCGTCAAGATGAACCGTCGGCATCTACTGCAGAAAAGTTTTTTCGTCAAATTAATAGTCCGGTATTGACTAATATTCAAATTAGTTGGGAAGGAATGGGGGAAAAACCGGAGATTTATCCGATCGCTGCGCCGGATCTGTTTGCCAGTCAGCCACTGGTTTTGTTTGGCAAAAAGACCGATCGAGCCCCCGGCCAACTTCGCATCCGCGGCACTCTTGCCGGCGGCACAGCTTACGAGCAGATTTTACCTGTCAATTTTGCTCAATCCGGCTTTTCGCGGCAGCGGGAATCAACTTCAGTCTCCGCAACCGCTACGGATTTTGGCAATCCGGCGGTAGCTCAACTTTGGGGTCGATCGCGCATTAAAGATTTAATGAATCAAATGTTTGGTGGCGAGACTAAATCTCTGGTGGAAGCTGTGACTAATACTGCTCTGACTTATCGCTTGCTGTCGGAATACACGGCTTTTGTGGCTGTGAGCGAAGAAGTGCGAGTCGAACCAGATGGATCTCGTCGTCGCGTGCAAGTACCTGTGGAATTGCCGCAGGGTGTCAGCTATGAAGGTATTTTCGAGTCGGAGGGAGCTGAGGCAACTAGGGGCGGCATTAGCAGCCTTACCTCGACTCGCGGCCCGGCACCGGTGAGTCCAAGTCCTGCTAGGGTGCGGCAGCCAGGAAACAGCCAATTGCAATTCGAGAAGCCAAAGGCTTCTCGTTTGCAAGTTGTTAGCGCCGAAGGGTTGGATGCCGGGGCTCACGCCGCTTTGGCTCAATACCTGCAATCTGTTAATCTCCCGACAGGGGTTAGTGGGGAGACGGTGTGGGAGTTGTCGGTACAAGATGGCCGCGTTGCCCGAGTGGCGATCGACACTCAAACCTCGACCCTGCAAGCAACAGACGCCGTAGAGACTCTCAAGAGGGCCTTGAGTTCCTGGCAACCTCCCGCAGGATTGAAAGGCACGCTGCGCCTGAAGTTGCGAATTACTGCCGATCGTTAAGGAATGACTATCTATGTCAAAAAACATTAACTTTTAATTCAAAAATACCGAAAGGGCGATCGGTACCACGAGGAAGATATAAAATCTTTATTAAGAGAGTGCCTTTAAACAGAAAGTGATGTTAATGGGATTTCTACCGTTTGAGGCAAACGCTGAAACAGTCTAATTTCTAAAACAGTCTAATTTCTGAAAAAACCTTAAGAGTAAAGATTTCTCGATCGAAACCCCCCAATCAGAAAAGGTATCACGCCCTATGGAAGTTAGCGAACTGCTCAAAAAATACGAAAAAGGAGAAAGAGACTTTGCTGGAGCCGACCTCAGCGGGGCCAACCTCAGCGGAGCCATCTTAATCGGAGTCAACCTTTCGCAAGCTAATCTTTCCGGGGCGAACCTCAGCAGGGCGTTTCTCACCAAAGCAACACTCAAAGGCGCACAGATGCAAAGAACAAATCTGAGTTTTGCCAAAATGGGCGAAGCCAAACTCTCCGGCGCAGATTTGACAAAAGCTAATTTAAGCGGGGCTTTTTTGGTAAAAGCAAAATTGCCGAGAGTAAAGTTAAGCGGCGCAACTTTAACCGGCGCAAACCTGCGCGGTGCTGTGTTGTGGAATGCCAATTTGTGCAGCGCCGACTTGCAATTAGTTAACTTGCTGGGCGCGAATCTGACGGGAGCTAATTTTAAGTGGGCAAACCTTTACGGTGCAAAGCTCAATAGTGCAAAACTTTTTGGAGCTCAATTAACCGGAGTCAGTCTGCGGCGAGCGCAGTTGACAGGGGTGAATCTCTGCGGTGCAGATTTGAGCGGCGTCAACGTGAGCGAAGCTAAACTAATGGGAGCGAATTTGGAAGGCTCGAATTTGACGGGGGCGAATTTCAGCGCGGCTCAGTTGCGGGAGGTGAAGTTAGCGGGAGCAAACTTAACCGGGGCTAAGTTGAGGGGAAGTTGTTTGAGAGGGGCAAATCTGAATTGGACCAAGCTGTGTCAAGCTGATTTGATGTCAGCAGATTTGAGCGAGGCGACGTTAATAGGAGCTAATTTAGATAATGCTTTGTTGGCGGGAGCTATTTTGCCGGAATCTACTAGGCGCTACTTTTCCTTAGCTGGGCCGGGCCAAGTCAATTCTTGGGAAGTTAAGGAGATTTAAAAGGGGTAATGGGGAATGGAGAATGGGAAGTTTTTGGCGATTAAATCTAGTAACTACGGAATTATAGGCAAGTCCCAGCGTCTCGCTCGCACGGCTTTAAAATCAATGGACGCACTCGCGCACAAAGAAACCGGGTTTTTTTACCGAAATTTAGGGTTTAAACTTACATCTTGCACATTTCTCAAGAACAGGCAAGATGCCTGTTCCACAAAGAGTGAATTTTCTTGTGTGGTGGGCATCCTACCCGCCCATAAAAGGCTTATTGAGAATGGTGCAATATCTCAGTTTAAACCAAGTATTTTGGTAAAAAAACCCGGTTTCTCCGCATCGGTGCGTAAGTCCTAGAATTATTAAAAGTGGCAGATATCCGCGCCGGACTTAGCCTGGCCCGTTTCCCTACAAGTGACTAAGCTCCAGGTTTTCTGTTGAAATCAATTATTTAATCTAAAATCTAAAATCCTTATGACTGTTAATTTTGGGGTGGTACTGGTAACTGCGGCATCGGAGGCGGAGGCGGAGAATCTCGCTAAATCTCTAGTTGAACACAAGCTGGCTGCTTGTGTGAGTTTGTCACCCATTCGCTCTATTTATACTTGGCAAGGCGAGATTCAGGCCGAGTCAGAGTGGCAGTTGGTGATTAAAACTGATTTGGCTAAATTTGAGGCTTTAAAAACAAAAGTTCAGGAACTCCATTCCTATGAAGTTCCCGAAATTATTGCTATTCCTATTATCGCTGGCAGTGATGCTTATCTGAATTGGCTGGGACAATCTTTAAGTTTGTAGTCAAGACTTTAGTCCTAAATTATCCACGCTCAGAGGGACCCAAGTCCCTACTACAAATGGTCAGAAACCTACGAATTATGACTGGTAGGGCCGATGACGCCGATTTTGTGGCGAAAACTTAGTTCGCCGCCGTACCAGCCTGTAATGCCCAGCAAGGCTGCCACGACGACCGAAATTGCTAAACCTGTATATACGATCGGCTCCGCCGGATTTCCTTGTCGCAACACCAGGTTAATCAGGGAAAGTACCATAACCGCTACATTCCCGCCCATGTGCAACCAACCGGCACTGCGCTCGCGCACTCTTTTAACTTTGAAAAACTCTGAAAAGCCCGTGATTGCGGCCAAAATCCCTGCAGCAAAACCGACACCTATCAGCCAAACCGAAGCTCTGGCCCAAAACGGATCTTTGGTCAGCCAATAACCGATGTCTGTGCCGGCGGCTCCTACTAAAAAGGCGATCGGAAACAGTACGATCGCGGGGTGAATCGGATGCCCTGCAATTTGAACTGAACTCGTAATGCCGGCGTCGCGATACTCTGTATCGTGACTTTCGAGAATCGGCGGAATATTGGGATAGGGCGTACTATTTCTTTGATTTGTTTCCATGATTTCTACCGATAACTTTTGTACAACAAAGCCGTTTTTATTGGATTAAACTTAATCCCAAACCCGTTCCCCATTTTCGTCAACCCGGGCCTGCCTAATTACGTCAGAAATTTCGTCGGCGTCTTTGACGTGGTGCAGGGCTTTCTTTTCCCCATCCGGTTCTTCTACGATCACATAAGTTGGAACTGTAACAACATCTCCCGTGATATCTGGCACGTGGTCTACCGCCAGTTGCTGGGCTTTTTCTTCGATGGTTTGCGGTTCGTCGGCAATGCGATCGCCCGGATTGACAGTGCGCTCCATATCTTTGCCTGGTTTGTCGATACTCATAAAAACCTCTCTGGTATTTCTAATTTTTTGCTGACTCTAATTCCTACTATTGAACGAAAAATATCCCTGCACAAACATCTCCCGAGGGGTGGAAGTTTCAGTTATGGCGATCGCAGGCAGCCTCTTCCTGTAGGTAGAGGCTTTTTGTCTGGTTCCGAAAAAACCTAAGGTAAAATCTAAGCATGATATTTTCCTTCCCTTTGAGTTGCCCATGAAAAGTTACGATTGGATTGTTGTCGGCGGCGGCATTACGGGTGCGTCACTGAGTTACGAACTGGCAAAAAAAGGTTTTGCTGTGCTGCTTTTGGAACGAGATGCTACTATGCAAAATGCTACTCGTTTTAGTTACGGCGGCTTGGCTTATTGGTCTGGCACGACTGATTTAACTCGTCTATTGTGTCGGGAAGGTATCGAACGCCACCGCAATTTATCAGCGGAATTAGATGCTGATACTGAGTTTCGCGAGTTAGATTTGTTGCTAACAATTGAGGCGGGTTCCGATGCCGAAAAAGTGGCGGCTAATTATGCGCATTTTGCGATTACTCCGCAGCTTGTGAGTGTTGCAGAAGCTGGCGAGTTAGAACCTTTGCTGAATAAAAGCGATCTCGCCGGAGCTCTGACTGTGCGTCACGGTCACATTTCGCCGACTTCCACAAATAAAGCTTATTGTCAAGGGTTTCTGCGGTTGGAAGGAACGATAGAATTTGCTGAAGTAATTGGGTTTATAGAAGAGAGAAATCGGATTTCGGGAGTCAAGACGGACCAGGGAATTTATCGTTGTGAAAATGCTGTTGTTTGTGCTGGAGGTTGGAGTCGGAGTTTGCTGAAGCTGGCTGGTATTTCTGTGGGAGTTTATTTTACTCGCGCGGAGGTTTTGGAAACTGCACCTGTGGATTTAAAACTCAGGACTTTGGTGATGCCTGCGCTATTAAAACGTTTTGAATTGGAAGCTGAATCGAGTAGAATTGAGATGGATTTTCTTTGGGATGAACCGGGTAAAGAGTTGCTGTTGCCGATTTTAGATTCGGGTGCAATTCAATTTAATGATGGGAGTTTGCGGATCGGGCAAATGTCTCGCACTTTGAGCGATTTGAATGCTAAAGTCGATCGCGAAACCAGCGAAAGGGCAATTCGTGCAGGAATCGGCAAGGTTTTGCCTGCTTTGGCAGATTTACCTGCAACTTGGCACGATTGTATTGTGGCCTTTAGCGCTGATAAGTTGCCCGTAGTGGGGCCCATTGGCTCTCGCCCTGGATTGTACGTTTTTTCTGGTTTCAGCAATCCTTTGGCTATTGTACCTGCTGTGGCTGAACGATTTGCAAATTGGGCGACGGGAGAAAAAGATTGGGCGATCGAGCTTTTGTCTCCCGATAGATTTTGCTGACAATGACTAATTTTAACTGTTAGCTTTTAACTGTTAGTGGGGAGGACAGGTTTATGTATATTCTTAGTTGGAATTTATAGATTGTTGGTGAAACCAGCCCCTAGGGAGTCGCTTATACAATAATACATCTAAAATCTCAAGATTTGTAGGTGCTGCTTACCCGAATTTCAATCATCAAATTACCGAACTCAAAAACCCGCCCCCTCCCATCGCAGATACCCAAAAACCTGTCTCCTAGTCAAGGTTAGTAGGTTGGCTGGGGACCGGTTTCTCAATATTTTGGATGTGATATCGATTCCGGTTGCACCGTCCGTCATTATTGACTGTTGACTGTTGACTGTTGACTAATGACTAATGACTGATGACTAATGACTAATGACTAATAACTGATGACTAATGACTAATGACTCATGACTGATGACTAATGACTGATGACTAATGACTAATAACTAATGACTCATGACTCATGACTCATGGCTAAAAAAGGCAGCGTGACAATAAATGTAGAACCTTTGCCGATCGCACTTTCCACACTTATTGTACCGCCGTGCAGGTCAACTATGTGTTTGACAATGCAGAGTCCCAAACCCGAGCCTTTAATCTTGCCTACATTAGCACCCCGTTCAAACTGCTGAAATAGTTTTTCTTGATCTTCCGCTGTGATTCCAATTCCCTCATCTCGAACGCAAAAAATTATTTGCTGGTTTTCGTAGCTTAATTCTAAACTGACATTGCCGCCGTTTGGAGAATATTTAATGGCGTTTGAAAGCAAATTAGTCAGGAGGTGGTGCAAGAGTTTTGCATCGAGATTGGCGTACACTGTATCTGTGTGAGTGCGGAAAGTTATGAGGTGTTTGTCGGTGACGATTGGTTGCAGTTCTTCTAAAATAGAGGTGCAAAAATCCGTCGCATTAACCGGATTTAAATTTAAGGAAACTTTTCCGTATTCTGCTTTGCTAAGCATTAAAATATCCTCCAGCAATCCACTCATATTGCTTACTGCTTTTTTAATGCGAGCGACATTTTTATTTGTAGTTACTGAACCCTTCTGCAATTCGCTCTCTTCTAGCATTTCAGCCGAGAGAAGTATGGTAGTTAAAGGAGTGTTTAAATCGTGGTATGCCATTGAAAAAAATCGATCTCGGTTTTCGATTTTCGCTGCTGCTAGTGCAATTAGTTTTTGCATTTTTACTGCTTCTTGATGTTTGCTCAGCGCTATCTTGATGGTGGCGTGCAGTTCTCTTTGTTTAAACGGTTTGAGGAGGTAGCCGTAAGAGCCACTATTTTCGGCTCGCTGCAAAGTTTCGTCGTCGGCATAGGCAGTTGTATAGATAATTGGGATATCGAATTTTTGATTAATTATTACTGCTGTTTCTATGCCGTCAATGTCGCCTTTGATGACTATATCCATTAAAATTAAATCGGGTTCCATTTCGCCTGCGCGCTGGATGGCATCGGCTCCGCAAGAAACGATGCCGACGATTTGATATCCCAAACTTTCTAATTTGTGGGATAAATTTTTAGCAATTAATAGTTCGTCTTCGACAATCAAAATATTAATTGCTTGGGCGGCAAAATTCATAAGTTTAAAACCTTTGAGCGTATCTTAACTCGTTCAATTTCAAGTGAAAGGCAGTGCCGATTTGTCTTGACAGTTCGATGCTTCCTTCTAACTGGTCGGTTAAAGTGCAGACAACTTGAAATCCCATCGAGTTAGTTTTCCGAAAATCTAAGTTTTGAGGAAAGCCAATGCCGTTGTCCTTAATGAAGAGGTGGATTTCCCGATCGCCAGTTTGATAGCATTCTACACTAACTGTACCAGTCCTGCCATCAGGAAAAGCGTGTTTGAGGGTATTTGAAACCAATTCATTGGCAATTAAACCGCAGGGAGTAGCGGTTTCAAGGTTCAGGTAAATTGGTTCAGCTAATACCTGCAACTGAATTCGGTTGTCGCTAATATTGTAAGAGTGAAACAAGTTACTTACCAAATCTTCAAGATATTCGCCAAAATTAATCTGCGCCAGGTTAATCGAGCGGTACAGTTTCTCGTGAATCAGACCCATAGAGTAAAGGCGATTCTGACTTTCTTCAAACATTTTGGCTACTTGGGGGTCGGCAACTGTGTGAGATTGCAATTCTAACAGACTGGCAACTACGCAGAGGTTGTTCTTGACGCGGTGGTGAATTTCTTTGAGCAAAATTTCTTTTTCTTTGAGGGAGTTTTTCAAATTTGCTTCCGCTTGTTTGCGTTCGCTCAGTTCAGCTTGCAGTTGCTGGTAGAGTAGAGATTGTTGAATGGCGATCGCTAATTGATTCACCAACTGCTGAAATAAATTGATTTCCCATTCTAGCCACTCGCGAGGGATCTCGCATTGGTGGGCAATCAGCAATCCCCAAAGTTGGCTGTGCTGAATAATCGGCACTACTAACTTTGCCCTAACTTGAATTTGTTTCATAAACTCCACCACACAAGGTGTAAGGTCGGGGTCATCTAGTTCGGATATCGCACAAATTCGCCCTTGCAAATAAAGCTGATAACTTTGGGCCGGAAAAACTTCTTCGCCAAAACATCTATCTACGAGTGGGCTGCATCCTTCTGCCACGGCTTCAGCAATGACTCGCCCGCCGCTTTTGGGTAAAAGTTGATAAACCAAAACTCGATCGGCTAACAATACTTGCTGGAGTTCGGCAACCGTGGTGTTGAGAATTTCCTCTAATTGCAAAGACTGGCGGACGCGACGGGCGATCGCCTCCACGAGCCGTTCCCGCTCGCACTGCTGCTGCAGGGCGATTTCGGCGTATTTAGAATTGCTGATATCGGCGGCGTAACCAATAATTTCGATCGGAACGCCCCTGCAGTCAACCAATAGTTTCAGTTCCGTCCGCAGCCAGCGATAAAGCCCGTCTCGGTGCAGAAAGCGGTACTCGCAAATGCAATTTTGACCCTCGGACAAATCAGAAAAGTTTACTATAAATTGTGGCAGGTCTTCTGGGTGAATCCGGCTAGACCAAAAGTTAGAATCTGCTAACATTTCTTCGGGGTCGTAGCCAACAATTGCCTTAACGTTGTCGCTAATGTAAGTAGTACAAAAATTTCCCGTGGGGGCGGCAGTAAAAATTACCGCCGGATTAGAAGCCAGTAAAAATTGCAGCCGTTCTTTTAACTGCTGCAATTCCATTTCTGCCCGCTTACGATAACTGATATCTTCGATCGCCGCCATACTGTAGAGAGGAATTCCCTCGCCGTCGCGGATCAGCGTCACCGTCAAGTTGGCCCACATCAGCTCGCCATTCTTCTTAATCAAGCGTTTTTCCATTTGGAAGCGAGAAATATTGCCCTCTACAAGCTGCTTGACTTGCTCTAAATCTGCTTGTAAATCTTCTGGATGCGTGAGTTCAGTAAAGGTCATCGTCGCCAACTCCGCATCGCTGTAGCCCAACATCTGGCGGTGAGCTTCATTCACCTTGATGATGCGGTAGTCGCGCACGCTTGCCAAACCGATCGCGATCGGAGCATCGTCAAATAAGTTGCGAAACTTTTCCTCGCTCTTTTGCAGTGCAGCTTCTGCGTGTTTGCGAGCGGTAATGTCTCGGGCGACCCACATCACCCGATCGAGATCCAGGGGCGAAATACTGGCATCAAACCACAATAACTTGCAGCCAATTTCCATCCTGTATTCAACTCTGTGGGTTTGCCCAGATGTCAATGTTTGGCGAATGTGGCCCAGGACAAAATTAGCTTCCGCTTCTGGGAAGATTTCGGCGAGGGTTTTGCCCAGCACTTCAGGAGCCGGTTTGTACAGCAGTTCGGGAGCCGTGGGGGCAATTTTGAGGTAGCGGCCCCCGGCGTCGAAAACCAGCACAATATCCGTCATGGCATTAAACAGCGCCATCAGTTCGGCTTCGGAGTTTTGGAGTTTTTCTTCGGTCAATTTGCGCTCGGTAATGTCGGTGTCAGTCCCACTCAGGTGGCAAGCCTTGCCGTCCGCCGCTCGAATCGCGCTGCCGCGGGCAAGTATCCAGCAGGTGCTGCCGTCTTTGCGCAGCATCCGGTGTTCAACTTCATAACTTTCTGTCACACCCTCTAGATAAGCATTTACTGCTTCCCAGACGGCAACTCGATCGTCGGGATGAACGTGAGACGCCCAATTTTCCATGCGGTTGGGAATCTCTGCGTCCTGATAGCCCAACAAAGCTTTCAAAGACGGAGCAATGTAGATTTCGTCGGTTTCCAAATTCCAGTCCCAAACCCCCACTTTGCCCGCCGATACTGCCAGTTCGTACCATTGAGTCCGCTGCTGGACTCTCCGTTCTAACTCTGCATTGAGCTCCAGCAAAGCGATTTCTGCTTGTTTGAGCTGCGTTACATCCCGGCCCTGGGCTTGATACTCGACGATTTGTCCGCTCTCGTCGAATATAGCGCGATCGATCCACTGCTGCCAGCCAAATTCCCCGCTCGGCAAAATTACTCGGTGTTCCCCAGTAAAAATAGGCTTGTCGGGAGACACAGAAGTATATTGCTCTTGAAAAATTTCTCGGTCTGCTTCTGGGATCAGCGGCATAAAGCTGTTACCGAGCAAGTCTTCTGGTTGCACGCCGAAATAGCGGCAGTAAGCTTGATTGACAAAAGTGATTTTACCGTCGGGGAGGTAGCGGCAAATCAGTTCGCTTTGGTCTTCTACAATTGCCCGGTAGCGCGCCTCGCTCTGCCGCAGGGCATTTTCGGCATTTTTGCGATCGCTGACTCGTTTTTGTAGTTCACAATTGCCCTCTAACAGTTCGCATTGTTCCTGGAGTTTTGCCGCTTCTTGCTGCAGTGCCTCTATCCAGCTATACATTGCTGGGCGAATCCTTTTTTCGCTGACTAAACCTACGACCTGACCCCGTTCATCCACAATTGGCAAGCAATCGATCGAGTGTTGACAAAATAGCTTAAATGCGGTAAAAATATCTGTAAATTCTGATTCTTTTAAGACTATTAAATTCCGCGTCATTGCGTCGGCAACTTTCATGCCTTGCCATCCGTATCCGGTGGCTAAGTTCAGCACATTTTCCGGGCTTAGCAGTCCGACTAGCTGATTTTCATCGACAACTAAGACGCAACTAATCGATGCTTTTACCGTCTCGTTTGAGTGCGGCGGTGAATTAGGCAGCGGACAAGGGTCGATCGCCCCACGCATTAGGGCGATCGCATCCCCGAGGCAAGCTCCGGGCGCAACCGTCACAGGGTGGCGATCGACAGCTTTTAAGGGGGATAGTAAATTTGCCGACAAATTAGCAAGTTCCATCAGTCTTGGCGAAAAATTATTGCTAATTAACTTTAGCAACACTTTTAGTCATCAGCTAGATGACTGATGACTACTGACTGACGATCTGCCTTATTTTTTACCAATTAGCAGATAAGTTTTCATTTTCCCTTTGCCTTTAACTTCAATAATTCTCCGCTCCTGAAACAAATATTTGTGTTCCAATAACTTATAAGTAGTTTCGCTGACTTAAATCCGCATTTTCCGGCTCATATTCGCCTAAAATGGGGCAACCAAAAGCTGCGTGCAGTCCTTCTTCAGCGGCGATTTATCGGCGCAGACAACAGTCGCTTTCTGTGACATCTGCAATCCAGTGAGAGAAACCGCTGGCCCAAACGAAACCAGGCAATCCTTCGCCAAATGCACAGGTCATTTGTTCGGCAAATTCGGCAAATTTGGGGAGAGAAACTGAGCGTTTTGTTCAACTGGCGACGCACCGAAGCAAATTGGAGTCCGAAACCGCAGTTTTTCTCTTAGTTTCTGATATCAATTCCGGCTGCGCGGGAATGATATCAAATCCGCGCTTCGAAAGTCGGGTGTAAAGTCGAATCCGGAGGCCAACAAATAATTCGCGCAATTTTCATTTTTTTGACCCCGAGTCATCAGTCATCAGTCATCAATCATTAGTCATTAGTCATTAGTCATTAGTCATTAGTCATCAGTCATTAGTCAACAGTCAACAATGATTCCGGTGCAACCGAAATCGATATGAATTGCTGCTAGAACTTTTTTGATTGTTTCGGATGCCTACAGAATGCCAGTGGTGGCGTACTGAGTTATTTTTCGCTTGCGGGCGCGCTGTCTGTCTGTCACATCGCGGCCGATGTACACGAAATCTTGAACGGCGGCCCCAGATCCAGAAATGCCTTGAATTTCAGTCGAAATCGCCGTACAGGAAAACGAAAATGTTAGCTTTTCTCCGCTTTTAGCCCTGCAAATTACTTCGGTATTAGTTTGAGATTGTTGAGGCAGATTTTGACTGACTGCTGGCAAAGATGCGCCAACTGCGGCAAGAACATCTATTTGCTGGCCTACTAATTCTGATTCGCTGTAACCCAACAAATCTTGAGCTGCTTGATTGACTTTTTTGATTTTTCCCGAGGCTGTTGTTACCAACAAAACTTCCGCCATAGAAGTAATAATTTTTTCAACATAATTATTAGTAGCGGCTAAGGTACTCAATAAAATATCCATTTCATTGGTAGCTTGGACTAGAGTTTGTTCTAAAGCCATCCTGTCGGTTACGTCTTCAAAAAATATAATTAATCTCTGATAATTATCGTCATTGGTGAACTCGACGATATACATATCAAAATAAAGCCGCGAGCCATTTCCTAATACCCGCGTCATCGCTTTTAATTCAAAATTTGGCAAACGTCTTTCAAAAAGATCAATTAAAATTTCTTCAGTTCCCACCAATTCTGGAAAGGGAATGCGGACATCGTTGCTGGCCACTACTTCCTCGGGACAGTCGCCAAACCGCTGCACTTTGAGAGATGTTTCTTGGATTAAAAAATGTTTATCCAGTGCTAGATACTCCAAGTGGTGGGGAACTAACAGTTTTTTTAACAGGGTTTTCATATTAGATTTTGAGTAGTGAATGCGCCCTCTGTATCAAATTATCTGAGATTAATCTATTTATCTCTGTTTGTCAAATGGAATTTTGACTATAAAGGTAGTACCTAACCCTGTGTCGCTGGAAAATTCGATTTGACCTCCGTGCAAGTCTACACACTGCTTCACTATGGATAAACCCAGTCCTGTACCCGGTATTTTTCCGACATTTTGGGCTCGGTAATAAGATTCAAACAATTGTTCTTGGTCTTCGATAGGAATGCCAATGCCTGCGTCTTTAATTTTAAATTTAGCTTCTTCATTCTCACAATTTAATTCAAAATAAATATTGCTGCCGATCGGCGAATATTTTATAGCATTTGACAGCAAATTTGTCAAGATGTGGCGTAGCAATTTTGCATCGAGTGCTGGCAAGTCTTGCGTTTCCTCCGACTCCCGATCAGTTTTTTTCGCGGAAACACTTAATCTTTTATAAATAAAATTAATTCTATGATTTTTGCCGTTACTAATTTTAATTGATTCTACTAACTCGCTGCAAAGTTTGTGTAAGTCAACGGGTGCGGGATTGAATTCGAGTTTTCCGGCTTCGACGCTGCTGAGCAACCGCACGTCATCTAATAGCTGAGCCATGTGTTTAGATGCTGATTTAACGTGTTCGAGGTAGTGTTTTTTTTCCTCGTGGGTGATTTCGTCGCCGTAGTCTTGGAGGATTTTAGTAGCAAATAATATTGTATGTAAAGGATTGCCGAATTCGTGAGCGAGCATCGAGAAAAAACGAGATTTTACCTGTCTGAGTTCTTGCTCTTTTGCCAAAGAGCGGCGAATTTCTATTTCTTGTTGTTTGCGTTCTGTAATGTCCCTGCCGATATAGATAAAATCGTAAAGTTCCTGTAATTCTGTCTGAACTGCCGAACAGGAAAATTCTACCCAAATTTCTTCTCCTGCTTTAGTAGTGCAGATTACTTGCAGTTCTCTGAGCAGCTCTTTATGAGACAAAATATAGCAGTGGCGAGCTTGGTAAAGCAACTTTTCTTCGACTACTATTATGGAGAGGGGGTGACCGATCAATTCTGCTTCGCTGTACCCAAATAACCATTGTGCTGATTGATTTACTGTTTTGATAATTCCTAATGTTGTTGTCACAAACAAAGCATCGCCCATCGAGCGAATAACTTTATCTATATAATCGTTAGAAGCGGCTAAGGCGCTTACCAAAAGATTAGCTTCATTCGCCCTCTGCATCAACGATTGCTTCATCACCATCTTTTCGGTGGTATCTTCAATCAAAATTAGCAATTTACTTGGCACATCTTCTTGTTCCTCTTCATGTTGGATAGCCAACATATCAAAGTATAAAGGGCGACTGTGGTCGGTAAACCGAGCGATACCTTTGAGATCAAAGCTCGGCAGTTGTCCCATAATGATAGACATGAGGGTCTTTTCAATGCCAATCAGTTCGGGAAAACTCATGCGAGCATCTGCACCGGGTATGGCTTCGTCGGGAGTATCGGCATAATGCTGCACTTCGGTGGAGATTTCCTGAATGATGAAATGGTGATTTACTACCAAATACTGTGTTTGCCGCGGATCCAACAGCTTTCTCAAAAGGGGGTTCATACTTGTTCTACCATTGTGTAAGCTAGTTTATAGAAGATTTCATCAACGTCTTTGCCTGTTTTAGCAGATGTAGTGTAAACTGCTATTACTTTGTCTTGACATATCGAATGGGATATTTCCACTAGCAGCGCCACTTTTTCCTCGTCAATCAAGTCTACTTTGTTCAAAGCGACGATAATTGACCCTTTAGGATTGACTGAAGAAAAAAGCTGAATGTGTTCGGAGAGTCGCTCAACTGTTTCGGAGCGGCTGACATCGGCAACGATTAAAACGCCGCTAGCTCCCTGCAAGTAAGTCGGGGCTATTCCTTTGAATTTTGTATGCCCTTCTAAGTCCCAAATTAGCAACTGTGCAGTCACGTTTTCCCGCTGTTTTACGCCTTCTAATTCTACGCTTTTGCGGGAAATTTTTACTCCCACAGTGGAGAGGTACTGGTCGCTGAATTGCCGATCGACAAAACGGCGGATCAGGCTGGTTTTCCCCACGCCAAAATCGCCAATCATGCAGATTTTTTTAGATATAGTAACTGACATAATTATTTACTGTTTATAGTATTAGTTATTGGTTCAAATAGCACGCATCTGCTTAAAAGTCGCGGTTGATTGGGTTCCAAGCCGGGAGGAGGATTTGGGCTGCCGATGGTTTGGAGGCGCTTCGGGTCAGCACCTTGTTGCACTAAAGCATCTCGCACTGCTGCTGCACGCCTGAGCGACAACTTTTGATTTGTAGCAAGTTCCCCAGTTCCATCGCTGTGCCCAATTATCTTAATCTGTTTGTGAGGATATTGATCCATGAATTTTTTGACACTGGCGATGATTTCTCCGTATCTTGAGTCTAATTTTGTCGTTCCTTGCTCGAAGTAGATGCGGCTTGTAATTTTCAGTGGCTCTAATTTAACTGTGCTAATCACCGATTGAACACCGGGAATTTGCTTCAGGGACTGAGCTATTTTCTGTGAGTCTGCACCGTCTATAACTCGGCCCTCTACAGTAACTTTCCGATCGCCGTAGCGAGTAGAAATAAAAACGCCCTCTCTCTGGTTCAATATAGCGGTAATCCGCTGCACCTCGGCCGCCGTCAAAACTGGATCTGGGGGGACATCTACAGCTACAATTTTATTATCTAATTGCAATTTTGGTGCAGTGGATGCGACTATTTTTTCGGCTTGTACCCGCAATTCTTGATTTGGCAACTTTCCGGTTAGCTTTAAAGTTTTGCCATCTACTGCAACATCTAAGCGGTAAACTGCTAATTCGGGAGTGTCGGCTAAAGCTGCGATGGCATTTGCTTCGAGGCGGCGCTCAACACTGCTGCGGTACTGATATATTCCCCAAGGTACTAAGATTAAGCTCAGGGCGGCTAAACCAATACCCGCTAGGGCGATCGGGGGTTTTGTTGATTTTTCTTTTTGCAGCGGGTCGAATAAAGTTTTTATCAACGGGTGCAGCGCATCCGGTATAGTACCGGGATCGCCGTTAAACTCCTGAATTAATTTACCGTAATTAAGGATAAGATTACTAACGTTTTGTCGCATTTTGTTGATGAACGAGTGTGGCGGTTCTCCTTTAATCACGACTGCAATGTAGCAGTATCCCGCTACTTCTAGCATAATTTTTGAGTCGCCGTATTCAATTTGATTGAGTTCGGAAGCTTGTCCCGGCTGCACGATGCACTCGTTAACAAAGCTGCGAATAGCTGTGAGCATTCCTGCTACCATTTCTGATTCTAACTGGTAGCTTTCTGAGTTTTGAACTTCGGAAATTATCAAGCCTGATGCTTTGTGTATTAAGAAGGCTGCGTGGACCGTAAAGGATACTGATTCTTTGAGAATTAATTCGGCTTCGGAGACTCCTTGTACTTGGGCGCGAATTTTTCGCTTAAATCCTTCGACGCTGATGGCATTTGACACTTTTTCATTGATTGTCTTGATAGCTTCTGCCATGTATCGGGAAATTGTACTGCCAATTACGGGATAGAGCGCATCCACCATAGAGTCGCGTTCGAGTTTTATTTGGGCCGTAATCGCTTTGCCCATTTCCGGGGCAAGGGCCTGGGCGATCGACTCTTGGTCAAGGCGAATTTGCTCTTTAATTGCTAGACCGACTTCTGGGGCGATCGCCTTAGCAATATCCTCTGGCGAATTCACTATTTGTTGAGCAAGTGCCTCGGGAAGCAGCTCAGCTATTGCCGCACTCATTGCCGACTTGTTTTCGTGAGTTTTTGCCTTAATCACTTCGTCAATAATTGGGACGATCGCGTTGACAACTTCTTCTCTGGAATCGGCTATTTTGCGGCTGAGAATTTCTGCGATCCAAGGCAGCATCAACTCAATCAACTCTTGGGGCTCGTAGATTTGGTGCTCTAATTTTCCTAATTTATCGTCGATTGTGGCCATCAGGTGGCGAACCCCCGGCAAATCATTTTCTGCCAGCAGATTTTTCACTTGCTCGATATCGGATATTTTCGAGCCGAACATCAGATTTTGCAGCCTTTCCATGGCGCTGTCGGCTTGATTGAAATCCTGTTGAATTTGCCCTAATATTTCTGTCGGCTGTTCTCGTAAGTTTGGGATTTCTAGAGGCGAAGCCACCGCAGCATCTAAATATGCAGTTTCTGGTGGATCTGAGACTGGGGAAACTATGGGGTTATAGGGAATTAGGGAGGGTTTTGACTCGGTTTCGGGAGCGGAGATATCCTGTAAATGAGGATCGAACCCCTGGGAGTTTTGAGCCTGTACGTACTGTAGAGAATCTTTCATTGTCAAGTTAGACAACTCTGGGAGTGGCTCTGATTTCTCCTCCAAATCCGGCTGGGCGATCGCTGAAACATCTATAGTTTTAGCTGAGGAATAGTCTTTTTCCAGTTCTGAAGTGTGGAGTTTTTGAGTAGCCCACAGCAAACTTTTGAACTCGTCTGCAACAGCCGAATCGACAGACTCGGGTTCGCGATCGCCCGAAACGGGCGAGCAACTCGGTGCAACTTCCTCTTGCTTTTCTGAGGAAATACCTAACAAATCCATCAACCCGCCGAGGGCCCCAGCTTGATTGTTTTCGCTGCTGCTGTCACCTTCGGGCTCTGGATTTTGCTGGTTTGAACCAGCAATAATTTTGAGTTCGACTAACAGATTCAGCAAGGGTTCTAGCTGGGCTGCTGCATCGGCAGCAGACTCGTCAGGTTGAGAAACAAAACCCTCTAACTCTTTTTCGTCAGCCGGATTTTCTTTCGGTAAAGCCATGCGTTATTATCCGTGATGGTGGCGCTCCGGCAACAGAAATTCGTTATTTAACTTATTATCAGCAACGTTTTTGAGTTCGGGCACAAATTCTGTTCCTTTGAGCCTCATGCCGAGTTCAAACAGAATTTCTGCCATGTCGTCTCTGGAAACTTTAACATCTCTGAGCATGGAAAAACGCCGATCGATCTCTTCAAAAACTTGTGTTTTCAAAGTGCGGGTTTCTTCGGAGAGTCGATCTCTGGTTTGTCCGAGTTCGTCGCGAAGCGAACTGGTTTGATTGTCTATCGCCTCGTCGAGGGCTTCCATGTTGCTGGAGAATTTGCGGTTAACGCGATCGATTTGCTGACGGAGGTCGGCGCTTTCTTCTTGGGTGTTTGAGGTGAGCGATTTAACTTTCTTTTCTAAGGAATCAACTGTCGCTTTCATTTCAGCAGACAGAACTGTTTTTACTTGTTCGATGCGAGCTTGCATATCTTGCTGCATCATGGACAAGTCGGAATCTATTTTATCGAAGCGATTGTCGTATTCTCTAAGCTGGGCTCCAAAAATTATATCCCGGATCTGGTCGATATTTCCCAGCCGTTCGCGCATTTCTTCTTTAGTTATTTCGGCCATACTTGTACCTCGAATCTCCGAAGATTGTGAGCTTAAGAACTGTGCTAGTGATTTACGACACTAGCTTTTTTGACGGGGCGGGATTTTATTGTTTGAACTCTCACCCCTGCGTGGGGGAGGGGATTTTTTAGAGTTTTGACTCTAAATATCCTGAGATGCAAATTCTTGAGCCGAGTCTTATCACCAAAAATGACGGTTTGCTATCTTTGCCTTGCAGCAAGCTCTGATCGGCGTAGACTTTCCTGCTATAAAGCGGGGTAGGTTTTAATGTCTTGAGTGACATCCTCAATGATATCGCATCTTGACAGTGCCTCATACATAGCGCTTGCTGCAAGGCAAAAAGCGGGGGCGCGCTCCACGTCCAATTATATATAAGATATAACTCGAAAGCTCGATCGATCTAGTTTTCACACTCGGTTCGAGTATCTTACTCGCTAGATATCGGCTTTGCTGTGGGGATTCTCGGACTCCTAAAAAAACGCTTTTTATAAAATCGGGATGCTTCCCTCTTTCCCCATTGGTGACAACAACCATATGAAACGTAGTACGGGTCTGCTATTTGACGATGAAACCCTGATCCCCCGGCGCCTGATTCACGTCCGGGGGAAGAGTCTTGTCTTTCGTCCCCATTCGATCGGGGGATGCAAGGGGGTTCTCGCAGTGGTATAAAAGCGATATTTATCCAGGGTTTTAGGCGATTGTTGACTCTAATGCTCTCTCCCCTCTTCGCCTCCGATCCTGCGATCGCCCTATAAAAAAGCGTAGGGTCCGATCGACAGCGACCAGACCCAATAATATGAGAACTTTGTTTTTTCTAACAAACGAGATGTGTTTCCGGTGGAGAACTGTTTCTTACTAGGGTTTACAACTTGTGCAGCTTTACTTTTAATCCGCAACTACAATAAGTCTGACTCGACTGCGGTTTGGCTTGACTGCTCCATCGGCAGTTCGCCACTATTCCAAGTTGTGTTCGGTTAATTTCTGCTGCGCCTGGGAATCTAGACCGGAGACACCATGTCTATATCCTCGAATTTTCTTTCTAAATATAGCGACCTCCTTTCTCTTCCTGTCCGGTGTCTATTATTAAGTTAGCACGAGCTTTCCGAGGAGTAAAGCACTATTTGCAAAACTTGATAGGTCTTTACATTACTAAGTATAATGATATGAATATCCAAATAGATGTAAGTTAGCACTCACGCACTCCTAACCAAGAAACCGGGTTTTTCTACGGAAATTGAGGATTTTAAGCAGGTATTTTGGTATAAAAACCGGGTTTCTGGACAGCCGTGCGTAAGTCCTATAAATTCTATTGTTGCTACATCTTTACATACTTAACAGTTCTTGTCATGTCTATTTCTCCTAAGTTTCTCGGCGGTAGCCAAATCCGCCAAACCTTCCTCGACTTTTATGCTCAGCGGGGACATAAGATCTTGCCGAGTGCTTCTTTGGTGCCCGAAGATCCGACGGTGTTGCTGACGATCGCCGGAATGCTACAATTCAAGCCGATATTTCTCGGACAGCGCACGGCCGAATCACCGCGCGCCACGACTTCTCAAAAGTGCATCCGCACCAACGACATCGAAAACGTCGGCCGCACCGCCCGCCACCACACGTTTTTTGAGATGTTGGGTAACTTCAGTTTCGGGGATTATTTCAAGAAACAGGCGATCGCCTGGGCGTGGGAACTTTCCACGGAAGTTTTCGGTTTACCAGCGTCGAATTTGGTTGTTAGCGTTTTCCGAGAAGATGACGAAGCTTTTGCGATTTGGCGCGATGAAATTGGCATTCCGGGCGATCGGATTCAGCGCATGGGAGAAGATGACAATTTCTGGGAATCCGGCCCGACTGGCCCCTGCGGCCCGTGTTCGGAGATTTACTATGATTTCCACCCAGAAAGAGGCGACAATATTGACCTCGAAGATGATAGCAGGTTTATTGAATTCTACAACCTGGTTTTCATGCAGTACAATAAAGATGCAGAGGGCAATTTAACACCGCTGCAAAATCAAAATATTGATACTGGCATGGGACTGGAACGGATGGCGCAAATCCTCCAGAAAGTCCCCAATAATTACGAAACAGATTTGATTTTTCCGATCGTTCAATCGGCGGCGGAACTGGCCGGGATTGATTACCACAATAGCGAGGAAAAAGTCAAGGTTTCGCTGAAAGTAATTGGCGATCACATTCGGGCTGTGGTGCACATGATTGCGGACGAAATTCGCGGGTCGAATGTTGGTCGGGGTTACATTTTGCGGCGGTTGATTCGCCGGGTGGTGCGCCACGGGCGGCTGATTGGAATTCAGGGCGAATTTACGGTGCGGGTGGCTGAAAGTGCGATCGCCCTTTCGGAAGCTGCTTATCCGAACGTGCGGCAGCGGGAAGGTCAAATTAAGGCGGAATTGGCAAGGGAAGAAGCGCAGTTTCTCAAGACTTTGGAACGCGGAGAGAAGCTGCTGGAGGAAATTGTCGATCGCACAAAACAGCAAGCAAACCAACAAATCAGCGGTCAAGATGCTTTCACTCTTTACGATACCTACGGTTTCCCCTTAGAACTGACTCAAGAAATTGCTGAGGAACAGGGAATTTCTGTGGATTTGGACGGCTTTGAAGCGGCGATGAAGGAACAGCAAACTCGCGCTAAAGATGCTCGCCAAACAATCGATTTGACGGTGCAGGGTTCTTTGGATAAGTTGGCTGAAACTATCCAGGGAACTGAGTTTGTCGGTTATGCTGAATTGTCGAGTTTAGCTGAGGTGGAAGTTATCTTGGTTGACGGCAAATCTGTGGAGGAAGCAGGGGCGGGTACCGAGGTACAAGTTGTTTTGAACCAAACGCCGTTTTATGCCGAATCCGGCGGACAAATTGGGGATAAAGGTTATTTGACGGGCAGCATTCAGGGAGAGAATGGAGAGGGCTTGTTGGTAAGAGTTGATGATGTGAAGAAAGAATCGGATTTCTTCGTGCATTTCGGATTTGTGGAACGGGGAACCCTGAGAGTTGGCGATAGTATTACTGCGAAAATTGACAATAGCGGTCGCCGCCGAATTCAGGCTAACCACACAGCAACTCACTTATTACAATCAGCTTTGCGAAAAATTGTGGATGATTCGATTTCGCAAGCTGGTTCGCTGGTATCGTCTGAGAGATTGCGGTTTGATTTCAATTCTCCGCGCGCTGTCACAGCAGAAGAGTTGCAGAAAGTTGAGGATTTAGTTAATAGTTGGATTGCTGAGGCGCACGCTGCGGTCGTTGCAGAAATGCCGATCGCCCAAGCGAGAGAAAAAGGCGCGACTGCGATGTTTGGCGAGAAGTACGGCGACGTGGTGCGGGTTATCGATTTTCCCGGCGTTTCGATGGAATTGTGCGGCGGGACTCACGTCAGCAATACCGCAGAAATCGGGCTGTTTAAGATTGTTTCGGAAGCGGGGGTAGCGGCGGGAACTCGCAGGATTGAAGCGGTTTCCGGCCAAGCTGTTTTGGACTATTTGAATGTGCGCGATAAGGTGGTGCGCGATTTGGGCGATCGATTTAAAGCGAAGCCTGAAGAATTGCCGAACCGGATTACTAATTTGCAGAATGAGTTGAAGGATACTCAGAAACATTTGGCTGCTGTCAAGTCGGAATTGGCGATCGCGAAATCCGACCAGTTGCTGAGTGCGGCTGAGGCGATCGGCGAATTCAAAATCATTGTAGCTCAATTGGGAGATGTGGATACGGAAGCGCTGAAAACTGCGGCGGAAAGATTGCAGCAAAAGTTAGGAAATGCTGCGGTTGTTTTGGCATCAATTCCTGAACCGGATAAGGTAAGTTTGGTGGCGGCTTTTAGTCCTGAAGTCAATAAGAAAGGATTGCAAGCTGGCAAGTTTATCGGGGGAATTGCTCAAATTTGCGGCGGAAAAGGCGGCGGGCGACCGAATTTGGCGCAAGCTGGGGGACGCGATGCAAGTAAGTTGCAGGAAGCGTTGGAAAGTGCTCGCAATTTGTTAGTTGAAGGGTTGGGTTAGTCTGGGTTTTCTGTAAGAAACAAAAACTCTTTGTATCTCTCGTTTATCGCCGAGTCTCGATCCCCCTAAATCCCCCTTAGGTCGGGGGACTTCGATCGGAATCTTGTCCCCCCCTTCTTTAAGGGGGGCTAGGGGGGATCGGGGCCTAATCGTCAGTTCGATCGCTTCCGTCTGCCAGAATCTCCGCAAGCTGCTACCGCATATTTTGGCCCTTACATCTGCGTTTATCCGCGTCCATCCGCCAACATCTGCGGTTAAAAACACCCTTGATTTCCCCGCAAAAAATGTAAAATCAAACAAACATGGGTAGTCAAAAATGAACCAACCACGCCGCCAAGCCTATCTCACCCTGATTGAATCTCTCCTCACCTGTCCCAGCGACGAACAAACCGCCATCCTGCAAGCCAATCTAGAATTATTAGACGATGATTTTGCCGAATATTGGCGAGAGTGGGCAACAGAAACCCTGCCCAACTTGGATGCAGATATAGCCGAATCTTGTGCCAATATTTTATACAATTTAAATCTAAAAATTTCAAGTCTTCAGCAAGGCAGTCACAGAAGCAACATAGAGATTGGGATTGCTTGTCTGGATATAGGATTAACTATTTTTACCCGCGAAGCTTACTCAGAAAAGTGGGCAATGTTTCAAAATAGTCTAGGTATTGCTTACAGTTACAGAATCAAGGGAGACAGGGGAGAGAATATAGAAAGGGCGATCGCCTTTTATGAAACAGCTTTACAAGTTCGCACCCGCGATGCTTTTCCCCAAGATTGGGCAAGGACTCAAAATAATTTGGCAATTGCTTACAGTTACAGAATCAAGAGAGACAGGGGAGAGAATATAGAAAGGGCGATCGCATTTTTTGAAGCTGCTTTACAAGTTCTCACCCGCGATGCTTTTCCCCAAGATTGGGCAACGACTCAAAATAATTTGGGAGAAGCTTACAGAAACAGAATTAAGGGAGACAGGGGTGATAATTTAGAAAGGGCGATCGCATTTTATGAAGCAGCTTTAAAAGTTCGCAGCCGCGATGCTTTTCCCCAAGATTGGGTTCAGACTCAAAATAATTTGGCAATTGCTTACAGTTACAGAATCAAGGGAGACAGGGGTGATAATTTAGAAAGGGCGATCGCCTTTTATAAAGCAGCTTTAGAAGTTTGCATCCGCGATGCTTTTCCCCAAGATTGGACTCAGACTCAAAATAATTTGGCAATTGCTTACAGTTACAGAATTAAGGGAGACAGGGGTGATAATTTAGAAAGGGCGATCGCATTTTATGAAGCTGCTAGTGAAGTTCATACCCGCGCAGCTTTCCCGCAATATTGGGCAGCTATTCAAAATAATTTAGCTGCTGCTTACAGTTACAGAATCAAGGGAGAACGCGGTGAGAATATCGAAAAGGCGATCGCACTTTATGAAGCAGCTTTAGAAGTTCGCACTCCCACCGCTTTGCCAATTGACTGTCTGGACACAGGCAGAAATCTAGGCAATTTAGGATTTTCCGAAAGTTTGTGGGAAACAGCCATATTCGGCTACGAAAAAGCCATCGAAGCAGTCGAACAAAGCCGCGAGTGGATAACATCCGACAACCGCAAACGAGAAATCATCGAAGAAAATCTCGATGTCTACGAAAAAATGATGCAATCCTGCATCAATCACCAACAATATGACAAAGCCCTGCAAACAATCGAACGCAGCAAATCCCGCTACCTAGTCGAACTCTTCACCAACAGCGAAATCTACCCCAAAACATCCACCGACACTGAGAAACAGCAACTCCAAAACCTGCGCCGCCAAATCGCCGCCTCCCAACAACTCCTAGAAACAGAAACCCCATCTCCTCCCCCTCTTTCTCCCCCCCTTACCAAGGGGGGGCCGGGGGGGGTTCCCGAAGACTCTCCCTCACAACGCACAACCCAAACCCGCAGCCTCAGCCCCGAATATTTCCAACAACAAAAAGCCAAATTAGAAACAACATCACAGCAACTAACACAACTGCTAGAACAGATAAAACAGCGAGAACCAGAATTCTCCCTAACTCAAAAAGTCCAACCCATAGACATCAGCAAATTCCAACAAACCTTAGACACCGAAACAGCAATCATAGAATGGTACATCGGCAATTCTAACTCCCCCCTTGCTAAGGGGGACTGGGGCGGATCAGCCTTCATCATCACCCGCGACAGCAGAAAACCAGTCACATATACCACAACCGAAATAGCAGAATTAGAAACCTGGAAAAACAACTATCTCCACGAATACCGCAACAAAAAAACCAACAGAACCTGGCAAAACACCCTATCCCAAAAACTCGAAACACTCTCAGAAATCCTACGACTAAACGAGATAATCGCCCACATCCCCCCCAACTGCAAACAAATAATCCTAGTACCCCACCGCTACCTGCACCTATTCCCCCTCCACGCCCTACAATTCACCTCAGAAACCCGATTTAAACAAAAAACCAACTTTCGCGGATACCTCCTCGACGGCTTCCCCGCAGGCGTGAAATACGCCCCCAGCTTGCAACTGCTGCAACTCGTAAAAAATCGCATCACCACCAGAAACTCCCCCCCACCAAATCAGCAACAACTATTCGCCCTCCAGAATCCCACCGAAGATTTATTCAACGCCGACATGGAAGTAGAAACCATCAAAATCCGATTCAATCCGCATCAAATTTTACTCAGAAAACAAGCCACAAAAACCGCCCTCAACGAAAACCGAGAAAACCTCTCAAACACCAGCTACCTGCACTTTTCCTGCCACGGCGTATTCAACTTTGACTATCCGCTGCTGTCATCCCTAGTCTTAGCCGATTCCCTGGAACCGCAAACCTCACCCCCGCCCCCAGAGTCAAATCAGCCCGCTGAAAAACAGCGTTATCTCACCCTACGCAGCGGCAGAAAAGCCATCCCAGAAAAATGCCTCACCCTGCGAGAAATCTTTGCCGAATTGCAGTTACCCCAGTGCAGTCTCGTCACACTTTCCGCCTGCGAAACCGGGTTAACCACCTCAATCGCAATGACGGATGAATACATTGGTTTACCCAGCGGTTTTTTGTATGCGGGTAGCATGAATGTTGTCAGCAGTCTGTGGGCTGTCGATGATTTTGCCACGGCAATTTTGATGATTAAATTTTATCAGGAATTGCCCGATACAGATTCAGTAGCCCTCGCTTTGAATGCGGCGCAAAACTGGATGCGCGGGGTGAGTAAGGAGGATTTTCGAGTTTGGGTAGGATTGTTAAATTTAGATGAAAAATCGAGCGAAAGTGTGAAAGATTGGTTAAGTTATATCCCCAAGGCTAAGCAGCCTTTTGTTCATCCTAAGTATTGGGCGGCATTCTGTGCTACTGGATATTAGATCGAGTGGGTATTATAATGGTTTTCAGTGAAACCGAAAGGCCGCCAGAGAATGAATTCCACGGGGCTTTTAGCGAAAGTCCACAGCGAGGAGGACTGAAGAGTTATACTCAATTCGAGTTATTCACCTCCTTCTACTCGTTCCCAGGCTCTGCCTGGTAACGCATATCCGGAGGCTGTGCCTCCAAAGTTCCTGCTAGAAAAGCGAGGCAGAGCCTCTAGACATCGGTTCCCAGGCAGAGCCGGGGAACCAGTTAAAATCACATTTTATTAACGGAGTATTTTACAGTGAAAATTCACAAAGATATCGCTACCTTTCTCTACTGGCTGAAGGAAGAACCGAGCATTTTATTGCCGGAAGCATGGCGCGATTTACCCAACTTAGAGGAGGAAATAGCAAAATTAGCAGATAATGAATATTCAATTGCTGAAGCTATCAAAAATTGGTGTATAGAGCGCGACTTGGGAGAACAATTAAGAGATTGTCTGCGAAAAGATTTCGACGATGCGGGCGAACCCACCCCAAGTACAACACCGCCGCTAACCAATATCACTCAAACTCTGCGTACAAGCATTGAAGATAGGTACAAAAAGCTTCAAGAAATCGCAGCCAATAATCAATCAGATACCAGCAATGACTCCAACTAGCAAAATCTGTGCCCCCAACGTCTATTTATTTGCCTTTCACCTCTGCAAAGCCATAGAATCAGAGTATAATTCCCCTGTGGAATTCGCCAGTCTGTGGCAGAAGTGCGATGAGATTTTGAAAACTAAATTAGCAGTCACTACAAAATTTAATGACAGCTATTTGCACAAAAAAGATGAACCTGTCGGCGGGAGCGTTAACCTAATTAATAAACAAGTTGTTGGCGACCGCAAGTCTCTACCCTTTGATAAGGAGATTTCGGTTGAAAATCAGCAAATTCCTGTCCAGGGTTTTGCCCAACCGCTGCGAATAGATGACAGCTATGCCCTGGGTTTAAAAATTTTTGTTCCTAAAGAAGTTAACAGCATTAAAACACCTGCTGTCGATGTTAGCATCTTCCAGGAGTTTAATCCCGATAACTGCTTGCTGCCGGCTTTCGTAGAGAGTTATTTCGGGCAAACTCTGCTGCTTACGGCTGAGCTGAGTGTCGAACAAAATCAGGCGGTGCTGGCAGATTCGCAGTTTCTCCAAGCTTTAGGCAAACAGTGTCTGGAAAAGTTGATCTCTGGTCAAAATCTGCCGGATTTTGAACGTCAAGGCGAGTTATTCGGCAGTCCGATTTTGGAGTATGGTAATCTAAAGGAGTATGGTAATCTAAGTCAGCCCGAGAGTTACCGTCACATTATTATCTGGTTTCTCAACAGTCCGACAACTGATGAAATCTGGGATGGGAGGCGGTACAGTGATTTTATGGATTTGTTTTTGTACCGAAATAAGATTCTTCGCACTTATCACGACAGCCGCAAACTTTACCTGGTGGCTCGCGAGGAATACAAACAAATTGAACTGGATATTGACAATACTTTTAAGTCTTTGCAGCGGGAACAATCTCAGCCAAGGCAATCGAAGGGTGCTGGTTTAAAGCAGAAGGAATTAGAAGATCTCAAAGATCAGATGATTGAGATGCCACTGCGGGCTGTGAATTATGCCCGAATGCTGAGTGATTTGCAGAAGCTGGAAAATACGATCGCCATTAACGCCCAAAATTACCAGAATAAATTAAATGAAATAAGTCTTGACATCAAAGCAGCTAAAAAGTATAATGATAATGATGCCGATTTAAGTTTTCTCGCAGCATTCAGTAAAGAAACTTGCCCGCAGTTTCAAAGGCAGATTCAAGCAGATTTAGGCTATTTCAAACACGGTTCCGGCTTGCTAGAACAAGCAACCGAGGCAATTCGAGCTATTGTGGCGATCGAAGAAGCTTATCGGAATGCGAAACTAGAGGTAACGATTCAAGCTGTAGGCTTTGGTTTGGGAGTAGCCGGGGTGGTGACTGGAAGTGCTCCTTATTTAATTAAACAAGACCCGCCGAACCAGATGGTTGCTTTGCCTTTCCTGAAGGTGGGAATTAATTCTTTTGCGTTGGTATTGTTGATTAGTATCGGTGCGGGGTTTGGGGTTTGGCTTTTGGTTATGTTGAGTGCCAATTCCCAGAATCTACTAGGTAAGTTCAAGAATCTACTAAATAGAAATAAACAGTTGCCGCCGCCCTAATCCCGGTTCCGGGCGGGCGATTTGCCCGCCCCAGAAAAAGATTAGCCTTAATATTGAGGTACAGACGCGTCTACTTCTTCACTCCAAGCAGTAATTCCGCCCTTAACATTAATCCCCTCAATTCCAGCTTCCTTCAAAATCCCCAAAGCCTTCGCAGAACGCCCGCCCATTTTGCAGTGTGCAATCAAGCGGTGGCCGTTCAACAATTCTTTGACCTTAGCGACACCTGCGCCCTGTTCGATATCCGGCAAAGGAACCAAAACTGACCCAGGAATTTGACAAATTTGATACTCGTTGGGATTGCGAACATCCAACAAGACAAAATCCTTGGCACCGCTGTCGATTAACTGCTTAAGTTCTTTGACAGTCATCTCAGGAATTTGCGTTTGCTGACTTGCTTCCTGCGCTTTAGCTTGAGGAATGCCGCAGAATTGTTCGTAATCGATTAACTTTTCAATTACCGGACGCACTGGATTAGGCCGCAGTTTCAATTGCCGGAACGTCATCTCTAAGGCATTGTAAAGCAACAGTCTGCCGCTCAAAGTTGTGCCTTGACCCAAGATAATCTTGATAGCTTCCGTTGCTTGGATAGAACCGACAACTCCGCACAAAACGCCTAAAACGCCGCCTTCGGCACAAGAAGGAACCATCCCAGGAGGTGGGGGTTCCGGGTACAAATCGCGGTAATTAGGGCCGCCTTCGTAGTTGAAAACTGTTGCTTGCCCTTCAAATCGGAAGATGGAACCGTAGACGTTGGGCTTGTTTAGAAGAACGCAAACGTCGTTCATCAAATAGCGAGTCGGGAAGTTGTCCGTGCCGTCGATAATGATATCGTAAGGAGTGGCAATGTCGATCGCATTTTCGGAACTAACGCGAGTTTCGTACAAATCAACTTGACAAAAAGGATTAATTTCTAAAATCCGATTTTTAGCCGACTCAATCTTCGGTTTCCCAACCCAAGAAGTGCCGTGAATTACCTGCCGCTGCAAGTTGGAATGGTCAACAATATCAAAGTCTACAATCCCAATGCGGCCAACACCTGCAGCTGCTAAATAAAGCAGCAGCGGCGAACCGAGGCCTCCCGTACCGATGCAGAGCACGCTGGCAGCTTTGAGACGCTTCTGCCCTTCCAATCCAACTTCTGGGAGGATGAGGTGGCGAGAGTAACGTTCGTATTCTTGTTTGTTGAGCTGGATCTCGTCCAGATTAGGATTTAGCATGATATTGTGTGTAGCGCCGATTTAGAATTATATCCTATCTGAATCTTTCGCCTTTTTACGAGTTTGTTATTTTTACTAATTATTTCTTAATCTGAGTCGGTTCCACTGCGAGAATTTCCTCTGCTTGAAAGTTCCCCTCTCCGTCAAGACTCCAACTGCGGAGGTCTTCCCAACAGCCTTGTCGGACGGACACAATGATATAAGAGTATTGGGGCCAGGCCAATGTTCGATCGCACTCTGAGGGCACTGCCGGACAATCCGTGTGAGAATGATATATACCGATAATATCCAGAGTGCGATCGCGCCCATGTTTCATCGCCTGCAACATATCTTCGGGCGCTATAGCATATCTGCGTTTTTCTGTCAATCCTTTTTGTTCCGGCCAATTCTCTTCAGCTTCCGCACTCCAAGCATTTTGAGTCGGCCAAACTTCTACTAAAGTTTTCACACCGTCAGTAACTTGACCCAGCAACAAACCGCAGCATTCTTCAGGATAAGTGCTTTCGGCGTGGGTGCGCATGGATAAAATTTGAGAGTCGGAAAGTGCGATCGGTTGCATGGGTTTTTATTGTAGATTTTATTGTAAAGTGCGATCGGGATTTTTTTTTACGAACCGCGAAGGCGCGAAGGACACGAAGGAAGACAAGAGAAGGGTAGAGAAATAACTCTCAAAAGTAACATAATTAATTACCTGCACTTAGATATCTAAACGTTAGATTTTTCCAATATTTCTCACCCTTCTTCTCTGCGCCCTCTGCGGTTCGCAAAAAAAGTGAATGTAAGGTGCGCGACCAGGCGCACACCCCTTAGTTAATGTAGCTATCTAGCCCTCAATTGCAATTAAGAGGGAGTTTGCTGCAACTGGGGCCGTTCATCTGGAACGATCGCCTTTTCGACAGGACACACCTGCAAACAAATACCGCAGTCAATGCAGGTATCAAAATCAATCCAAAACCAATCAGTACCCTTGACATTTTTGCCGGGACCGGGGTGAATGCAAGCAACCGGACAAGCGCCGACGCAATCAGCAACTCCCTCGCAAATATTCGTAACGATAGTATGTGGCACAGTGTTCTCAATTCTTCAAATTTGGTGGACGAACTAGAAATAACTTTTCACTTGGAGTGGAATCTAAAGCCTCAGTTTTTCTTCTAATTTAACATTAAAAACAGACGTTATCGAGGTTGATTCGATTTGCCAAGCAGCCCGAACAAATCTTCAGCCACAGCTTTGTGACCGTCTTTGTCAAGGTGAACCGTATCAAATTTAATATACATCGGGGCAAAACGACCCTCTTTTTGAGCAATTTGTGATCGCCCGCGGCGAACTCCTTCAGTAGAATCGACATAGGGTAAACCAAGAGACTTACTAATTTGCCCAAGTCGCTTACCCGCATCCATAGTCAGTCGCTGTCTAGGTACTTGCTGTTCGTTATCAGAAAAACCGTCAAAAGCCATAAAGCGAGTAGGCAAGTAAACTACAGCCAAAGAGCGGCCGTCAGCAGCAACAGAGTCCCTGAGTACACTCAAATCGGTCTCGAATTGCTTCCAAGCACGTTCGGCGACATCGGGAGGCAAATCAGCCTGCTGCCAACCCAAGGCTAGGGTTGCGCCCAAAGGAACATCCGGTTTGAGATTGTTGTTTGCCAAACCCAGGAAGTACAAGCATTTTTGGGAGTTGATTTTCAGCCAAGACGGGGTCGCTAAGATTTTAAACTGGTTTTTCAGACCCGCCAGCTTGGATTTGGCAATTGGCTCCAGATAAGGGTTTGCAGTCACTGATTTGTCATCGCGGCGAAACCAGTTCATCGAGACTAAGTTGTTGTCTACCGCCAGTACCACTAAATCTGGCTGGTACTGAAACCACAAGTTGCGGTAAACCGTGTTGATTTCCTTGAGTGTATAACCCTCTAGAGCGCTATTGATGTAGGTTGCCTTAGCACCGTTTTTATGAAAAATAGTTGCTAGCTGAGCTGGCCAAGTATCTTCAGCAGCAATCCCAGTACCGAAGGTGGTGGAATCTCCCATTCCCAGGATTCGCAATTCGCCTGGAGCTTTTTTAATCGGCACCACAGGGCCACGATTGCCGGGACTGCTAACGGCGATGGGATGACCGCCTGTGAATTCCCGATCGAAAACATTATTGGTATACTCACGAGCAGTCACTTGCAGGAGTGCTTCTAATAATACAAATGCCAACAATACCTTCGACAAATCCACAGCAATGTAGCGAACTGTGGTTTTTAAATTTGCAATTGCCTTGTCATTAAATATCTGACTCATAATTTTTCAAGCCGATTAGAACTGGAAGTAAAGGAAATTTGAACTTGAGGCACCGGCGAAGGTAAACATCAGCGCGAGCGCCATTGCACAAGTAATCCACTTGAGCAAATTTGGGTGATTTTGTGTCCAACTCATCCATTTTTGCTTCAAATCCCACCATTCAACTAGCAGAATTGTTGCCATGTAGAACAGCGGTCGATAGTCAATAGGTATCCGCCCGTCAGCAAAGGTCAATATCCGCTGCAATACTACAACCGCACTGTTCAAATCCGCTGCCCGGAAGAATATCCAAGAAGTACATATTAGAAACAAGGTAATCAGCCAGCGGATTAAATAGTTCATTTTAGAAGTTGGCTTAGATGAAAGTTTAGTTGCTCGTTCAATGGAGAGCATTGCTCCTTGCAAACCTCCCCACACAACCCAGTTCCATCCAGCACCGTGCCAGAGACCTCCCAGCAGCATCGTCATCATTAGGTTCGCGTAAGTGCGGAGATTGCCGCCCCGATTCCCACCTAGAGGAATGTAGAGGTAGTCGCGCAACCAATTTGACAGCGAAATGTGCCACCTGCGCCAGAAATCAGTAATGCTATACGCTAAATAAGGTTTCTCAAAATTTTTCGGCAGTTCAATTCCCAATAGGCGAGCCGAACCGATCGCAATATCCGAATAACCCGAAAAGTCACAGTAAACTTGAACGGTATAAGCTAATGTACCCAGCACAAGCCCCAGCCCGGAAACATTTTCAGGACTGGCGAAAACTTCGTTAGCTATTGGTGCGATCGAATCAGCTACATAAACTTTTTTCAGCATCCCCCAGAGAATCTGGGCAATACCGCTGCGGATCGCAATCCAGTCTACCGATGACTCACAGGCAAACTGGGGCATGAGAACCTCGGCGCGGACGATCGGCCCAGCCAGCAGGCTAGGGAAGAAAATCACGTACAACGCTACGTCGAGGATTGACTTTTGAGCCTTGGTAACGCCCTTGTAGACATCGACTATGTAGCTAATTGTTGAGAACGTGTAAAATGAAATACCCAGAGGTAATAGCAGGTTCAGTTGAGGCCAAAGCCTAAATCCCAACAGCGAATAACTCGAATCTAAGAAGAAGTTTGCGTACTTGAACACAAACAGAGTGCTAATAACTATAGCCAGAAAAGTAATTAAGGCCGTAGTTCGGTTTCTCTGTTGAGTCGAATCCTCGATGATTCGAGCTGTTTTATAAGCCAGCAGGGTATAGCCAACCATTAAAATTGAGTATGGTACGCTCCAAGCCCAATAAAAAGAGTAGCTAGCCAATAGCAAAAACCAACGTCGATAATGCGGTGTCAGTAAGTAATACACATACACCACAACTACCAGGAATCCTAAAAACAGTGTGGAGTTAAACAGCATTTTTTACTTTTACTCTTCAACGGGGAACTAACGCTGACAATGCTACCACGAACTAAAACCGATAGAGGATATTACTCAGGGATGCAGAAACCGGGTTTTTGTAGGGAAAAACGCCATTACAGCAATGTATTTAGGGTAAAAAATCAGTTTTTTTACGTTTTTTGTACAATGTTTGTTAGAGCCACGGCTTCTGTAATAAGTCGGGACTCTGGGTGTTCTCTAGCAGCTCTTAATTTACCGTTTCAATTGTTGGCAATCCTTCCGCATTTACCCAAGCAATTTGAGTAATTCGTCGATCGCGCGCGTATTCCCGCGCCGCCTCCTCCGTCTCCCGACTCTCCAAATCTATTTCTACCCGAACTAGGTGAGTAGACTCTCGGAGTTTGCGAGCGTAAGCAAACGCGGCGGCACTAGCTTCAGGAGTTTGAGCCACCACCAACCAGTCGCTGGCTGGCGTCTCCGTGGGCAATTGCCCCTCTGTCAGCAAAACTTGGTGCAAATCTTCAATATTCAGACAAAACCCGATGCCGGGGGAATTTTGCCCTTGGGGGTCGAACAGTCCCAACAGTTGGTCGTAGCGTCCTCCTTGTCCTAAAACTCGCTGTCCTGTCTTGCTGCTGCTGACAACTTCAAACACAATTCCCGTGTAGTAGTCAAATGTTTGAATTAAACTCAAATCTAGGTGAATGTGGGATTTTAGATTGGGAATTTTTGACTGGCATTGGTGCAGCAATTCGATCGCCGATTTGAGATTATTTAACGCGGCTTGCTGCGGCAAATCTAAATCTAGTTTGGCAACAATTGGCAACACCTCTTCTGGGCGGCCGCGCAAGTCAAATAACAGCAGAGCTCTTTCTCGCAATTCGGTTGACAGTGGCAAAGTTTCCAAGGCAATTCGATCGAGATTGGCGATCGCCCCCCGAACTTTTTGGCGCACGTTTGGCGGAAACGGTTCTAGCAAGGTAGCAGTCAAGCCCGCTTCTCCCAAAACCAAATGCCAGTCATCAATTCCCAACCTCTGCAAGCACTCAGACAGCAGCAGCAGCACTTCCGCATCCGCAACCGCCCCCCCCGCCCCGAGGAGCTCTACCCCAGCTTGATAGAACTCCTGTTGCCCGCCTGAGCCAGTATCTGGGCCTTTGCGGAACACGTTGGCGTTGTAGTAGAGGCGAAACGGCTGCCAGCGAATCCCGGCCATCCGCATTGCAGCCGCCCGGGCGATGGATGCTGTCAATTCCGGCCGCAAACCAAGTTCTCCATCCTCGGCGTCTTGCAGTTGAATTAAGGTCGATCGGTCGATCGCGCCCCCAGCCATCAAAGTTTCCAGCCGTTCTAGAGTAGAAGTAATAATCCGGTGATAGCCCCAGCGGTGAAAAACCTGCTGTAAGCGCCGTTCGATCGAAATTTTTTGAGCAACGTCAAGGGGCAATAAATCTCTTGCACCCGATGGGGGTTGGTGAACCATATCAATTTTAGATTTTCGACTTTAGATTTTAGATTGGGCTTAGAAGCTTAGCTTTAGGGGACGGTGTTAAAGTCTAACGAGGTCAGCCTAACATTCGACTTTAACAAATTAAGGTGTCATCTGAATTTTAGATTTTAGATTTTCGACTTTAGATTTTAGATTGGGCCCTGAAGCTTAGCTGCAGGGAACGGTGTTAAAGTCGAAGGAGGCAAGCTTAACATTCGACTTTAACAAATTAAGCCGTCCTATCGTTTTCGTTTGCATCGAAATAATCATTTTCCCCGTCAGTGCGATCGTCCCGTTCTTTCTGGAGCATCCGCGATCGCGGGACGATCGCACTGACGGTATAATTCCGATGTCACCGGATTTGATATCACCAAGTCTTGATTTTTTTGCTCAATCTCACTCCCCTGCTGAGCAGTTCACCACTATCTCAACATTCAAGACTCACAACTCACAACTCACAACTTCTTACTTCTTCTTCCCGCCAAACAAACTTGCAAAAAATCCCGGTTTCTCGTCACCTTTTTTGCTCTTTGCTGCCGCTTGTTCCAGCTTTTTCTTCACCTCCAAAGCCGTCGGTTCTTCAGGATTTGATACCAAAGCTTTGTTCATCTCAATTTTTGCCATTGTGGCTTGATCTTGTTGAAGGTAACACATTGCTAACAAAGCGTGGGTCTGGCTATGTTTCGGATCGAGTTTCAGGCCTTCTTTCAACTCTAAAATTGATTTGGCGTAACTTTTGCTGTCCATGAATCCTTGAGCTCGGCGACAATAGGCTTCGGCCGGCGAGCCTTCGCGTTTGGGCGGAGGCGGCGGTGGAGTTACGGTGGCTGGGGTGGCTGCTGCTGTTTTTTCTGTGCTAGGCGTTACAGGTTTTGGGGGTGAACCGGCTGCAACCCCAACACCACCACCCATGCGCTCTTTTCGCAGCAGGTAAACCATGTTGAGTTCGCTAATTTGATCGATCGCCTCTTGCGTTTCCTTAACTGATTCGTACTGTTTGAGAGCGAGTTTGCTAACTGCTGTTTTGTAAGCTTCTTCCCAATCTTTAGCGGTAGCTAACTGTTTGGCTGCTGCGCTTTCAATTTGCATTTTCGCCTGTTCTTTAGCGACGCGCTTGGCGATGGCTGCTAATAGCAGGTTGTATTCTTTGCGATCGCTTTCCTTAGAGAATTTGTTGTAAGCCGGATTGACTACTTTTGACAAAAATTGGTTAGCCCAATCTTTATCGGCTTGGCTTTCAAAAGAGCAAGTATCCGAATGCAAGCGGCGGGCGATTTTCATGTAGCGCTTGCGGATGTCGTTAAACTCGGCGTCTAAGGGAACTCCCAAAATTGCGTGCTGATCAGTAAAGTCATACTTGAACAGCCCTTTTGTCATTTCAAAAGACATAACTTTTACTCTTCCTTTCCTGGCTTTTCACTATTCTTTAATGTAGCTTGAGTCAAGGGGTTCTGACCCCCGTACTACCCCGATCTCTTGCTGCAGGCACATTACCCCAGGAAGATAACGGAGGAACTGCTAGCAGTGCGCCACTGAGTTCGGCGTGTATTCTGCCGTTTGTGGCCAAAATCCGACCCGAGTTCATCTCAAAGGCACTGCCGTCATAAGCTGTAATTTGACCTCCGGCTTCGGAGACGATGACTACACCGGCTGCTACGTCCCAAGGGCCGAGTCCCCGTTCCCAGTATCCGTCCGATCGCCCCATCGCCAGGTGTGCCAGGTCTAGGGATGCCGAACCGCTGCGCCGCACGCCTTGGGTGAGGTGGGTGAGGTGACAGAATTCGGCATAATTATTGTCTGCTGTTTCGCGCCGATCGTATGCAAAGCCACTAACTAGCAAGCTGGTTCTCAATTCTGCGATTTGAGAAACTTCGATCGGCGACCTGTTGCAAGTTGCTCCCAATCCTTTGCCTGCCCGAAACAATTCGTTATGCAAAGGGTCGTAAATTACTCCCATTTGTGGTACCCCGTCGATTAAAAGTCCGATCGACACGGCCCAAAAAGGATATTGGTGAGCAAAATTGGTTGTGCCGTCCAAAGGGTCGATCGCCCACAGGTATTTGCTGCTGGCATCTCCTAATTTGCCGGATTCTTCGGCGAGGATGGCGTGGTCGGGTACGTGGCGGCCCAGAATTTCTAAGATGACGGCTTCTGAGGCTTTGTCGGCTTCTGTTACTAAATCGCCCCATCGGCCTTTTTCTTGAATTTTTTCTAAATTTCCGCAGTAAGATTGCAGGACGGAACCGGCGGCTAGGGCTGCTTCGGTGGCTATTTCTAAGAAGTTTTGCAGTTGATTGTCTGTCATTTGTTAGTTGTTATAGCAGAAGGAAGAAGGAAGAGGAAGTACGAACCGCGAAGACGCGAAGGACACGAAGGAAGAGGGAAGAGGGAAGAATGAAATCATTGCTCATTAGTTGTTAGTTATAACTGAGGAGTTTTTATTCATTGACTAATGACTAATGACTACTGACTATTTCCGATTTTGCTGGCGGAATTCTGCGGGAGTTTGGCGCAGGGCTCGTTCTGGATTCCACAGGCCTTTACCCATGAGTCTCGCCCATTCTTGAGCGTTCACGAGTCGCTGCTGGTATTTGGTGTTGGGCGATCGCACTGAGGCCAGGGCATAACCTTCTTTGATTAGCTGTTCGTTGAGCAAAATTTTATCTTGCCACAAGTAGGCTAGTTTGCGATCGAACTGGTCTTTTTCTTCGATGTCTGATTCTAACAATACCTGTTTTCCCCCAGTTAGCTCTTCTAGTCTTTGTTTGGCTGCTTCTCCCCAAGGCTGCTGTTTTAAATCCGGCGCATCAATACCAATCAGCCTGATTTGTTCTAATAAGGCTATTTTGTTGGCTGTACTGATAACTTCGATTGTTTGGCCGCTGATGGCCCTTTCTACTTTGGCGATCGTACCTTGGGGAATTTCTGGTTTTTCGCAGCTAGCTAGCAACAGACAAAGGGCGATCGCACATAATCGATAAAGCATGGATAATTATTGGTAGTTGATAATTTATCAAATTTCCTCACTCTTCATCCAACGGCAAACCGGCTCTAACTTTACCTTTGCCGAAGTAACGACCGAATTGCAGTTCGTACACTTCGTCTTCGTCTTGCGTCTCTACTTCGATGTTGGAACGCGGATAGCTGACGCACAGCAGGGCATAACCCTCTTTTTGCAGTTCCACAGAAAGCCCCATTGCTTCTGGCTGGTGCAGTTCCCCCGAGTTGACGCGCACCGCACAGGCTGTACAAGCGCCGTTGCGGCAGGAAAAGGGCAATTCTACTCCTTGGTTTTCCGCGCTTTGGAGGATGTAGCGGTCTTCGGGTACTCGCACGGTGTGGCTCACCCCTGTCTGTCTGTTATGAATTTTAATTGTGTAAGAGTGAGTCATGGAATTTTAGATTTTAGATTTTAGATTTTAGATTGGGGTTTGGCGGGCAAACTCCTTTAGATGAGGGGGTTTGCGACACAGGTAGGAGAATCCAAGCCCGCTCGTTTGACACCCTACCCACATTAAACAGTAAATTTATGCCGTTACCCCTTCCCAAATCAGATTTGTTCTGCTAATATAGTTTAGCTGTGGCTAAATGAATTAATTTAGCCCTGGAGAGGTGGCCGAGCGGTTGAAGGCGCACGCCTGGAAAGTGTGTTTAGGGCAACTTAACGAGGGTTCGAATCCCTCCCTCTCCGTTAAACAAGCTGTTCAGGCAAAAAAAAACAGCTTGCAAAAAAAATCTCTGAGCTGAGATAAATACTTTGATTATTAGCGAGAGCCCTTGAATTCTTTTAGAAAAATCAAGGGCTCTCGCTTTTCAATGTTTGATTGTAAATTAGGGCGATCGCGCCGAGAATAAACGCCCCGATATAATGCCAATACTAGAAAATCATAGTGACCTAGACCAATCGCCAGCGATATGGTCTAGCAGCGTCACTTAATTGTTTTTTCCAAATTTATCTTTGAACTAATCATACCTTAATTCAGCAACGCCCAAGGGTCAGATGCCTCTGGCATGGGCATCGGGCATCGGGCATCGGTAATAGCTAGTGGTTACTGGTTAGTAGTTTTTCTAATCACAAATAACCCATGCCCTATTCCCAATGCCCAATTTCCAAATTAAATGAACAAGCTAGGTGAGATTTTAAAATAATCGCCTAGTGCCTTAGCTTGTGCCTTGCTAATCGCTCTTTTTCCATTGACAACCTCAGACACCACACCGCTCGATCCAATGATACCTACCAAGTCCGCTTGACGGGTGCCGCTGGATTCCATGATGTGTTGCAAAATCTCATGAGGCTCCGATTTGTCCATCGGATAATTTTCTGTCTCATAAACTTCAATCAGCGTGACTAACAGCTTGTATAAAGCTCTCTCCTCTGGAGTGAGGTTTTTAGCGAACGTTAGCCGTTCTGCTACTGCCAGGAGGCGATCGTATTCCTCTTCGGTTTCGATCGCCCTAGGAGCAATTTCTGCAAGCAATTTGCTATAAATGGCTCCATCAAAAGTAAGGATCATTTTTCCATTTGTGTTTGTCGTATTCAGCGTGGGTTAGGAAATATTTGTAAAAAATAGTTTGCTCCTCGTAGTTGATGCCGACAATCAGGCGATATTCGTTGCCTTTGATATTAAAGACTGTGAAGTTTCCTACTGCTTCGGCATCTCGGTAAATCTTCCGAACATCCTCCCAATTCTGCCATTCTGCTTTCTTTACAGTTTCGTTCCAGCTATCAATTTGATTTTTGACATCGGGATACTGGGCAGCATCTTTACGGAGGTTCCGGATCGAGATTAGGTGCATGGGCTTTTCTTTTATTTTTTATTTTGTTTTGCATAGTGATTGCTAATTTGTTGACACTTTTGGTTGCATACTATGCTTATACTCTCATTTTGAGAGGGAAATGTCAAGGCCCGATCGAGTAAAAATTATTTAACCGACTTGGAGTGGGTTTTGTGTGTGTAGGCGCGGTTGGAAACCGCAGGCTTTGTCTTTAATCCCACTCTTCCTCCCCCGACTCGATCCTCATCGTGTAAAAAAGCTTCTAGCAGCGTGGTTCGGGCGATCGCCTCGCAAATCAGAGTCAGCGTTTTAGCAGAGGCTCTACGCACGACAGGGTTGCGGTGATGTGCTAGAGCTTCCAGCAAAAAAGGAGTTGCAGGTTTGCTAATTGAGCCGAGAGTTTCCGCTAAACTCAGCCTCACCATCCCTGCGAATCTCCGATACATTCGACCATCTTTTTGAGCAGTTCGCTGTCGCTGGGATTGAAAGTGGCGAGGGCCATTTGCTCCCTAACCGTTTGCAGCAAAGCGTCGCTTTCTGCTGGATTAATTGCTGTTTGAATATCAGTCGGGGAATTTTATATTTTAAATTTGAGATTTTAGATAGAGGTAATTTATATCGAACTTAGCATCAGCGAGATTTGCCCCTCTGAACGAAGTACCCTCAGCATTTCCAATCTCTCGAACAATAGCCGAGAAAGACACAAACGCAAACCAAAGATATAGCAGCGACAGCAAACCGAAACACATACCCCAAAACAGTTTGTGAGTGCTCAGAAAAGCACTCGCCGTTGCACTGAACAAAAAAGCCGCTGCGTAAGTCACCACACTTCCAGCCGATGCGATCGCCATCTGTGCAAATTGACCACGAATCCGGGAACTCACAAAAAACATTAACACCCCGCCGATCGCCATTCCAGCAATAGCAGCCTGGGAATTATTATCAGTTGCAGTGCCCGCATAAAAAAATCCCAACAAAGCTCCTGATAGAATAGCAGAAATTGTTTGTGCCAATCTACCCGCTTTTGAAGTTTTTGGCTGTTTGCTGGCGATCGCCGAAGCGAAACCAGCAGCGCTCAAAACCCCGTACAGCAACAGAACAAAAGACCAACTGCCAGAGCCCGGTACTTGTCCTTGAGCTCCCAAAATCAGTCGAGTCAGAACATCGCCCACAACCAAACAAATCGCGATCGCCCCAGCACTCAAAACAGCTATCTGTCGCCCAGAAAGCCCGATTTTCGCACCGATAAAATTCGCACCCGCTAACTGAGCATTTCTAAAATTGCAGCCTCGAACATCCGCACCGCTGAAATCAGCACCGTTAAGAACTTGTCCTTGGAACGATCGATTTCGTAAAATTTGATTGCTAAAATTATTAAAATCAGAATTGTTCATATTAGTAGAGAATGCTTAAAAATATATAAATCTGTCAGTGTTACCGTCCCCTATCTAAAATCTAAAATGCTATGACTTATCGACCCACCCTCAAACAAATTTGGCAGATTCTCGGTTTCGGAATATTGCTCGCACCAATACTAATCTACAACATTCCCTACTTTTTGCGCCCCGAACAAACAAACGAAGCCCGATCGCTCTTTCAAGGAATAGCCTACCGCAGGGAATTTCGGACTAATCCGCGTCCCATCCTAATTCACATTGTTAGCATCGACCTAAAAGCGCCGGGAATAGGAATTTTTGTCACTCCCGGAAACCCAACACCCGACTTAACAGAAACCAATGCCCGCACCGCTACTGAATTCCTGAAAGAATTTAAATTACAATTAGCAGTCAACGGCAATTTTTTTTATCCCTGCATCGAGAAAGCACCTTGGGATTACTATCCCCGCAGCGGCGATCGAGTAAATAATGTCGGACACGCCATTGCCAAAAGCCAAGCTTATTCTCAACCAAGTTCAGGATTTCCCGCCCTTTGTTTTGATGCCAAAAACCGCGCTCAAATAATCGAAAACGGCACTTGTCCTGCGGGAACAGCCTATGCAGTTGCCGGAGATACTTTACTGGTAAAAAATGGCAAACCCGTAGCACAAAGTCAGGAAGAACGCAAACAGGATCAACCCTATCCCCGTGCAGTGGCCGCGATCGACAAAACAGGCGACAAGTTGTGGTTAATTCTGGTAGACGGCAAGCAGAGGCTTTACAGTGAAGGGCTGAAATTGAGCGAAATAACTGATATTTCGATGCAGATGGGAGCCGAGACAGTGCTAAATTTAGATGGCGGCGGGTCGGTAACTTTTGCAGTAGCATCGCCGTCAGGAGCGAAACTGTTGAATGCTCCGATTCAGAATAAAATTCCCATGCAGGAACGTCCAATTTCCAATCATTTGGGATTTTATGCGCGGGAAAATTAGGTTTTTAAGTTGCGCTTTTATCTCCAAAGAATGGGGTTAAAAATAATTATATTGTGCACTGTACCCAAGTCGCCGCGTGTAAAAAATCGGCTGTTAAAACCTATATAAAAAATAAATTATGCCTCCGCATCCTCAAATAGATAAGGTACTGATTGCCACGATTACTAATACAAAAATTCGCTTAAATAGCCACAAAAATCCTTATTTAGCACAGATTTAATTGATAAGCTATTACTTGAAAGACTGTCTTTGGCTGGTATATGTAGAGTAACAGAAGTCTCAGAATTATGGTTGCAAAAATACGTCAACGCTAAATATGCCAAGATTTCCAAGTAACTTAACGTATCAATTAAAAAACCAGGAAAGCTAATCATTCAATGTGATGAACTTTGGTCGTATGTTGACAAAAAAGAGCATCAATAGTGGGCCTAGCTCGCTTGAGATTTAAAAACCTGAGAAATTGTCGGATTTTATGTGGGAGACAGAAGTCGAAAATCGAGGGAAGAATTATGGAAGTCTTTACCTCCAGTTTATCGACAATGCGCGGTCTGTTACACCGATTTTTGGCAAGCATATAACGGTGTTTTTCCCGAAAAACGACATAATAAATCAGTGAGCAAAAGTTGCGGCAAAACTAGGCATATTGAACGGTTTAATAATAAGTTAAGACAAGGGATTTCGCTGTTAGTTAGAAAAAGTTTATTTTTATATAATAAATTAGAAAATTTTATGGGAGCCTTGCGGTATTTTATTCACCATTATACCGAATCATTATATATTTAGGACTACATTGTGTTGAAGTTTGAGCCTCTAAACTTTCAGACAGGATTTAATAAGTGATTTTATTTTTATTTGCCCCAAATCCGGGAATAATTGCTAAAATTGTAAATAAACGTAACAAAAATATATAATGGGCTTATGAAAATTAGCGAAATCCAAGCAGCGCTGCAAAGTTCGGATTCTCAAGAGAGGCTGCGGGGGGTAACGGCTCTGAGAAAGTGCGATTCTGCGGTGGCGCTACCGATGTTGCTGAGCAAAGTGGACGATCGGGAGTTTATGGTGCGATCGTTCGTGGCGATGGGATTGCGGCGGACTCAAACTGCGGAAGCTTTTGCGGCACTGTTAAAAATGATGCAGTTCGATCGTGATCCGAACGTGCGCGCCGAAGCCGCTAACTCTTTGTCAATGTTCGGAAGCGAGGCGATTTCTCACTTGGTGGAAGCTTTCCGCCGCGATGACAATTGGCTCGTCCGCCGCAGTATCATGGCTCCGCTGTATGAAATGCAGTGTCCTGATGCAGTATTTGAAATTTGTGCGATCGCTCTTGGCGGCGAAGATTTACCAGTTCAGGAAGCAGCAATTGACGGATTGGGTCTGCTGGCAAATACCCCGAAGCAAGAAGAGGCATTGCAGCAATTATTAGCTCTAGTAAGTTCGGATAACTGGGGAATTCGGCTGCGAGTTGCTCGCGCGCTGAGCAAATTTGACAATCCTCAAGCTCGCGCTGCTGTGAGCTATTTGGCAAAAGATCCAGATCATCGGGTTGCAGGTGCGACTTTGGAAGCTTCGCTTTAAAACAACGGCTTACAAGCTCAACTGCGCTATCTGCGGTATTGTGCCGAAAAAAACCCGGCCCGGAGAATGTTTAAGCGGTTCTACGGCCAGGAATCGACGGAAGAATACATTCACGGCTTTTTGTTCGATTGGGAACAGAAGCTGCCACAATTAATAAGTAACAAGAATTGATTTTAATACAAGCTTCAGCCACTATACTAATAAGTGTAGGTTGGCATGAGGAAAATGCCAATGGTCAAAAAAAATCGCAATGTAGTTAGTTCCAATTCTGAAAGCAAAGTCAAAGTCGGACTTTCGCTGACTTCTTCTAGTGCCGCTCGATTGAACGCGATCGCTCGAAAGCTCGGAATATCAAGGTCGGAACTCCTAGAACGCTTGGCAAAAGGGGCTCTGGATATTTCTAGCGACAAGACGGAAGTTACTGTCACTTGGAAAAAAGGTGAAGAAACGGAGGTAGAGGCCGCTGACTTGCAAGAGGAAACAGCCGAAGAAAGCGAAATTAATCACGCTAGAACGGCAGAAACTCTATTGGACTCGGTGAAGGTAAAGCCAAATCCGCTGCAAGAAAGTTACGAAGCTTTACAGCAGCAGTTGGCAGAACGGGAAAGTTCGATCGAATCTTTGCAGCAGCAACTCGCCGAAAAGCAAAATCTCGAAAGCCAATTGCAGGAAACTGTAGCGAAGTCAAGTTACGAAAGTTTACAGCAGCAGTTGGCAGAACGGGAAAGTTCGATCGAATCTTTGCAGCAGCAACTCGCCGAAAAGCAAAGTCTCGAAAGCCAATTGCAGGAAACTGTACCGAAGTCAAGTTACGAAAGTTTACAGCAGCAGTTGACTGAACGCGAAAGTTCGATCGAATCTTTGCAGCAGCAACTCGCCGAAAAGCAAAGTCTCGAAAGCCAATTGCAGGAAACTGTACCGAAGTCAAGTTACGAAAGTTTACAGCAGCAGTTGACTGAACGCGAAAGTTCGATCGAATCTTTGCAGCAGCAATTGACCGAAAGAGAACAGCGGGAAAACGACTTTGTGCAGCAGCTAGCAGAAAAATCGAGTTCGATAGAATCTTTGCAGCAGCAAGTCGCCGCCAAAGAGCAGCGGGAACACGACTTTGTGCAGCAGCTAGCAGAAAAATCGAGTTCGATAGAATCTTTGCAGCAGCAAGTCGCCGCCAAAGAACAGCGGGAACACGACTTTGTGCAGCAGCTAGCAGAAAAATCGAGTTCGATAGAATCTTTGCAGCAGCAAGTCGCCGCCAAAGAACAGCGGGAACACGACTTTGTGCAGCAGCTAGCAGAAAAATCGAGTTCGATAGAATCTTTGCAGCAGCAAGTCGCCGCCAAAGAACAGCGGGAACACGACTTTGTGCAGCAGCTAGCAGAAAAATCGAGTTCAATAGAATCTTTGCAGCAGCAAGTCGCCGCCAAAGAACAGCGGGAACACGACTTTGTGCAGCAGCTAGCAGAAAAATCGAGTTCGATAGAATCTTTGCAGCAGCAAGTCGCCGCCAAAGAACAGCGGGAACACGACTTTGTGCAGCAGTTAGCAGAAAAATCGAGTTCAATAGAATCTTTGCAGCAGCAGTTAGCAGAAAGAGAAAGTTTGATCGCATCTTTGGAACAGCAATTAGCTACCGAAAAGCAAAATTTGGCACAGCAATTGCAGCAAACCGTGTCGAAGTCGAGTTACGAATCTTTGCAGCACGAGTTAGCAGACAAGTCAAGTGCGATCGGCGACTTCCAAGTTCAACTAACCAAGTTGCACTCTCTAGAAAATCAATTGAGCCAGAGTGCTGCGATACAGCGAAATTACGACGCTTTGCAGCAACAGTCTCAAGAACAGCTAAGAACCATCAAATCTTTACGGGAACAGCTAGCTCAAATGCAGGCTGTGGCTGGGATTGGCGAAGCTTATCTCAACAAGTGGCGCCGTCCCTGATTCTCTCATCAGCACGGCACAGTCTAAGGCTCGGGGTGCGCCCGGAGAACCTTATCCCTAAAACGCCCTCTAAACTCGGCCTCCTTCCTCTTGTAGCGATAGATTTCAACCTGTCGCTACAAGAGCTTTTTATTGCCAAATATGAGCATAATATTAAGAAATATTACAATAAATAAATTATGAGAGGCGATCGCACCCCTTTTGGCAAATCCAATCCAGCAGACACTAAGGGCCGCGTCACGGTAATTGGAGGAGGCATCGGCGGGCTCACAGCAGCGGCCCTGCTAGCCCGCAGAGGATACAAAGTGCTAGTCTTAGACCAAGCGATCGTCCCCGGAGGATGCGCTTCCACCTTCAAACGCAAAGGCTTTACCTTCGATGTCGGCGCCACGCAGGTTGCAGGATTGGAACCCGGAGGCATTCACCACCGAATTTTCTCAGAATTAGACATAGAACTTCCCGCCGCGACACCCTGCGATCCCGCTTGTGCGGTATTTTTGCCGGGAGAAACCGCACCGATTAGCGTATGGCGAGATCCGCAAAAGTGGCAGGAAGAAAGGCAGCGGCAGTTTCCTGGAAGCGAACGTTTTTGGCAATTATTGTCTACATTGTTCAAAGCTAGCTGGAACTTTCAAGGGCGCGATCCAGTTTTACCGCCCAGAAACTTGTGGGATTTCTGGCAATTAATTCAAGCAGTTCGCCCCGATACTCTAATTACTTTGCCTTTCACTTTTATGACAGTGGGAGATGCTTTGCGACTTTGTGGGTTAGGCGACAATTTGCGCTTGAGAACTTTTCTGGATTTGCAGTTAAAATTGTATTCTCAAGTTGATACCGAAGAAACGGCGCTACTTTACGCGGCGACCGCTTTAGGAGTTTCGCAAGCGCCGCAAGGATTGTATCATCTAGAAGGAAGTATGCAGGTGTTGAGCGATCGACTCGTAGAGGCGATCGAACTCTACGGTGGTCAAGTCTTATTGCGGCACACAGTTGAAAGTATTGTCACCGCCAACGGCAAAGCCACCGCTACAGTGATTCGCAATCAAAAAACAGGCGAAGTTTGGACAGAAACAGCCGATCGCATTGTTGCCAACGTGACAGCGCAAAATCTAGTAAAGTTGATGTCAAGCGAGCCAAGTGTCGGCAATTTAACAGAGAACTTATCGGTTAAATCAGATACTTCAGAGACAACAAACAAACTCCCAAATCAAATGGCAGGCTACAAATATCGAGTTGATAAATTGCCGCCCGCATCCGGTGCATTTGTCATATATTTGGGAGTGCATGAAAGCGCAATTCCGGAAAATTGTCCGCCGCACCTTCAATTTCTCTACGATTACGACGGCGAGATTGGGGAGAATAATTCATTATTTGTTTCAGTCAGTCATCCGGGTGATGGGCGAGCACCGGAGGGAATGGCGACAATTATCGCTTCGTCATTTACTGATACTCGAATGTGGTGGAATGCGGTTGATTATGAAGGATTGAAGCAAAAATACAGCGCAGGGGCGATCGCCCGTTTGAGCGAATATTTCAATTTGACGCCAGAGTCGATCGTACACCAAGAAGCCGCCACACCCCGCACCTTTGCCCGTTACACGGCGAGAGATAGAGGAGTTGTCGGCGGCATCGGCCAGCGAATACCAACCTTCGGCCCCTTCGGATTTGCCAACCGCACACCAATTAAAAATTTGTGGTTAGTGGGCGACTCCACCCATCCCGGAGAAGGAACTGCAGGTGTTTCCTATTCTGCTTTAACAGTCGTGCGGCAGATGGAAGCAGAATCGTGATCACAGTCTTGGACGCACGGCGCGATCGAAGAAACCGGGTTTTTTACCGAGTCTGCGGGCTGTAACGCGTCTTTTCGTAAAAAAAACCCGGTTTCTGAACCCCCATGAGGCCAGGACTGAAAAATCAACGTCAACCCGCCCGGGCCGAGATATGGTGGTCGATCTTAAATACCCTCTTTATTTCTTAGTCTGCGGAGGCAGACTTCGTTTGACTTGCAGAGCGATTTCAATCGCCGAGTCTTACAAAGGGGGTTTCTAACCCGGATTTAGTATCAGAGGTTAATTACACGCTGCCATAGTTGTCGATCGAATTAACCGAAAAAACCTCAGTCTGCACCAGCAAACTGAGGTCTCATAGCGACAGGTTTCAACCTGTCGGCTAGACTCTAGGACTACTTGATAGAAATCTTTGCGCCCACAGCTTCAAGCTGTTTCTTCAATTCTTCAGCAGCGTCCTTAGCAATAGCTTCCTTAACTGCCTTCGGTGCGGCTTCTACCAAATCTTTCGCTTCCTTCAGACCCAAACCGGTAATCGCCCGGACTTCTTTAAGAATAGCGATTTTCTTGTCAGCAGGAACTTCTTCGAGCATGACTGTAAACTCGGTTTGCTCTTCTACTGGTTCAGGAGCGGCACCACCACCCATACCAGGCATCATCATCATGCCGCCTACAGGAGCAGCAGCACTGACGCCGAAAGCTTCTTCAATTTGCTTGACCAATTCAGAAGCTTCGAGCAAAGTCAGAGACTTAAGTTTTTCCAAGATTTCATCAGTTGCAGTAGACATTCGTTAAACTCCTAATTCGATTGTAGATTGGGGATTTGAGACTTTCGATTGCTCATTAATTATTAGTTTCTCGTCTCCCGTCATCAGTTTGTTTCTCAAAACTAACGACTTATGACTCACGACTAATTACTAATGACTTACACAGATGCGCTTTCTGCTTCTGGTTGTGCTTCTGCTGCTACTTCTGCGGAATCGCCGTCTTTTTCAGCATAAGCTTTAAGACCGCGAGCGATCGAAGTAGGAACTTGATTGATACCCACAGCCAACTTGGTTGCGACACCGTTGATAGCGCCAGCAATTTGAGCCATGAGTTGTTCTTTCGACGGCAGATCAGCTAATGCTTTAACATCAGCTTCTTTCAGTACCCGTCCTTCCATCACGCCGCCGCGAAGTTCAGTCTTCTTAGAGACTTTTTGGAATTCTTGGTAAGCTTTAATCGCGCCGCCAATATCTTCTTGCACGAACACAAACGCCGACGTACCCGTTAGCAATTCCTGTATCGGCTGCCAGGTTTCGTTGCCTTCAACCGCAATTCGCATCAGCGTGTTTTTTGCCACTTGGCAACTGCTGCCTTTCGGACGCAAACGCCGACGCAAATCTGTGATTTCAGCAACAGTTAAGCCTGTGTAGTCAATCACGATCGCCAGTTGAGATTCGCTCAAGGTTTGCTTGAGGTCTGCAATAATCTCATTTTTTACTGCTAAACTTTTGCCCATACTTATTTCACCTCCTTTTAGGATAGAAAATTGCCCGTCAAAAACCCCGACCTTCGAGCCGGGGCAGAGAATTAAAAATTAACAAGTCACAATTAAAAATAGAAAATTTCTAATCTTTGAGTCTTGAGTTTTTATTTCTTCAGCCTCGGCAGGAAATTAAGCGATCGGCACCTGCGGTCTTCAGCTTATTGATTTTTGATTAGGCTATCACTAGAAGGCAGACATAGCAAGGCTATGACGCAAATCTTGTGAGAGATTTACACAGACAGCCGAAGCTGTCTTTTACCTTCTGCCTTCTGCTTAATTCTTTCTAGGCAGCATCAAGTTTGGTATCGCGCAGGGCACTGATATCGACTTCGATCGACGGGCCCATTGTTGCGGATACGTACAGACTGCGCCAGTAGCGACCTTTAGCACCAGAAGGACGGTTGCGGTCAACAGTTTCTTGCAAAGCATGAAGGTTGACGAGCAAATCTTCCGCTGAGAAAGCTGCCTTGCCAAACATAACATGAACGATGCCAGTTCGATCGGCACGGAATTCTAGTTTACCACCTTTAAACTCGTTGATGGCCTGAGCAATGTCAGTCGTCACCGTGCCACCTTTCGGAGAAGGCATCAAACCGCGCGGACCCAACAACCGACCCAATTTTGCCACCAACGGCATCACGTCTGGGGTAGCAATCAGGCAATCGAAGTCCATCATGCCCTTCTGAATTTCCTCGATCAACTCTTCAGAACCCGCAATATCAGCGCCAGCATTCAAAGCTTCTTTAACTTTTTCGCCCTTAGCAATCACCGCAACTCTGACTACTTGACCAGTTCCTTTTGGCAGCGATACAGTTGTCCGCAACTGTTGGTCAGTATATTTCGGGTCAATTCCCAAACGGATGTGAGCTTCTGCTGATTCGCCAAACTTAGCCGTTGCTGTTTCTTTCAAAAGTTGCAGAGCTTCCAGCGGTAGATAAGGTCTCTCTTCAACTTTCTTTTGAAGTTCTTGCAGTCTTCGCGATACTTTCTTTGCCATTGTTATCTCCTGGGGTCAGTCGATTTTAGATTTTAGATTTTAGATTGAACCTATCGGACAATCTTAAAATCTACCAGTTTTCGGTTACTAGCGAAGCTTTGCTTCTCCCCCTGAACCGATCGATTTTGGATTTTGGATTTTCGATTTTGGATTGAAGATTTTACCTTCAAAATCAGGAATTTTGGATTAGCAATTTGGAACTTGGACTAGGAAAACTCTTCCTTCTTCCGACGGACATCGGACTGACATCCGTTACATCCGTTACATCCGTTACAGAATCCGTTGCCGAACTTTCTTCAATCCGCGATCGCCACGCCCATATTTTTAGCCGTTCCTGCCACAATTTTCATAGCAGCCTCAACATCATTAGCATTGAGGTCAGGCATTTTCGTTTCAGCGATTTCTCGTAACTGAGCCTGTGTAATTGTCCCTACTTGCTTGCGGTTAGGTTCTCCCGAACCCTTAGCAATGCCAGCCGCTTTTTGAATCAAAACCGACGCCGGCGGGGTTTTGAGAATAAAAGTAAAACTGCGGTCTTCAAAAACCGAAATTTCTACCGGAACCACCAGACCCGCTTGGTCTGCGGTTCTAGCATTGTACTCCTTGCAAAACATCATAATATTGACGCCGTGCTGACCCAGAGCTGGGCCGATCGGAGGAGCTGGGTTGGCTTTTCCCGCCGTAATCGCCAACTTAATTACTGCAACAACTTTCTTTGCCATTAGTTAGTTCTGTTTCTGAACCTGATTGAACTCCAATTCTACAGGCGTATCGCGCCCAAAAATCGAGAGTAAAACTTTGAGCTTGTTCCGTTCCGGGCTAACTTCAATCACATCACCTTCAAAATCCTTAAACGGCCCGGAAAGTACCACAACGTGGTCTCCAGCAGACATCGATACTTTGACAACCGGTTCTGATTCCTGAGCGTTTCTGAAGATCCGTTCTACTTCTGAATGACTCAGAGGTAGCGGTTTGACGTGACCCCTGCCGCGCCCGTAGCGGCGTTTCTGCTCTGCCCCGACAAAATTAATTACATTCGGGGTATTCTTGATCACCTGCCAGGTATCCTCGTCCATAAACATACGGATGAGTACGTAGCCGGGAAAGATTTTTTCATCTGACTGCCGCCTGGAACCGTCTTTGCCGACTTTGATCGCCGGAGTTTGCGGAATTTCCACTTGAACGATGCGATCGGCAACATCCAAAGTTTGAATCCGCTGCTGCAAGTTTGCCTTCACCCGCTTCTCGCAGCCCGAGGCAACTTGAACAGCATACCAGCGAGCATCAATCTCCGGCACATCTGGCGATGCGGCCTGTCCCGTCGCTTCTGTGGAATACTCAGATTCTTCTGATGCAAAAGTCATGGCCCAAACACCTTTCCCGCGCCCCAGTTAAAGAAGTTATCCACCAAATAAATCAGGCTTGCTGAGAGGATTACCATCAAAAGCACTGCCAAAGACTCGCTGATTAGTTGCTGCCTGCTGGGCCAAACCACTTTGTCGAGTTCTTCTCTAGTTTCCTTTAAAAAACCCGTAGGATTAAACCCAGGCGCCGTTATTTCTTGAGTTTCTTGAGCTTCGTCTTTTTTCGCCACGATTCAATCCCCCTTGCGATTTTAGATTTTAGATTTTAGATTTTTAGATGGTGTGAGTGGCCCGCGGCTCTCAGATTTTGTGACACTAACCACTTACGCCCAAGTCCCAAATCTCAAATCTAAAGCCACGACTTTTTTACAAGCCCAACCTATCAACTGTGTAACTGCCGATCGCCGAAACCGACGAGCGAGAAGCCACACCGAGCATTTGTTGATGGCATTTTTTGCGAACCGCCCACAAAAATTAATTCTACCCGAAAGTTTGCGGTTTTGACTGTTGCCAGCCAATAATCCGGGCGCTTTCGGGCAGAATTTAAAGTTTGGTGATTCAGCGCGCCCTGGAGGACTTGAACCCCCGACATCAGGTTTTGGAGACCTGCGTTCTACCAACTGAACTAAGAGCGCACAGGTGAGGTTGCTGAAATTCGCTTAACCTCTAGATTTCTATTTTAACACAGTGCGCTCCTAAATGGGAAACTTTTTTTTGAAATTTCTCAATTTCCCATGAACCATGAACCAAGGGGAAGCTGGGTGCATTCCTACAGGGAGCGATCGAACCGCTGTTTGACGCGAGTAGCTTTGCCCACCCGATCGCGCAGGTAGTAAAGTTTTGCTCTGCGGACTTTCCCGCGGCGCATCACTTGGATCGTCGCGATGCGGGGCGAGTGAATCAAAAACACCCGTTCCACTCCGACGCCCTGAAACACGCGGCGGACGGTGATTGTTTCATTAATCCCGCCGTTGCGCATGGCAATCACAGTTCCTTCGTAGGGCTGAACCCGTTCTTTGTTACCCTCTTTAATTCTTACGCCGACTCGCACTGTGTCGCCGACGTAAATTTCGGGAACTTGTTTATTGAGTTCTTGCTTGACTCTATTTATTTCTTCCGTTTCGATAGAACGGATTATTTCTGCGCCTTTCATCGGATTTACCAAAACTCACAATCCCTTATCATATATCGAAATGCCCGTTTTATGTCAAAAAATTTCTATGTTAGATACCTCTGGGGTCGTATTTCTGCAATTGGGCGCGATGGCCGCACTCGCCTTGTACGTCGCCGCCAACTTGGGGGCCAACGATGTCGCTAACTCGATGGGGACATCCGTAGGCTCGAAGGCCCTAACGCTGCAGCAGGCAATAATTGTTGCAGGCATACTGGAGTTTTCCGGCGCAGTGCTGTTCGGCCAAGGAGTTTCCGAAACTCTCGCAACAGGAGTTGTGAATGCAGAAGTTTTCGCGGCCAAACCGCAAGTATTTTTAATCGGGATGGTGTCAGTGCTGATAGCTTGCGGCTTGTGGCTGCAAATCGCTACCAGTCGAGGTTTGCCGGTTTCTTCATCCCATGCAGTGGTGGGCGCGATCGCGGGTTTTAGCTGTGTTGCAGCCGGAATTAATGCAGTTGATTGGGGAACCATCGGCACCATCTCCCTAACTTGGGTGGCGACACCTGTTGCCAGCGGTGCTTTAGCCGCACTATTTTACAGTGTCGTGAAGTATTCGATTCTCGATCGGCCAGATCCTCTATCTCAAATGCGCGAGTGGATACCTTGGCTGAGTGCAGCACTGCTGAGCGTATTTGGGATAATTGTACTGCCGTCTGTTGTGAATGTCGCTTTAGTGCAGACAGGGGCGATCGCCGCGGCGCACGATCGATTTGGCTGGAATCTTCCAATTCACGATATTGTCATTGGCCTCGGGAGTATTGGGGCGATCGGCCTGACACTCAATAGCTGGAAAAAATTAGAATCAGTTGAGAAGGAAGAAGAAAGAAGGAAGAAGGAAGAAGGAAGAGGAGATAAAGGATTGGACCCAAGTACAAACTCCTCCCCCACTCCGACACTCCGTCACACTCTCATCGAGCAACAAATGGCGAGATTTCAAGTCTTGAGCGCCTGTTTTGTAGCATTTTCCCACGGTTCCAACGACGTAGGAAATGCAGTTGCTCCCCTAGCTGCGATCGCCTACATCCGGCGCACAGGTTCCTTTCCCTCAGAAGATTTCAGCGTTCCCCTGTGGATTTTAGTCCTCGGAGGCGCAGGAATAGTCATCGGTTTAGCCATCTGGGGCAAAAATGTAATTGCCACAGTCGGCGAAAAGATCATCGAACTCCAACCAAGCGGCGGATTTTGCGCGGAATTAGCCACAGCCACCACAGTCTTGCTAGCATCCCGCTTCGGTTTGCCAGTTTCCACATCCCACGCTTTAGTTGGTGCAGTCGTCGGAGTCGGGCTGATCAAAGCTTGGAAAACAGTACGCTTGCAAACTTTGCTGTCCATTGGTTCGGCTTGGCTGGTGACAATTCCGATCGCAGCAGGTTTGGCTGCTATCATCTTCAGCATCGCCCAATCCATTGGGCAATTTTAGATTTTAGATTTTAGATTTTAGATTGAGGCATTTCAGAACAGTCATCAGTCAACAATCACGGATGGAGGGTGCAACCGGAATCGATCTAACTCATCTGCGTTAATCTGTGTTTATCTGCCCTCATCTGCGGTTAAAGAAAGAGAATGTAAACCGCAGATGACAATGGATGGACGCTGATTCACGCAGATGAAGATCAGATTCAGGACTAATAGCGCTTTCGCACATCACACCCGGTTGTGGCACACTAGCACGCGGGCTACTCAAGGGCTTAATTCCTTCTCCAAGCAATGCTTTAGCTGTTGAGCCAGCACCTCGACGCAGGGTTTTCTCAGCATAGTAAGATGATTCCCAGGAACTCTAATCACCTCTACTTTTTGGGCCGTTAATTCGCTCCAGCCAAGAGTCGGATCTTGATGATTCATGCTTAGCTTTTCCCTCGATCTAAACAGAGTAATTCGCTGCGGATAAATTTTCGGTACATAGCTGAGAGTTGCTTGACTATTAGCCTGAAATACAGTAAACATCGAGGGGATTGCCAGCTCGCGCCAGCTCCGTTCTTTTGACTCCTGAGATAGGATGCTAACCATAACGGCCTGTTTCCAATTCCAGCGATGCAAAAAATTAGCTGCCAAATTAAGCATCTTATTTAATTTCGGAAATTTGGCAACAATACCGCCACTTTGAACATTTTCCGCAGCAGCCACCAAGCGAAAATAATCTACTACAAAAGGCCAGATAGAGCGCGAAACAGTAGTCAGAATAAACTTGCAACCGTCCCAAAAAGAAGGTTTGTTAGCAGAAACCGGCGCTAAAGTATCCAGCACAGCAAGTAAGGCCACTTCATCCCCCGCTGCGATCAACTGTTGAGCCATCTCAAAAGCAACCAAACCTCCAAAAGACCAGCCTCCTAAAAAATAAGGCCCTTTTGGTTGAACGGTACGCAAGGCTGCGATGTAGTCAGCCGCCATGTCTTCAATGCTAGTTAACGGAGAACTTTCCCCGTCAATACCCTTTGGTTGCAGCCCGTAAAATGGTTGATTTTCTCCTAGCCCAAAGGCTAACTCGCAATAAGGAAATACGACGCCAAAGATGGGATGGACGCAGAAGAACGGGGAATTTTTACCGCGAGGCTTAATTGCAACTAAAGGCGACCATTCCAGAGAATTTGTTTCTGAATATAGCGAATCGGCTAAACCTTCTATTGTCGGATTTAAAAAAAGAGCAGACAGCGGCAACTCGCGCTCAAATTGCTGGTTAATCTCATTGATGAGGCGGATTGCCAGCAGGGAATCTCCACCCAAATCGAAGAAGTTATCGCGAATGCCAACGCACTCTGCGTTGAGGATTGTGGCCCAAATTTGGGCGAGGGTTGACTCGGTTGGCGTGCGAGGTGCAATGCAGCTTTTATCTATGGAATTGCTAGTTAGAGTTCCCGGTACAGGTAGGCGCAGGCGGTCGATTTTGCCATTGGGAGTTAGGGGCAGAAAATCCATCGCCACAAAAGCACTGGGAATCATGTAATTGGGCAGTTGTTTTTTGAGGAAATTGCGTATTTCCCCGGGATTAAGCGTCTGATTGTGATTGGGGACGGCATAAGCAACTAGGCGCTTGTTGCCAGACAAATCATCCACAGCAACCGCCGCTGTTTCTTTGACTGCTGGATGCTGAACCAACAGCGCTTCAATCTCTCCCAATTCTATTCGATAACCGCGAATTTTTACCTGTTTGTCACTGCGGCATAGAAACTCAATATTGCCGTCTGGAAAATAGCGAGCTAAGTCACCAGTTTTATAAATTCGTTCTCCTGCTTTCTGGCTAAAGGGATTAGCAATAAATCGCTGGGCGGTTAATTCGGGGCGGTTCAGGTAGCCTCGCGCCAATCCGCTGCCACCGATGTACAATTCACCGGGAATTCCAACGGGTACAGGCTGTAAATTTTCATCTAAAATATAGAGTTGAGTGTTAGCTATTGGGCGGCCAATTGGCGGTTTTTTGCGTGAAGCGAAGCTATCCCGCTGGGAATCGCCAATTTCGGCCAAACTTGACCAGACTGTCGCTTCTGTAGGGCCGTAAGCGTTAAAAAATCTGCGCCTGGAACCCCAGCGTTTAACAATATCGGGGGAACATGATTCGCCAGCACAGATGATTGTTTGCAGTGCGGGAAGTTCGGCGTTTGGAAGGACAGCTAGCAGCGAGGGCGGGAGGGTAGCGTGGGTAATAGCATTGTCCTGCAAAAATTGGATTAATGTTTGTCCGGGCAACAAAGATTCTTTCTTGGCACAGTAAAGTGTTGCTCCGGTTCCTAAGGCCATGACAATCTCAAAGATTGAGGCATCAAAACTCAGGGATGCGAATTGCAAAATGCGGTGATTTGAGTTTAAGTTAAAAGCTTCTATTTGAGCTAGGGCTAAGTTGTAGAGTCCCCGATGTTCGATTAGAACGCCTTTTGGTTTTCCGGTTGAACCAGATGTGTAAATGACGTAGGCTAGGTTTTCTGGGAGGATTTTTATAGTTGGGTTTTCTGGGCTTTGTCGGGCGATAATTTCTCTGTCGGAGTCCAAACACACTACTGAAAAAACTCCGTAATTTTCCGGCTGCGTCAAGTTTTTTGCTAAGTGCTGCTGAGTTACCAAAATCGACACCTGAGCATCTTCTAACATGAAGTTAAGGCGCTCTTGAGGATAAGTTGGATCTAAAGGAAGGTAGGCTGCGCCTGCTTTGATAATGCCTAGCAATCCGACGATCGCATCTAAGGAACGTTCTACACAAAGGCCCACTAAAACTTCTGGTGCTGCTCCCAATTGCTGCAAGTAACGTGCAAGTTGGTTGGCTCGGCTATTGAGTTGGCGGTAGGTTAACTGCTGGTTTTCAAAGACGGCGGCGACAGCATGGGGCGATCGCGCGACTCGATCTTCAAATAGCTGATGGAAACACTGGTTTTGCGGATAATCTCTCTGAGTGTTATTCCAATCGATTAATAATTGCTGGTATTCTGGCGCTGTCAGCAAAGCCAAGTCGCTGAGGTGCTGTTTGGGATTGGCAACAATGGCTTCGAGCAGCGTTTGGAAATGTCCCGCCATGCGCGCAATTGTGCCGCTCTCAAATAAATCTGTGCTGTAGATAAATTGCCCTTGAATACTTCCTGCATTTTCCCACAAGTGGCACTCTAAATCTAGCTTGGCGGTTCCCGCATCAAAGTCGATCGCCTCTCCAACGATTCCCGGCAATTCTAGCGCGGCTACAGGAGTGTTTTGCAGGCTGAAACTAACTTGAAATAGGGGATTGCGGCTCAACTCGCGATCGGGGTGCAATTCCTCAACCAACTTCTCGAAGGGCAAATCTTGGTGAGCGTAGGCTGCCATTGCGACGTTTTTTACCCGATGCAATAGTTCCCGAAAAGTTGGATTTCCTGATAAATCTGCACGCAGCACTAAACTGTTGACAAAAAAACCGATTAATGCTTCTACTTCGCTCAGGTTGCGATTGGCGATCGGCGTTCCTACGCTAATATCTACTTGCCCTGTATAGCGGTACAGCAAAGTTTGAAAAGCGGCTAGTAAAGTGATAAATAAAGTCGCGCTTTCTTGCTGGCTCAATGACTTTAGCGCCTCGCTCAAAGCAGGTGATAGTGTTATAAATTGTTTAGCGCCGCGGTAGGATGGAACCGCTGGTCTTTGCCTGTCTGTTGGTAGATTGAGTGTGGTAATTCCGTTTAACTGCTGCCGCCAATAAGCTAACTGGGTTTCTAATACTTCGCCCTGCAACCATTGGTGCTGCCATTCTGCAAAGTCGGCGTACTGCACGGGCAGTGCTGGTAAGTGCGAGATCTCATTTTTTACAAATGCTGTGTAGAGCGTTCCCAGCTCTCGAATTAGCACTCCAATCGACCAACCATCAGCCACAATATGATGTAAATTCAGCAACAATATATGTTCTGTTTCACTGAGTTGTAACAGCGTTACTTTAAATAACGGCCCGGCGGCTAAATTGAAAGGGCTTTGCGCTGCATCGGTTGCAAGTTGCAGCGCAGCCGTTTCCTGCTGAGTTGGCGAGAGATTTTGTAAGTCAATTGTGGGGATAGATACGGTTAAAATGGGAGCAATAATTTGTACGAGTTCCCCTTCCAAAAGCGTAAAAGTGGTGCGTAAAGTTTCGTGCCGCTGCACAATTTCGTTGAAGGTTTGCTCTAAGGATCTTAAGTTGAGCGAACCTGTTAAGCGGAGCGCTGTTGAGACATTATAGAAAGGATTGTCCGGAGCTAATTGATTGAGGAACCAAAGCCGCTGCTGAGCAAACGATGCGGGGAAGACGAAAACTTCTATTTCTTGCTGCATATTTATCGAAATTGCACCTGTTCAACAGCCATCATTTTTATTGACTTCCTAGATTATATCTCTTGCACTCATTCACAAACTCTCTTGAAATTATCTGCGTTAATCTGCGTTAATCTGCCTGGTATCTGCGGTTGACATATCGATCAAAAAATTATGCAATAGGTCTATTAAAAGATGATAGCTTCCGCCGCCGACTATCGCGCGAAATCGGCACTAAAGCCGGAGCATCACTTTTAGCATTCTTATCTTTTAAACTCTCAACAATCTTAGATAATTCTGCAATTGTCGGTGCTTCAAAAACCCGGCGCAAAGGCAACTCTACCCCGAAAGCATCTCGCACTCTCGAAACAAGCTGAGTCGCCAGCAGCGAATGGCCTCCCAATTCAAAGAAATTGTCCCGGATACCCACTCGCTTTATCCCCAAAACCTCAGCCCAAATTTTCACTAAAACTTCCTCAATAGAAGTCTGAGGCGCAACATAACCGCCAGCCCATTCTAACTTAATCGGCTGCGGTGCAGGCAAAGCGAGGCGATCGACCTTTCCGTTAGGCGTCACAGGTAGCGACTCCAGCACCACAAAAGCCGACGGAACCATATATTCCGGCAGTTTTTCTGCTAGATAAGCCTGCAACTGTGGCACTAATTTCCGTGCTGCTTTAGCTTGTAAGGGATTGTTAGAATAAGAGCGCCAAGGACGCAAGTTATCGCGTCGGGTTTCTGGCACAAAATCTCTGGTTTCGCCCCGTGCAAACACTACATCGTAGCGCCCTTGACTGTCGGAATTAGACCAACTAATATTAACATTATACGGAACTTCCAAAGCATACCACACTTCGGGATCGACTCCTAAATCCTCGACTTTTTCCACGGCTTTCTGCAACTGACCTGCTGTTGGAAATTTATCGACAACAGACAGCAATTCTGCCGCTTTCACCGCAGCAGTTACCCGCGCATTAGGCACATTAGCAATTCTTAAAACATCGAGTTGATTTTGCAATAATATTTGTTGCACCTTGGTAACAGTCAGATTCTGATTTTCATCCGACCAATCCAGCCGTTTTTCTGCGCCCCACTCCCCTTTTTGCGATAAGTTGGGGCGTGCTGTTTCAGACGTAATATGCAGAATAGCATTGTACCGAAAATCAGTTAACTCATTGCGATCGCTACCGCGAATTAATTGAATCTCTACGCCGCCAATCTGCGGAAAGCGGTGCTTTAATGCGCTAAAAAAATCTGGTTCAATAACTAACTCTGTTTCTTGAAAAATATGCATTTGTACTCGCTGCTGCAACTGTTCGCTAGCGAGAGAAGGTTCGGCTTGATACAGTTGTACGGAAGCGTGGAAAGCTGCCAGCAACGGCAAGCTGCGGACATCTCCGATGAATATAAAGCCGCCGGGAGCAGTTGCTTTCACCGCACCTTCTAGCACCTGCACGAGATAGTCGATAGTCGGGAAATATTGCACGACAGAGTTGAGAATTACTGCGTCAAAAGCTGCTGTCTCTACTCCTTCAAAGTCAGTCGCCATTTTCTGCAGCAGCGTTACATTAGTTAACTCTTGATTTGCCAAGTGCTGCCGAATATAGTTGAGCGAAATAGGGGAAAAGTCTGTTCCGCAATATTGAGTGCAGCGAGAGGCAATTTGGAACAGCAACAAACCTGTGCCGCAGCCAATTTCTAACACTCGGCTCGGCTGCAAAGCTAAAATTTGGGCGGCTTGATTGTTCGCCCAGTCGCGCATCTGTTCTGCTGGGATTGGCCGATCAGTATAACTGCTATTCCAGCCGACAATATTAAATGTTGGATCTGACTCAACAGCAGGTTGATTGTAAGTTTCATTGTAGAGCATTTGCCACTGCAAAACCTGTTCGTCCTGCAATTGCATTATTTGGTTTTTTTCGCGGGCAACGCTATATTCTGCATTCAGGGCAATATAAGCTACTAAACGTTTATCTCCTTGTCCATCTTCCGAAGCTGTTGCTACAGTTTGCTGCACGGCCGGATGTTGAGTTAATACTGTCTCGATTTCTCCTAATTCGATGCGGAAACCGCGAATTTTTACTTGTTCGTCAATGCGTCCTAAAAATTCAAGGTTGCGATCGCCTCTGTAGCGCACTAAGTCGCCGGTTTTGTAAATTCGCTCTCCTGAATTTGGTTTAAACTGAGATGTTGCACCATTATCGAGAACAGGCAAGATGCCTGTTCCACAATAAAATTCATCTCTTGTGGAACAGGCATCTTGCCTGTTCCTAAACAAGTCATTGAGAATGGTGCCTGAATTTGGTTTAAAAGGATTGACAATAAAGCTTTGTGCGGTTAAATCTGGGCGGTTTAGGTAGCCGCGAGCGAGTCCGTTTCCGCCGATGTACAATTCGCCAACAACCCCCATTGGTACGGGCTGCAAATATTTGTCTAATATGTAGATTTGAGTATTAGCAATGGGGCGGCCAATTGTCGGGGCGATGTCTGTTTGCTCTGTTACAGGAATATAACCGGAAGTTGTGACGACGGTGTTCTCGGTTGGGCCGTAATTATTTACTAGCTTAAATGGATGGGATTTTAAAGGATGTTGTTGCAGTTTTTCGCCGCCTGCGAGCAAGATTCGCAACGCTGTTGTTTGAGGCCAATCTAATAGCAAAACTTTCTCGGCTAAAGGTGTTGGCAAAAAGCTAATTGTAATGGCGTTTGATACTAACCAGTTTTGCAGTTTTTCAGGATCTCGCCTGATGTCATCTTCTGGAAAGTAGATGCTAGCCCCCGCGGCGAGATAAGGCCAAATTTCCCACCCGCAAGCATCAAAGCCGATCGCAGCAATTTGCGTTGCTCGATCGCCCGCTGACACCCCAAACTCTCTTTGATGCCAAAAAACGAGATTTAACAAGCTCCCGTGCTCAATTTCCACTCCTTTCGGCTTTCCCGTGGAACCGGAGGTGTAAATCACGTAAACCAGATTTTCGGCTGTGACTGCGCTGGTGGGATTGTCGGCGATTTCTTGGGAAATCATCTCCCAGTCTGTGTCTAAACAAACTATCTGTACATTGGGCGATCGCAAATTCTCTATCCATTGCTGCTGAGTTAACACAACAGATAATTGAGCATCTTTTAGCATAAAGCTCGATCGCTCAGCAGGATAGCTCGGATCTAAAATTAAGTAAGCTCCTCCCGCTTTCAGGATACCCAACATCCCCAGGATCAGATCGAGCGATCGCCCGCAGCAAAGCCCGATTAAAACTTCCGCCCCAACCCCCATTTTTTGCAGATAACGTGCTAGTTGGTTGCTGCGGAGATTTAGCTCTCGATAGGTGACTCGCTCCTCTCCAAATACCAGCGCCACCGCATCCGGTGTCCGATATGCCTGCATTTCAAATAGCTGATGGATGCACAAATCTTGCGGATAATCCGCCCGAGTATTGTTGTATTCAACTAACAACTGATAGCGCTCTTGGGCGCTCAAATATTGCAAGTTGGCAATTCGCTGTTCGGGATTTGTCACAATGCTTTCTAACAAGGCTTGAAAATGCCCGATCAGGCGGGTAATCGTAGATTCATCAAATAAATCGGCGCTGTAAATAACCATGCCACTGATGCCCTCTGAGCTATCAACCCACAGCTTATTGCTGGGCGATTGGTTACTTCCCGAGCTGTTGGGCGATCGCTCCCACAAATGAAACTCCAAATCAAACCGCGCTGTACTCACATCTAACTGCTGCGGGCTCAGTGTTAATTCTGGCAATTCTAACCGATTCCCCGGCGCGTTTTGCAGCGCAAACGCCACCTGAAATAAGGGATTTTGGTTCAACGCGCGATCGGGGTGCAGTTCTTCTACTAACTTCTCAAACGGCAAATCTTGGTGAGCGTAAGCTCCTAATGCTACCTCTTTGACTCGGTTTAAAAGTTCCCGAAAAGTTGGATTTCCCGACAAATCTGTACGCAGCACCAAACTGTTGACAAAAAAACCGATTAATGCTTCAATCTCACTGCGGTTGCGATTGGCGATCGGTGAACCTACTACAATATCTTCTTGCTGCGCGTAATGGTAAAGCAACGTCTTAAAAGCTGCCAGCATAGTCATAAACAGCGTCACTCCTTCGCGCTGGCTCAACATTTCTAAAGCCTCGCTCAGTTGTTTTGGCAGTTGCAAAAATTGCCTTTTGCCTCGGTAACTTTGAATTGCTGGCCTGGGGCGATCCGCAGGCAAATTTAGCATAGAAATGCCGTTTAACTGCTGTCTCCAGTAAGCAAGCTGCGTTTCTAAAACTTCCCCTTGCAGCCATTCGCGCTGCCATTTTGCAAAATCAGCATACTGGATCGATAAAGTCGGTAAAGGCGAAGGTTTTTCGCTAGCAAATGCCGTGTAAAGCGCGCCTAATTCCTGAATTAGCACTCCGATAGACCAACCATCAGAGACAATGTGGTGCATATTCAGCATTAGTAAATATTCGGCATCATCTAACTGCAATAATGTGACTCGCAGCAACAAGTCATTGGACAAATTGAAAGAGCGTTGAGCTTCCTCAGCGGTGAGCCTGTTTGCTTCAGTTTGTCGAGATTCCTTTGGCAAGTTTCGCAAGTCCACTACATTAATTGGGAGGTGGAAAGCGGCACCTATTCTCTGAACGGGTTGGCCCGAAACTACTGCTAAAGTCGTGCGTAAAGCTTCGTGGCGGCGCACAATTTCATTGAAGCTTTGTTGCAGCGCCGAAAAATTGAGCGAACCTGTCAAACGCAATGCTGCAGGAACATTATAAAAAGGATTGTTCGGTACTAATTGGTCGAGAAACCACAAGCGCTGCTGTGCAAAGGAAAGCGGTAGATTTCCGTCCCGCCCCAGAGGAACAATAGGTGTAGGAGTAAAATTAGAAGTACGATTAGCTGCTTTTAAAAATGAAATAATTTCGGCTTTTTTATGAGAAATTTCGGCGCGCAGTTCGGGTGTAAGAATTCCTTCAGGAGCGTTGCAGCGCAGGATCTCGCCCTCAACAAAAATATTAATATCTAGACTGCGAAGGTAAGATAAAAACTCAACTAACTCAACCGTGACAGAATCTCTGGCATTTGGCGATGAACTCGATATTTTTGGCTCTGGCATTTTGAGTGATCCTGTGATTACTTTGGCAAATATAAAGGAAATTCCACCAGCGCACAAGTTAAGAGCTTAACTTACCCCTTGCCTACTGTGGCCTAACCTCAGTATGATTCTGTTTGAATCCGCAACCCAAATTCTACCCAAGGTTTCAGCTTATGCCGTTCATGCCCTTCAATTTCCTATTCCTATGGCTGGTAGGACTGCTGTCCATCGGGGTACTTGGCGGAGGTATATACATTATTTACGAATGGTACATCGGCGAACTTGTAGGGATTTCCTACTTAGTCAGCGGAGTCTTGATGGTTCTTTGGTCTGTTGGCGGCCGCTTTATCAGTTTGCCGCTGTTCCGCCGCCCCGGTGCTGACGAACCCAAGCCGACGCGGACGGGTACGGTGCAGCGGGTAGAGAGGCCTGATGGCACTATTTTACAAGTAGAATTCTACGGCCCAGAGGACGGACAGCCGATTATCCTCTCCCATGGTTGGGGGCCGAACAGTATGGTTTGGTATTACGCGAAACGGCAATTAACCGATCGCTTCCGAGTGATTGTTTGGGATCTTCCAGGTTTGGGAAAATCCACTCGACCAAAAAACAGCGACTACTCCCTAGAAAAATTTGCCTGCGATCTCGAAGCCGTCATTGCCATAGCAGGAACTAAACCTGTTATCCTACTTGGACACAGCATGGGCGGCATGATTTCTCTAACATTCAGTCGGCTTTTCCCAGAACTTCTCGGTAGTCGAGTAGCTGGTTTAATTCTGGTAGATACGACTTATACTAATCCTCTCAAAACCGCTATTTTTACCGGTTTATTACGCGCTTTGCAGAAGCCGCTGCTTCAACCTCTGCTCTACCTCACCATAGCTCTTGAACCCATTATGTGGGGAATGACTTGGCTGAGCTATCTCAATGGTTCACTGTACATTAGTGTAGAAGTATCGGGATTTAAAGGCACTGAAACGCGCGGTCAATTAGATTTCTCAGCTTTCTTATCAGCCTTGGGTTCTCCCGGCGTTCTCGCTCGCGGCACACTGGGAATGCTCAAATTTGAGGAAACAAAAACTTTGCCATCAATTGACATTCCAGTGTTGGTGATCTGCGGCGATTCAGATATCGCCACTACGCCCCCAGCTAGCCTGCGAATGAAAGCAGAATTACCTCAAGCAGAGCTAGTTACTATAAAGCGAGGAGGACACATGGCATTAATCGAGCATAACCAGCAGTTTGCAGAAGCTGTCAGGGCATTCTGCACTGAAATAGTGTAATCGGCGTACTAGGCGCACCATATTTCAATACGCTTGGGTTAAGGAAAATTGTAGCGAAAATGTTGGGCGGAGTGAAACGGAGGGTTCGTTCCCTCCGGGCCCAACCTACGCACTGATTCGGTCTAGTTCCTAGACCTCTTTGTCACCCTCCCACCTTTAACTGAAAATGCGCTTGAGGGCAGGAATACGAGCCAACACGAAATAATCCAACAGCAGAACGGTGACAAGTGAAAGTCCTACAAGCGGGAAGGCAATCCCTAAAACAGCAACGATTGCGAGTGGCACTTTCCATCCCTGAACATGAGTGGGCATTGCAGGCGCACCGAGCCAACCCGTCCCTTTCGGACGACGCTGCCACCACATCACTGTACCACTGACTGAAAGCACAATCAAAATTAAGGATGCAAACAACATCAGTAGTTGATTGCTCAATCCAAAATATTTTCCCATGTGAATTGAAATTCCCATTGATACGACTTTGGGTACTAATCCGTAATCCTTCCACCGCACATCTGCTAATACTTTGCCACTGTATCGATCGATGTGCAAAGTGATTTCTTGCGCCGGATTATTTGGAAATGCCGAAACCGTATACACACCCGTTTTGGATTCTGGAAAACTAACACTAAATCCAGGGGGTGCGCCTTTTGCTTGAGCTAAATTTACAACAGAATCTAGATTTACGGACGTATCAGCAAGAGTTCGCTCGATAACTTCGTTGTGTCCTGAATGATGCTCATATCTAGGCGTGCTCGATTTAGGAATTGGTAATTGCTCTACTGCCCAAGGCACAACTTGATTGCCCTGCTGATTGAGGGAGCCTGTGAGTGTTGTCGATTGAGGCACGTTATCCCGCATTTGTGCAGGGTAGTAGTTCGACAAACGAGCGAAGGTATCTCCCCAAAAACCTGTCCAGGGTAGTCCACTGAGGATGAGGAAGCCAATTAGCAAGACGCCATAAAATCCCGAAACGGCGTGTAAGTCCCGCCAAAATACCCGCTTATTCTGGCTCCACACACGCGGAATTAATGTTCCTAAAAAAGTTACTTTGCCGCGAGGCAACCACAGATACAATCCTGTAATCAGCAGCACAAGCCCCCAACAGGAAGCAAGCTCTACTAAATAATCTCCCAATTTTCCGATCATCAGTTCGCCGTGAATTTTGCGTGCGATCGCTTGGAGATTATTATTTTCATCGCGATCGCCTAAAATCTCAGCCGTATAAGGATTCACGAAAACGGCTAGTGTTCTTTCATCAAGAGTCGCGATCGTCACTTCAGCACTACGATTAGACGCAGCGCTCGGCGTAAATTTTGTTACTTTGGCATCATGATAAGTTCGTTGAACAACTGCCACCTGTTCAGTATAAGGCATCACCACATCCGCAGGCTGCACAAACATATTCTGGTGATACATCGCAGCATCTAATTGCGGTTTAAACAGGTAAATTATGCCTGTGATTGACAAAATTAGCATGAAAGGAATAACAAACAAGCCTGCATAGAAGTGCCATCGCCAAACGGTGCGATAAAAACGATTACTGGGAGGTTCAGCAACCAGTGAAGTGTTCAAAACGCTGTTAAATTTACTCATTGTCGTTTGCCAGAATATCGAGAAAAAACCATTATGCTACACAAGTATGAAAATGTCAAAAGACAGGCTGTTAAACAGAGTTGCTGCTTCTGAAGTTTTTAGCCGTCAGTAATCCTGATGAAAATTTATTCAACAGGGAAAGTAACTAAAGACCAGTATATTGCAATACCGTTCAGTTAAGGCTGCCTATCTTTTTTTAGCATAAGCGATGCTCAATCTTTACTCCATCAGGGTTTGAGGAGGGTTGTCATCCGGGAGCATCTCATATTTGTAAAAACTCTTCTTCTGGCTCCTTCCTTCTTCCTTTTTCCTCCTGCCTCCTGCCTCAAAACTCCAATTTCTATCTTGGCTGCAAAAGTGAGATGCTCCTGAGATGTTGCACCCTTCTCAATCAGGCTTTTATGAACAGGCAAGATGCCTGTTCCACAAGAAAATTTATCCTTTGTGAAGCCGAAGAGCCCGTTCTTGAGAATGGTGCAAAAGTGAGATGCTGCCCACTTTTGGACGGTCATCCCACAAAACAATCACAATCATCCCGCAATTATGTAAGCCCTTAAAATTCCACATCTTCGCGCTCATTTTCGTCGGTTCTGGGAGTATCCAAACCTTTCGCAGCCCAGCGCATTGTCTCAATATATTTTGCCAGGCTCGCCACAGTCGGAGCCTCAAACAAATTGCTGACCGATAACTCGACTTGCAAAGCGTCTCGGATGCGAGAAATTAACTGAGTTGCTAGCAGGGAATGCCCGCCTAGTTCAAAGAAATTATCGTAGATACTAACTTGCTGTTTTCCCAAAACTTTAGCCCAAATTTTCCCGATCGCCTTTTCGAGATCTGTCCGAGGCGCTACATAATTTTCTGTTATATCCTCGCTGTCTGTATCTATATCGGGCAAGGCGCGGCGGTCTACTTTGCCATTAGGCGTCAGTGGCATATTCTCCAACACTGCATAAGTTGCAGGAACCATATATCCTGGTAACTTTTCTTTCAAAAATTGGCGCAATTCACTTGATTTGAGATTTGAAATTTCTGATTTTTCATTAATGCCGTCAGGAATAACATAAGCTACCAAATGTTTATCGTCTGGGATGTCTTCCCTCACAATTACTACTGCTTCGCGCACTTGTGGATGCTGGCACAAAGCCGCTTCAATTTCTCCCAATTCGATGCGGTAGCCTCGAATTTTTACTTGGTCGTCAACCCGGCCTAAAAACTCGATGTTGCCGTCAACCCAATAGCGACCTAAATCACCTGTTTTATAAAGGCTAGAACCAGATTTATTGCTAAAAGGATTGGGAATGAATGCAGCAGCAGTTAAATCCGGCTGGTTGAGGTAGCCTTTCGCTAGTCCGTCACCGCCGAGATACAATTGACCCATAACACCGATCGCCACCGGCTGCAAATCCGCATCGAGGAGATAAATCTGCGTGTTGGCGATCGGGCGGCCGATGGGGATAGATGTTGCGGTTTCGGGTACGTCTTGCACGCAATAATAAGCCGAAAATGTGGTATTTTCTGTAGGCCCGTAAACGTGAATTAATTTAGTGCTTGGCTTTTGTTTGAGAAGTTTTTTAACCCATCTCATATCGACCGCTTCTCCGCCAAACAGCAAGCAGCGCAGCGAATCAAAAGCTTGCGGTAAAACTCTAGCAATTTGTTGAAATAAGGCAGTTGTTAAAAACAAAACGGTGATGCCTTGTTGCCGCAGTTCTAAGGCTAAATCGTGAGGCGAAAGGGTAATATTTGTGCTAATTCCCACGAGTTGAGCGCCGTTAAGCAAGGCTCCCCAAATCTCGAATGTGGCTGCATCGAATGAAGCGTTTGATGCTTGGGCAATTTTATCAGTAGGTTCTATTTTTATATAGTTGGTGTTGAGTACCAGCCGATTTACTGCTTTGTGGGTGACAGCAACTCCCTTGGGTTTTCCTGTTGAGCCAGATGTGTAAATAACGTAAGCTAGGTTGTCTGCTGTTGCGGTGTTGGCGGGATTTTCGGCGCTTTCTTTGGCTATGTCTTCCCAGTCGCCATCGAAGTAAATCACCGAGTTTGAGAAGTCTCGGAAATTCTCAATCAATTTATCCTGAATTAGCAAGACTTTAACTTGAGCATCTTCCAACATCAAGTTTAGCCGATCGCGCGGATAGCTCGGATCTAACGGTAGGTAGGCTCCTCCCGCTTTCAGTATAGCCAACATCCCGACAATGAGGTCGATCGATCGCTCTGCACAAAGCCCCACTAAAACCTCCGCCCCCACGCCCAGTTTTTGTAGATAGCGCGCCAGTTGGTTGCTGCGACTGTTGAGTTCTCTGTAAGTGAAGTGCTGGCTGTCGAAAGTTAGGGCGACATCCTCCAGATGCTGCAGGACCCCCTCTTCAAATAACTGATGAATGCACTTATTTTGAGGATAATCTGTCCGAGTATCGTTCCATTCTCTGAATAATTGATTCACTTCATCCTCGCTCAATAAAGGTAAGTTAGCGATTCTTTGTTGTGGATTAGCCACAATGCTTTCCAGCAGCGTTTTAAAATGCCTCAGCATTCGGGCGATCGTAACTTCATCAAATAAATCCGTATTGTATACAGCTACGCCTCTGATCCCTTCCGAATCTTCCCACTCTTCGCCGTATCTGCTCCTAAAATTATCGGAAGCTTCCCACAAATACAGCTCTAAATCAAAGCGCGTTGTTTGAGTCTCCAAAGGGAAAAAACTCAACTTTAATCCTGGCAATTCTAGCTCGTCTAACGGCGAATTTTGCAGCCCGAATACCACCTGAAATAGCGGGTGGCGATTCAACGATCGCTCTGGGTGCAATTCCTCGACGAGCTTCTCAAAAGGCAAATCTTGGTGAGCGTAAGCTCCCAGAGTTACTTCCCGCACCCGGCCCAAAAAATCTCGAAATGTCGGGTTTCCCGAGCAGTCTGTTCGCAGCACTAAAGTATTGACAAAAAAACCAATTAATGCTTCTATTTCGCTGTGGTTGCGATTGGCGATCGGCGAACCGACCACAATATCTTCTTGTTGCGAGTAGCGGTAAAGCAAAGTTTGAAATGCTGCGAGCACTGTCATAAATAAAGTGGCTCCTTCTCGCTGCGAGAGCGCTAGAAGTGCGTTTTTCAGCTTTTTAGGCAGTTCTAAATATTGAGTTTTTCCCCCATAATTTTGCCTGGCTGGTGCAGGGCGATCGGTCGGCAAATTTAACGCCGAAATCCCGTGCAATTGCTGCCGCCAATAAGCTAGCTGAGTTTCTAATACTTCACCTTGCAGCCATTCGCGCTGCCACTCGGCAAAGTCGGCATATTGAAGTGATAATTCGGGTAGGGGAGATGGCTGTTGATTTATTAAAGCTGTATAGATAGCCTCCAATTCTCGAATTAGTATCCCGATCGACCAATCATCGAAGGCTATGTGGTGCATATTTAGCAAGAGAATATGCTCGGTTTCTGTCAGCCGCAGGATGGTTACTCGCATCAGCGGCCCCGTGGATAAATTGAAAGGGCGAAGAGATTCGGCGGCAGTGAGTTTATTTGCTTCTGTTTGCCGTTGTTCTGGCTGCAGATGTTGCAGATCTAATAGTTTTAAATGAGTCTTGAAAGCGGGAGAGATTATCTGCACGGGTTTGCCTGATACCGCGGCAAAAGTGGTTCGCAAAGTTTCGTGGCGCTGCACTATTTCGTTGAAGGTTTGCTCTAAGGCTGTTAAGTTGAGGGAACCAGTTAAGCGCAGGGCTGTTACTACATTATAGAAAGGGTTTTCCGGTGCGAATTGGTCGAGAAACCACAAGCGCTGCTGGGCAAATGATGCCGGAAAGACAAACACTTCGGCTTCTGAAGAAATCTTCAGTTTTTCTATATCGTTTGTAAAGGAATTGTCATAAATTTCGGATGCCATATCTGTTGCTCTTGGGGGATGGGATGTGTTAATTTTTTGAGGGCGTGGGGTTGCTTTTTGAGGGTGCGATCGCCTCTTAAAACTTTCGCGAGCAAAAGATCGGAACTTTTAAAACCATAAATCTGGGTGCGGGAGTGCGGGAGAGACGCGGGCAAAAGAAAGGGGGTTTCTGCCTGCAGGATCAAGTGATCCGTTGAGGGGCTAGGAGTCCCACCCCCCAATCAAATTTAGTCGCAAAAGGGGTCAATCGATTTTAGATTTTAGATTTTAGATTGAAGCCTTGACCCCACGGATAAATTCGGGGGGCAAGTTTCATCGGATACAGGTTTTTTATTTCTGGGTTCTGAGTCTGCGAAGGAATGAATACGGGGGCTTGTATCCTGGATGCTTTCGGTCATTAGGCTTGTGATTCGGGTGCAATCGGGTGAGTTAGATGCGAGAATTACCGGGAGCAATCGGTGGAGAGGTCAAGGTGTAGTATGATTTCTAATTGCACAAAGTGTTCTTGGGGCGATCGCCAATTTTTCACATCTCCAACTGAGCGACTAATATTGATTAAACAGTGTCCGCAATCTTTTAGATCAACTCACTATAACTTGCGAGCTGATTTGCCAAAATACTTAAGAACACTGAACGTGCAGTTTAAATTAGAGGTTATAGGCTAATGGCGCAGCGAAACGTATACTCGTCAAAGGGCGAGCCAGAGGATGCACAATCAGCAGAAGAAGTTCTCCACTCAGTAATGCAAGAACTGGACGCTTTGCATGAAAATGTCAAAGGCCAGTTAAATCAAGACATTACACGGCTGCAAACTGAAAAAAATCACCTGATTGACGATATTGAAGGCCTGAGAGAGCAATATCGCAAATTGCAGTCTCAGCAAATGGAATCTCTGTCTGGGCGATACATTCAGCAGCAGCAATTGTGGCTGAAGCAGTTGGCTCAAGTTTTGGCTCACAATTTGCAGGATTTGTTGGTGCAGCGGTTCAACGAACTCAGCGCTAACTCGGGACATTCTCTCAGCAGCCCTATTCCCAGCGGCGAGTTCCCGATACCGATGCCGCCGAGCAACTACGACGAACGAGCCTCGGAGTTACTGGCGGCACTGGATGAAAGGATCGATCGCAGTTTCCAGATGCTGGAACAAGATTTGAGCAGCTATGAAAGCGAGCTTTCCATGCGGCTCAACAATATGCAAACCCTAGAGCGGCAAGGAGAAGAGCTATTACAAAATCTCGTAAACCGCATCAGGGAAGAAGTCGAATCAGAAGAAGAATATCTTGACAATCCTTTCGATGCTCAAGATTCTTATCCCGAGGAATCAACTAATTCTGTCCGCGCGCACGTTCTGCCGCCAACACCTGCCCAAAGGCCGCGGGAACCAGTGCCGCAGCCCTCTTCAGTGCCCTCGACCGCACCCGCTAAAGCACCTTCTCAAGTACAGACAGGTTTGGTACTGGCTTTGTCTTCGGCGGTGGTATTGTCGCTGTTTAATGTTTGTTTGAGAATTCTGATTAAAAGCAACAATCCTCGGGTGGTTTTTGGCTTGTTTAAATTTCCGGGGGTGGTGACTCCGGGTTTTGGAAATTCTTTGTTGATTTTGTTGATGCGGCTGATCGTGGTGATGGCTTTGATGCCGATATTGGCGACATTTCTGTATCCTTCTGTGTGGAAAGATATTAGGCGGTTGTTCCAGTCGGGCGATCGAGCTTTGTGGAGCAAGGTTTTAGGAAGCGCATTTTTTCTGTTTTTGTCTCAGGTTTTGATTTACTTGGCGATCGGCAATATTCCGGCGGGGATTGCGATTACGATTTTCTTTATTTATCCGATCGTCACCGTACTAGGTTCTTGGATCTTGTTTGGCTCTCGCCCTAGCAGAGTCGGCTTGTTGGCGATAGTCGGGATTACCGCAGGTCTGATTTTAGCTGGGTGGCCGAGTTTTGCAGCCCCAGCTCCGGGCGGCGGCAATGTCGGGGTGGGAGTCACGGCTGCACTGGCTTCTGGGATTACGTTTGCAGGTTACGTATTGCTGACGCAAATGGCCGCGGGCAAGCTGCACCCGATTCCTTTTAGTTTAGTTAATTTCGCCGCGATTTTTGTATTTTCCTCCCTGAGTTTGTGGGTGCCGCTGTCGGATAATTTTGCTCCTAAAATCGACCAAAATGTTTGGCCTGGTTTGATTGTTGGAGGCGTTGTTTTAGGGGTGCTGACGCTGTTTAGCTATCTTTTGAATAATTTTGCCATCCGGTTCGCGGGGGCAGCCTTAGCGTCAGTAATTGGCACTTTGGGGCCAGCGCTGACCGCACTCTTCGGGTTTATAATTATCAATGAGAAGTTGGAGCCTCTGGCAATTCTCGGCATGGCTGTGGTGACGTTGAGCGTGGGTGCTATGAGTGTGGAACGCATAATGGCTCCTCAGAAGAAGGCTGGTTGAGGTAATATTTTTCTTTAACGGTATAGCCTTTCTCAGGTACATGAGCTGCCAACCCAACCTACAGAAGAAAAACTAATACCAATTTTCTGTGAAGCTGCATAGAATAGATCCTTGACCAGAAAAGATTTCAGGCTTCCCATTCTATGCAGCTTCATACATAATTGGTATTAGTTGATACTGTAGGTTGGGTTTCCTTCCTCAATCCAACACAGGGTATCCACGATTTTTCATAGAAACCGGTTTTTTTGCCTTAGTCCTAATCTATTCAGTCTAGCTAAAACCCATGCAAAAATTAACCATAAAATCGACATTTTTACTGTTGTCATTAGTCTTATCTTTAGGACTATCTTTGCCTGCGCGTGCAGATGTGCTGACACCAGGATATACTAAAGTTTATGCCTGTTTTAAAATTGATAACTTAAATAAATATCCTCAGTATTTATTTATAGCTGTCGTCCGCTCTGTTAACCCGAACGCGACACTCCCAGGTAGTCATAGAATCCTCAAGCCAAATCTGTGTTTTGGTGACCGCGGATATCGGATGTATAGCCAAGTTTACGCCCTGCCAAAATCAGCGGTTAAACCTGGAGAAATTCTCGCCGAACAACTTAAAAAATTTGATGAAAAAGATCGACGTTTAATTCCATCAAAACTACAAATTGAGCACTCGCGATCTGTCGCAGCCATCTTCGTTGGGGACATTACGGATGTATTGGAAATTGTTTCTATCAGTAACAACAATCTAGAATTAAGGGAGAAAAGCAGTAATTCTCAAATGTTTATTTTGGGGCTTTTAGTGCTTTCCAGCCCCGTCGTAACAGCTATAGTAATTTTTAGATTGCGCAAGCTGCCTAAATAGTTTCGCTCTAATGCTATCCGTTCTTGCTATAGCAATCCTTGCACCTCATGGAGACGATGGAAACCTTACCGCCAAGACATAAGTTGGTGCTAATAGCAGCAATTGTGCTTGTGCTAGCCTGCGCTCTGATATCAGTTGCTTTGCCACTAGCAACTTACACGATCGCCCTGGCAATGTTTGGACTAGCTCACGTCATCACCGAATTGCGCTATGTTGATGGTCGTTTTAATTCTCGCCTGGGAAACAACTTACGTTTGGGGATGATTTGGCTCCTGCTGCTAATTGTTAGCTTCCGCACCTGCTTTATGCTGGGCTTGATTTCTAGCTTGCAGATCGCACCTTTAGAATTAACTTGCGTTGCGTGCCTAGCGGGATTAGTCGTTCCTAAACTCGCCTTGCGTAGTTGGCTGTGGGGTGCTTTTGGCATAGCAGTGGTGGCGGGAGTGACGGCAGGCATTGCGATCGCGCCTGCTATGTTGCTGTTGGTTTTTAGTATCTTGCACAACCTAACACCAGTTGGTTTCATCGCCGAAAGACTACGAGGCGAACGGCGACAGCGCGCTTTATGCTGCTGTTTGCTAGTTTTTGTTACCATACCGCTGCTAATTCTTTCCGGCTTGCCACACGCCGCCTTAGCTCAACTTCATCTGCTATCTCCCTCAGTTTCGCTGCTGAAAGCAGGGTCACTTTCCTCTCACTTGGGCGTATTTGTACCTCCAGAGCTGCACGGGGAAGCTATGGGCGACCGAGCTTTCTCTGCCGCCGTGTTCCTTCAGTGTATGCACTATGCGGTTGTTCTCGGCGTACTGCCTCACTGGGATGATGCTGCGAGTTGGGCAAAAGCTCGTACTTTCTTTCCTTGGCAAAGGGGCTGGCTGTTTCGCGGGACAGTTGCTATCTTGGGAACACTTTTATTTGTGGCTTTTACTCAATCTTTTACAGGTACTCGCAGCGTTTACTCGTTGGTAGCTGCTATTCATGCTTGGTTAGAAATTCCCATTTTGTTGCTGGCTATAGTTTGTCCTGCGGAAACAGGGTTCATCGAAGTTAAAGCAGTTGGTAGATAGCCAAGCCGCCGAAGAAAGAGGTGGCATTAGCAATTGCTGACAGAAAAAGTCCTTGCCGCCAGCCTATTTTACCTACTAGCGCGTAGAAAGCCCCTTCCGCGATCGTCACAATGATTTCGATCGATCCTGCTCGTTCTGGAAATCTCAAATAGGGAATCAGCATTTGGGATCCTATCCAAGCTAGGGGATGAGTTACAAGAGTAGCAATGCCAGCGCAGATTAGCAGCAAGAGCAGCTTTTTGTCAGGTCTTGGTTCCATAAGCTGTGCTAACAGCAGAACAGTTGGAACTTCAATTGCTAGCGAAATTAATAGTGCTAAATTTTGGGTCATTTCTTCTAGATTTACAAAGGTGGGCGATTTTTGAACGCGATAAATAATTGCCCTTGGACTCTGATCACTCAAAACAAACAGCTACTCGAAAACCCACAATACTAGCCTTGCAATTCGCCTGATATCGGAGGCGACACGCGCTGCCACAATTCGGAGAATGATCGTTCCAAGAACCCCCCCGCAACAACCTCAGCGAAGAGTCGCCGTCAGACTCCCAAACGCTGCCATCAGCAGGCGCACCGTTATAATTATTGTGCCAAGCATCCGCACACCATTCCCAAACATTTCCGTGGAAATCGTACAATCCGAAAGCATTGGGTTTAAAACTGCCAACATCTGTCGTTTGAAAGCGATAAACTCCTTTCGGCGCCTCAGCGTAATTAGAATTTCCGTTGTAATTTGCTAACTCGCTGGTAATCGTTTCCCCAAAGTGAAACTGCGTCTGAGTTCCCCCCCGGCAAGCATATTCCCATTGGGCCTCACTAGGCAAGCGATAACGCTTACCAGTTTTTCGAGAAAGTCTAGCGCAAAACTCCATAGCCTCGTACCAAGATACATTTTCTACAGGTCGATTTTGACCTTTAAAACGGGCCGCATCGGGATCGAGAAATATTTTAACTTCCGGCAGCGCCGCAACTGCTGTCCACTGTGCCTGAGTGATGGGAAATTTGCCAATATAGAAAGATGCTAAAGTTACTGGGTGCTGCGGTTTTTCGTCGCTGTCACCCCGATCGTTTGGGGAACCCATGAGGAAAGTACCGCCAGGAACAGATACCATTTCTAGGACTGTACTGCTACCGAGATGTTCTTCAAAAAAACCCGCTTTGCCGCTCTTAAGATTACTTTGCTTCCCGCCCTTGTCTATAGTCAATACTTGAAATTCAAAAGTGCTTTTGACAAGAGAAATTCTCTGCGATGCCTTGTTAGGAGGCAGATTTGTGTTCGATTTTTCCCTCGGATTTACAGAGACATTGCTGTTGATTTTGCCGCTTAGAGTGAGCGGGGGATTGATAGCAACTTGTCCTCCCTTTGCCCGCAAATAATTTTGATCTAGTTGTCCTCCATTGACAAACTGGGGTTGGGGAGGTAAAGAATAGAGATTTAAAGCTTTGATTACTTCATCAGCAGATTGATATCTATTTTTAAGATAATCTTGAATTAATTTATCTAAAATGTTTCCCAACTCGGTGCTAATTTTTGTGCCGGCGGGCAACCGTTGTCTCCACATCCAGCCGCCGTTTATCGGGTCGTAAAGGTCATCGGAACCGTCAACTTTTGGCAAACATTGAGTTAGCAGTCTCAGGCAAGTTATCCCCAAACTGTACAAATCGCTTCCGGGGAAAACTTGACCCCGCATTTGTTCCATCGGCGAATATCCGGGCGTTCCTACCGTTGTGCCTACTTGGCTCATCAGCGAGCCCGTCACTTGTTTGGAAATGCCGAAATCTATCAAAACTAACTCTCCTCGCCCTCCCCTTGGGAAAGCGGAACTGCGAAAATTTCCCCCCTTAGGCCCAGATGAGCTAACAGAGGTGCGGCGGCGGATGATATTCTCCAGTTTGATGTCTCGGTGAATGACATTGCGCTCGTGCACAAATTTCAGAATCGGCAAAATATCTGCCAGCAACTGCCAAATTTTTTCTTCGCTAAAAACGCCCTGCTGAGTTAATTCAGCCAGTAAATTTTGCCCCTCAATCAACTCTTGTACTAAATAAAGTCGGTTGTCTTGTTCAAAATAAGCAATTAATCGAGGAATTTGGGGATGTTCGCCGAGTTCGTAAAGCCGTTTCGCTTCTTCTTTAAACAATTCTGTGGCTTTTTCAAGTGCTGAGGTTCCTTGAAATTGGGGCATAAACTGCTTGATGACGCAGGGATCCTCCATGCGATCGGTATCTACCGCTTCATAAGTTCTGCCAAATCCCCCTTCGCCCAACAGTCGAATCACGCGGTAGCGGTTTCTGAAGAGAGGCGTGAGGTCGGGCTTGCCGCAACTTTGACAAAATTTAGAGTTGTCGGGATTGAAAGGATTAGAACACTTGGGATTACAACAGTAGAACATATCTGGGAAGAAATGATCCGGTTAAGATTATCATATATCTTTTCGGGTTCCTCATGGAGCCGTAAAAATTTGTAAAAGATTATCATATATCTTTTATGCCTGCTCGGGGAGCGATCGCAATTTGTCAACAGTCTCATCAAACACCAGAAAATTTCTTTAACATTCTGCAACGATTTGGCAAAGCCAACGTGTAGCATCTGTTTTGTCTCTCCCTCGGTGCCATGCTGACAGAAGGATGCGTCCTCCTCCCTCTAATGGCATCGCTCCTGGGAGGATATCTTCGAGTGCATTTTGAAAAGCTCATTCAGAAGTTATTTTCATTTCATTTTCGCAATCTTTTTACGAAGATAATAAGCAACAACCTGGCAAAATGGTTCGAGATCTGCTCCATTTTTTCCTTCCCAAGTTGCTAAGTATTTTGGAGGGTCTACATCACGCACTTTGTTAAGTCGCAGTATTTGAGTAAATGAATCAATCACTGCTTTACGATTATTTACCAAAATGGAGTGATTTAAATTTAATACATCATCAATCTCACTCTGTAATTGTGGATCGTTAGCTTCAATGCGACCTGTACCAGGGAATTTAAATAGCCTTTCTACATCATGCTTTGAATTGGCTGGATTAAATGATATGTCATCATCACCTTTTCTTGTATCACAATGCTGATCGCGTCTAGGTTTTCCCGATCCACCAAGGTAAGCACCTAATAGATTGGTATAATCAAGTTGTTTCTCAGGAAATTTATTTGGAGATTGGCTTTGGCAGTGCTCGATCTTCATCTTTTCTAATGTCGGATAAATTCGTTGCATACAATAACAGCAAATCCCCCGTTGCTCACTCACAAGGCTTGTGCGCAAATCGTCTTTTTCGGCATAGTCCTCATAGTCAGAATGGCTACTGCACCGATGTCGTATTAACGATATTGGTTCGGATTGTTTTTGGATATTTCTCATTCATTACCTTCTAAAAATTTAATTAGCGTTCGAGCGCGGGTAATCTCTGGCTCGGATGCGCCGAGTTTTTCAGTCAGATTTATAATAGATTGATGTGCCTCATCAAAATCTTCGTCATCGATGAGCTTAAAAAGAGCGTGAAGTTTATCGGCTACCTCTTTGTTCCGATCTGATACTCTCATCAATTCGTGTAATACTCGGGGCTCTCCTGAGTTTATGGTGTAAAATAGATCAACCAATACAGTTAAAGTAATGAGCTTTCATTTAGACTATTTATTAGACTTGCCTGGAGTCAAGGTTGAAACTTGTACTCAAATTGAAGGAAAA
>Ga0247770_1000040_pt1 | contig 100601 bp, 87 predicted proteins | sample UWRJL136409B6_FD_179943 | JGI IMG/M metagenome (GOLD analysis project Ga0247770, IMG submission 179943) | Plant litter microbial communities from Arlington Agricultural Research Station in Wisconsin, United States - UWRJ-L136-409B-6 | ecosystem: Environmental > Terrestrial > Plant litter >...
GCTAGAGAATCATATTGGGGCAATTTGGAACTTCATCCACGAATACAACCAACAAATCAGAAAAAAAATGGGGATTGGATAATAAGAGAGATTGTTTTCCTCTGTCCTTTACAAAAAAGCACTACCCGGAAACGATATCAGTCCCACAAATCGAAATCGGGAGAAGTTTATCTGCCAAGAGTGCGGCCATCATGAGGATGCCGATATGGATGCTGCAAAAGTTATTTTGCAGCGCGGCCTGGATGGACTGGAAATCTATTTGGATGCTGTACCGAGAGTCCCTCGGAAACAGGATAAAAGTACGCCCGAGGAGCCTGTTGGAAGACAGGAAAAATCATCCGCGTTGGTGGGTGAGCCTGGAAACCCTAAGAGAGTTCGAGTAATTGGAGTTATTTGAGTGGAGGGGAGTTTGAGCGATCGACTCTCGGCCTTTACGGCCCTCAATTGAAATCGGGTGTGTCTAACCAAGTAGCGATCGCCCAAAAATCAGGCATTTTCTCAAAAACGGAGAGGGTGGGATTTGAACCCACGGTGACATCACTGCCACACTCGGTTTCAAGCCGAGCGCATTCGACCACTCTGCCACCTCTCCGGGCGCATACATTAATTTATCATACCAGCAATTGTCTCTAACTACAAATAGCTGCAGATTCAGCGCGCCGATAAAGAATTTGTTCTAAGGCCACGGCGAAATCCTCCCCCAGCCAAACCAGAGACACTTCCGACACTCCTCCATTTTCCAGCAGGACGATCGAGAAATTCCGCAGTTTCGAGCACTCTCTCTCGACAATTCGCGGTACGCTGGCAGCATTCAAATAAACTGTACCCTCCGCACTCACCTCCAGCGACTTCCGCAACTCATGCTTTTTGTGCCGCAGTTTGTGGTGCATATGACCAAAAGTTACCAGAGGTATGTGCTTTCCAGAACTCCGAGTTCGATCGATCGCCTCCGCCAAATCTGGGTCGCCCCAATCCCCTCCCAGCGGCTTCCAATCTCGCCCGCAGGGGTCTTCAGGAGCCTCTCCCAACCCCGTCGGGCCCGTGTGACCCAAAAAAATCACATTTTCGCAGTCCGCCAGAGCCGCAGCCCCTGCTATGCGCCGCGCCGACTCCTCAAAACTTTCTACCCCAAACCACTCCGAGTAAAAATCCGCGTACTTCCACTCCGAACCCCCCCAAGTAAACGGGCGGCTTCCCACCACAGTTACGCCCAATTCTGGAAAATCCCGTTTCCCGTAACCGACGTGAGCTTCTCCCATTAAATCTAACTGCTGTTTTACCCAATTTTCTTGAGTGCGATCGTAAGGGCACTGACTGCGGCCCCATTCTGTCGCCGTGTACCAAGCGTCGTGGTTCCCAAACACCGCTGCTTTCGGAATGTCCAATTGGGCGATCGCCCGCACCACCTCCACCGACTCATTGCCAAAATCCCCCACAAACAGCACCAAATCAACGCCCAGATGCTTCAGGGCCTCGCCGTCTTCAGGTTCCCAGCGATCGTGAACATCCCCCACCACCGCAATTTTGATAGATTTAGCTTTGTTCATTTCATTTGTTATGTGCGATCGAGCCCGCGGCCCCTTCTTATTATCAGCATAAGAAACAGCGACCAATTTTGGCACACTCCCCCAGGCAATTTTAGATTTTAGATTTTAGATTTTAGATGGGCTCCACTGAACAGCCAGCACTTTTTGGTGAATTCAACTATAATTCAAAATACACTTTAGCTGTCTTCGCCACCTTCCCCGGAATATTCTAACTGTGTTTACCACCGCACCAGCTCCCTACTTTACTCAAACCCGACTGCCCGACGACTTGTTTGCAGCAATTAACGCCCTCAAACAAGAGTTGAACGCCGTCATTCTCGCCCACTATTACCAAGACTCCGAGATTCAAGACATCGCAGACTTCATTGGCGACTCCCTAGAACTTGCCCGCAAAGCCGCCAACACCAGCGCCGATGTCATAGTTTTTGCCGGAGTTCATTTCATGGCTGAAACCGCAAAAATTCTCAATCCCGACAAATTAGTATTGTTGCCAGACTTAAATGCTGGGTGTTCCCTCGCCGACAGTTGCCCTCCCGAAGCCTTTGCAGCTTTCAAAGCAGCTCGACCAGGACATTTGGTAATTTCCTACATTAATTGTACCGCCGCAATTAAGGCAATGAGCGATATAATTTGCACCAGTTCTAACGCTGTTAAAATTGTCAACCAAATTCCCGAGAATCAGCCGATAATTTTTGGGCCAGACCGCAATCTCGGCCGCTACGTCATGGAACAAACCGGTAGAAACATGGAAATCTGGCAAGGAGCCTGCATCGTCCACGAAAACTTCTCAGAAAAAAAGATAGTTCAACTCAAAATTGAAAATCCCGAAGCCGAAATAATTGCCCACCCAGAATGCGAACCTCCCGTGCTGCGCCACGCTAATTACATCGGCTCCACCACCGCTTTGCTCAAATATTCTCAAGCTAGTTCTAGCCAAGCTTTTATTGTCGCGACTGAACCGGGAATCATTCACCAAATGCAAAAGCAAGCTCCGCACAAACGCTTTATCCCCGCTCCCTCAACCAATAATAACTGCGCTTGCAACGAATGCCCGCACATGAGATTAAATACCTTGGAAAAATTGTATCTCTCCCTAAAAAATCAAACCCCTGAAATTACCATGCCCCTAAATATTCAACTAGCAGCCTTGCAGCCCATCCAGCGAATGCTAGAAATGAGCTAACCCCTAGCTATTTTTAAGTAAATAGATTGTATGCTGGGTTGGGCGCCGCGATTAAATTAAGTCATCGCCTAACCCACCAACATCGATCGGCAATCCGTGAATCAGTTGTCAACTCTTTCTCTTCTCGAACTCTGCGCCTCTGTGCCTCTGCGGTTCCTTCCTTTAAAACTCCTGAACGATAAAAGATGCCCGAAAAACTGATTGTTTTCACCCGCTATCCAGAGCCGGGAACAACCAAAACTCGACTAATTCCGGTGCTGGGAAAAACAGGCGCTGCCAACCTTCACCGCTTGATGGCACAACGGACGATCGCCTGCGCTCTCTCTCTCCAAAAATCCCGCCAATTATCGGTAGAAATTCACCGAGCCGGCGGCAGCAAACAACTGATGCAAGAGTGGTTGGGAAATGATATTATTTGTGAAAATCAAAGAGACGGCGATTTGGGCGCAAGAATGACAGCAGCCTTTGAAAACTCTTTTAATTCCGGGGTTGAGAAAACTGCAATTATCGGCACTGATTGTCCTGGTTTGAAAGCAGAAATCATGGCACAAGCTTTTGAGGAACTAAGCCAGCACGATTTAGTTTTGGGTCCGGCAAAAGACGGAGGTTATTATCTGATCGGGCTGCGGCGATCGATACCGGAATTGTTGGGTGGCATTGACTGGGGAAGCAGTGAAGTATTTGCTTGTACGCGGGCGATCGCCCAAAAGCTAGACCTCAGTATTGCTTATCTTCCCACTCTTGCAGATATCGATCGACCAGAAGACCTCCTCGGTTTAGATATTAATATTTTGAAATAACTAAACTCTATTTAATTTATTTGAAATATTAGGAACTGTCATATATAATTAGAGGAAACTACTTGATTCTGAAACCAGAAGGTCATAATATAGTAATTGTATTTGTCTAACCAAATGCTGAATCTCAGTAGCAGTTAGACAGCGCTTGGGACAATAGTCCCAGGCGCGAGAAAAAGCAAAAAATTAGCAAATAAATTAGCAACTAATAGCTCCGTTTTGTAGGAAACCCGCCCTGCAAGATGAAAGCCCAATGTAGGCGCGCTCCCGGCGTAAAAAATGATCAACTAACAGATAAGCTTTGTACAAAACTCGCCCTCCCTGGTTAAGTCCGAATGTAGGGGCTATCCAGGCGTAAAAAATGGGTTCTTATAACAGATTAGCTTTGTACAAAACCCGCCCTCTCTCAGGGGGTGCTTAATTCTGTATGTCGCCAGAAAATCCCAATCTCAAAATTTCCATTATCATTCCCGTCTTAAACGAAGCACTTACAATTGCCCGAGTCCTCTCCACGGCCCTTCAGGCAAAAAGTGTCGAAATAATTGTCGCCGACGGCGGCAGCAGCGACGGTACTGCAGATATAGCAAAATCTTTGGGCGTCCAAGTTATCTCCACCGCCCCAGGCCGGGCCACCCAAATGAATGCAGGTGCCGCCGCTGCTAGTGGAGATATCCTGCTGTTTCTCCACGCAGACACTCTTTTGCCTCGCGGGTACGACGATAGCGCCCGTCGGGCACTAGCTAACCCGTCTGCAGTAGCGGGGGCCTTTCAACTCAAGATTGACGCCTGCAGGTTCAGCCTCCGGCTGGTAGAAACAGGGGTAAACTGGCGATCGAACTTTCTGCAAATGCCCTACGGCGACCAAGCCATTTTCCTCAAAGCAGCTACCTTTGACAAAATCGGCGGTTTTCCCGACTTGCCCCTCATGGAAGACTTTGAATTCGTGCGACGGTTGAAAAAACAAGGCGACATCGAAATAGTACCCCACCCCGTGCTGACATCCGCCCGCCGCTGGCAGCAGCTTGGGGTCATCAAAACCACCGCCATTAATCAAATAGTAATCATCGCTTATTTCTTAGGAGTGTCGCCCGATCGACTCGCTTTCTGGTATAAGGGGCAAAAGAAAAATTCTTCCAAAAACTAAAGAATAGTGAACTTTTCTAAAGCTCGCCGTTAATTATGTAAATAGGAAACACGTCCCTGCGTAAAATATGACTTGAACGCCTCAACTTTTTAAACTGCGAGGACAAACAGAATATGGCCGATCCCAGAGATGCAGAGCTTATTAAACCCTTTAACGGCGACCCCTTCACGGGTCATCTAGCCACCCCCATCAGTGCTTCTGATTTCACAAAAGCATACATTGGGAACTTGCCCATCTACCGCAAAGGACTCTCGCCCCTAGTTCGAGGTCTAGAAATTGGTTTGGCACACGGTTATTTCCTCGTCGGCCCCGAAATCGTCTTCGGACCACTGCGCGACTATGAAGAAGCAGCTAATCTCGGCGGATTATATACAGCCCTCGTCTTAGTTCTGCTCGGCACACTAGGTATGTCTGCCTACGGTTTAGTCTCTTTCAAACAAGACAACACCAGCTACCCTAGCGCTAATCCGATGACACCCGATTCCCTCAGAAATGCTGAAGGGTGGAGCCAGTTAACCGCTGGTTTCTTCATTGGCGGGATGAGTGGCGTCTTTGCTGCTTACTTCTTACTCGAAAACTTTAAGGGCGTTGATGCCATTTTCCGGGGTTTAGTCAACAATTAGACTCCACTCCCAAATATCCCTGTTGGAACACACTAACTTTAGTTTGGAGAATTTGATATGACAGGTTCCTACGCTGCTTCTTTCTTGCCTTGGATTTTGATTCCGGTTATTACATGGTTAATGCCGGTTGTGGTAATGGGTTTGTTGTTTATCTACATTGAAAGCGACGCCTGATCCTTACCCTTACAGTAAGACCTAAGTTGGAAAGCCGAAGTAAGACGAGGGATGAACAATTGCTCTGAAATTTCTAGATAAATCTAGGAAAAATCAGCAAAAATTGTTTTGAGATTGCTGGCTATCAGAAAACTTAGTTTCTTTACCCCCATCTCCAGAATTTATCTGTAAAGCAATCTTTCAGTTTTCTTCCTTCAAAACTCGTAATTGCCAAAAAATCCTCTGCCTGCAGGCAGAGGATTTTTTTACACAGAAGACAAATTATCCGCTCAGGGTACACAAATTGCCAAATTCTGAGCCACAATTGTTATGGAAACCTACCTAATGAGGAGACAGCGATGCAATTTTCCCCCGCACGCCGAATCTTAGCTCCATTCCTGATCTCGGTACTGCTGCTGGTGACTTCCTGCGGTCAAACTCAAGCCCCCTCCCGCTGGGACAAAGCCCAGCAGGAAAGTACCCAAAAACCTGGTAAAGCACAGCAGACAACTGCTGATAAATCAACTGCTAGTAATCAAAACCTGCCCAAGAAGGCAGTTGCAGGTGGTAAGTTAAATAAATACTTTCCGTCTTCTGGCGGTGGATTCGATCGCGTTTTTGCTCAAGAAAAATCCGGTTTTGCTGAAGCTAAGTTGAACAAAGACGGTAAAAATGTCGCGGTGCTCTCCATTAACGACATCGCCGGCAGCCCCAACGCAGCTACAAAATTTAAGCAAAGTACCAAGCAAATCAGTGGCTATCCCGCGGTTAATCAGGGTGCTAATGGTACCGCTGTTTTAGTGGCAAATCGCTATCAGGTGAAAGTTCAATCGCGCAGCCCCTCTTTTACCGCGAGCGATCGCGAAGCTTGGCTGTCAAAATTTAACCTCGGCGGCCTCGCCCGCGTTAAGTAGCAATGTCTCTTGTCAAACTCCGCGCCCGACTCCAGTCTGGCGCTATCAAAACTAAGTTTGCCACAAGGAGAGTTTGAAGTTTTTGCCATCTGCCAAAAGTAATACCTTGGATTTTCGTTCCAGCATAAGGAGTTTTTTGTGAGCAAAACAGTCTTTGAATTAGTCGATCAACTGCCTCAAGACAACATGACTGTCAAAGCCCTGCGAGCGCTTGACTTTGTGGTTCCCGGCGAGTGGAACAATTTAGTTGGCTTTGAAAATACCATTCGCACCGTTACTGGCGAAACTGACGAAGAACTGATTCAGCAAATTGGCGAGCGGGCCATCTACCTCTACAACGATAAATCAGAGGGCTACCAGCGCGCTCTGTGGCTCTACCAAACTATTGACAGTGCCGACAAGGCTTTGGGCACGGCCGCCCTCGCTAACAAAGTCTCCCAAAATGTGCCGTTTTTGTCCCTGCTGGGCAATCTCACTCCCAAGCCGGAAAAAGCTCAAACGATCGACCTTTCTCTGAAGTTAGTCACTGAGTTGCTCGCTTTTTGCCAAATCAACGGTCTTCCCGGCGACAGCATCGGCGATTTTGCCGCTTCCTTGGGCGACTACGGCGGCGAATCCCTGATGCGGATGGCCGCTTTGGTTTGTTTTGACGGTTTGATTCCCCTGGGCCCGGACTTTATCATGGCAACTCAGTCTTGGATTCAGAGGCTCTCCCCGAACGATTTGCAAGATAATTCGGTCTTTAAGTCGATCGGTGGCATGATTCCTGGGGGCTCTCCCGCCGGCCAGCTTGGCTTTATCGGCGAAAGCTTTAACTCGGTTTCTGGCTGGATGAGCTCTTTTGTGAGCAATCGAGGTTTGACTCCCCAAAACGTACTCGGTCACTTGCAGAATTTTGTAGACGTTTCTGCCGACAAGGTGGACTACGTGGGCGCATTCCTCGATATGACTACCAACTACTACGAACACACCGGTGTTCAAACTCTCGCCCGCCGTTTGATTGAACGAGCTGTCGCTGAGATTTAGAATAATAATCGGAGTTGTGATGTTTGCCGACGATCGCCCTGACAGTGTTTTGAGTTCAAATTTTTTTGACTCGCAATTCTCTCAGGTTGGTTTAAGGGTAAAAAGTATGTGCGATCGATCGAGTCGATCGCCCTACCTGCACTCACAACTCCTTCCTTACCGAGCACTTTTAAAAGGAAGCGTTAATGCCAGAAGAACCGAAAAATCCTACCGCTGGAGAATCGGAAACTCCCAGTGCTTCGATAGAGCACGCCCCGAGTTCCGACGCACCCGAGACAACCGACTTGCCCAGCACTGACAAGCCTCAGCCGGGTGCTAAAAAGCCCGCAGCCAAGAAAGAACCGAAAAATCCTAGCGCTGGCGAATCGGAAACTCCCAGTGCTTCGATCGATAGCGCCCCGAGTTCCGACGCACCCGAGACAACCGACTTGCCCAGCACTGACAAGCCTCAGGCGGCTGCTAAAAAGCCCGCAGCCAAGGCCGAAGGCGACAAGCCCCCAGCTAAAGCCAAAAAGGAAAAAGCACCTGCTGTTGAAGACAAGCCCTTTGCGGAATTTATTCAACAAGATTATTTACCCGCCTTGCAAGCTGCTTTGACTAAGCAGGGCGTTAAGGATTTAGAGGTGAGTTTGGCCAAGCAAAAACTCCCCGTTGCGGGCATGAGTTCCGCCGGGGATTGCTGGCAGGTAATTGGTAAATTCCAAGAAGGTGAGCGCCAATTTAATCTGTATTTTCCTCAAGAAAATATTCAAAGTCAAAGAGCATTTTCCTGCGCTGAAAATAATACCAAAACCAGCACTTTAGAGCCTTTTTTGATAGACGAGCGCAAGATAACACTAGACCTCATGGTGTTTGGCGTAGTCCAGCGGCTTAACGCTCAAAAATGGCTAAATCTTAATTAGTTATTAGTCATTAGTTATTAGTCATTAGTTGCTTTTATTTAGGCACTTACTAATGAGTGTCACGGCGGGTTAATTTGGATATGAACTTTACCGATCGCCCAATCTCTAATTTTGCCCCGACTGACTCAATAGTGAGAAGTCATAGCTAATGACTATTGACTAATGACTGCTGACTAATGACTATTGACTAATGACTGCTGACTAATGACAGATTTTCTTCGGATTTTGTCAAAAAATTGCGACCCTGCATAATCCCGTAAAGGTTAACATCTGTTTCTAACAAACAAGCATGACCGCTGTTAGCCAGCAGCACCATTTGAGCTTTGGGAATTACCTTGACTAAAAGCTTCGCTTCTACTAAAGAAGGCAGCAGCCGATCGGCACCGCTAGCAATTACTAGCGTCGGCTGTTTGATACCACGCAACTGATTTTCGTCAACATTAAACGATCGCACTAACGCCAATCTCCACACAGAGGTATTTTGCGGTACTGCTTGCATCGCTTCTAGCAAAGCTCGCCGATCGTCGCGCCCAATCTTTCCTAAGGATGCTAATATCGGCAACAGGCCGATTACCGACAGCGGATAAAGGTTGGCCGGCAGCCACTGAGTCAGATACGAGCCCCACTGCACCCAAGGCTGCTGTCGGAATGAAGAAGCTGGATTGACTAAAATTAATCGATCGCACACTTGAGGAGCTTCTAAAACAGTTTTCATCGCTAAACAGCCCCCAAATGACTCGCCGCACAGATAAACCGGCCGCTTCGGCTTTCCGGCTTGCTTTTCTGCTTCAATTAAGGCAATTGTTTCGCTAACCAGTACCTCCCAACTAGCCATGTCGTCAGCCGGTACAGTTAAGCAGCGAATGTCAAAATGATTTGCTAATTTAGAAATTTGCGGCCGCAGGAGCAAACCGCTGCCATCCATACCGGGCAGAAATACAAATAAAGGGCGCTCTGGTTTCGGCGGTTTGGGGGTTAGGAAACGAATTTTGTTGTTAGCATTTGCCATGATTCAAGTCAATCGATTTTAGATTTTATATTTGAGATTTTAGATGGGAAATCTGACACCAGCCAACAGTCAACAGCCAATAGTCAACAAACTTACAAACAACCTCGTTGGAGTAATTCTGCAATTTCCCCCTGACAGTGGTCTGTGAGTTCAGCAACAACAGCTTTGGCTTTTTTGCCTCGATATTGCTGCTGTCGATCGACAGTAATCCAGTAAGGCCGACCGATTAAAACATTAACTCGCTGATAAATTATCACAGGATGCCACCCCGATCGATCGAACAGCGGTTCCGAAGGATCAAACAAACTCAACAACTTGAGCGGTACACCCGATCGTACCGACTGTTCTTCAAAAGAACTAATCGCCACCGGCAAAACCGCCAAATCCCGCACCGGCGCCCGCAAAGCCAAATGAGCAAATCCCCGCTGAAACTTCCCCACAGTATTGGGTCCCGTAAGCTTCACCATCGGTTCTGCACCCTCTGGAAACACCCCCACCATCTCCCCGCCTTGCAGCAGCGCTGTCGCTTGAGAGAAAAAATGCTGCTGTCGGTGCTCCGGTGCTTCCAAAGGGAAAGCGCCGAAAGTCGTGACAATTTCTCTCATCACGGGAACTTGACCCATGTAATGATGACAAGCAAAGCGGATCGATCGACCCAAAGCGGCCGTCAGCAGCACAGGATCCAAGAAACTGCGGTGATTGCTCACCACCAGCACCGGACTCTCTTGGGGAATCCGGTCTTCGCGGTACATAAACATCTGCGTTCCCAAACCAGCCAGGAAACAGCGCGAAATCAGCAATTTGCTCTCTGAAGACATGGGCGAAAAGACAGGTGCGACGCTATAAAGGTTGATTCCATCCTCATGTAAGTTAACATTTCTTTACCAAGTCGGGGCTCCCTCAAAAAGTAGACTTTCCCCTGATGCCTTTGTTTCGTAATCCTGGATCCGCGGGCGGCGATCGCCTTGGTTGTTTCGCGCGTTTCCTTCTAGTGGACCCGCCAAAACAGTAAAAAACTCGGTTTCTAGGCCGGGCGAGTGCGATCGCCAACTGTTTCGGCAGAATTGCCAGTCTGAAGCAAAGATATACCAAGTGTTGTGGCAACTTAGTGAACTACCCAGCGCTGACATAAAGGTACAGCGTGAGCTTCTGACTTCAACGGGGATTGCGTTAACTTAGACTTACGTCCCAGTTTCGGGCTCACATCGCCTCCATCAGCAGAAGTCCTTCCAAGACCCATAGCATTCTGATTCCTTCTGCTGTGATATTTATTGAGGCGTTTGGGTCGCTATCGTGATGAGTACCACAACTAGGACAAGTCCATGTCTTAACATCTAATGGCATTTCATTCACCTGATAGTGGCAATTTGAGCAGAGTTTCGAGCTAGGGAACCATCGGTCAATCTCTACCAACACTTTGCCTTCGCGATCTAGCTTGTAATGCAAGAAATTGACAAATATTCCCCAACCTACATCATCCATTGCTTGAGCTAGTTTGTGATTGCGAACCATGCCCTTAACGTAAAGGTTTTCGACACCGAGTTGGCAAATTTTACGCCTGTTTGACCGGATAAAATTTGCTTGGGGTGTCCACGTATCCCAACGCTGACCCAAAGGAACGTGGGACTTATCGCTCCCCCAAACCCCCTCAAAAGTTAAAGAATGTTTACAACAACCCCAAAACCAAGTTGCGGCAGCTAAACTTAGGAATTTACAGTGCACATTGACGCACTGTCAAAGTATTTTTGGACAAGTCGTAATAGCAATCTCGCGAGGCATCAAATGAATAACCTCCAAAACTATCGCCTTAAATGTACCCTCACCTTTGGCGACATTTACGGTCAAATCATTGTTTGGCTGATAGTCATCTTCCTAAGTCTAGCGTCGGCACTCGCCTTGTGGAGTAGCGCCCGCCAAATCTTCGCCTTGGCTACCGTCGGCTTGATTTTAGTGCTGTCTCTGCCCTTCTTGCTGTTTGCTTTTGTTACAACTCTGCTAAATAACATTGAAGTGCTTGCTGTAGAACCCGGTACGGAAACTCAACCTTCTGCAACGGGAAATCAGTCCAATCAGCAGCCTATCGAAAGCGCCGGCTAGTCCAATTTGAGATTTTAACTTTTGATTTTCCATTCAAATCAAAAGTTAAAAAACTTCCTGCTTTTGTGGTAGGAAGTTTTTTTTTGCGTCACCATAAGTTGAGCAGAACACTCAAAATAATTCAAAAAGATGCTAGAACACGACGTAATTATTGTAGGCGGCGGTTTAGCAGGTTGCCGCGCCGCAGTAGAAATTGCCCGAACTGACCCCAGTTTAAAGGTAGCTGTCGTCGCCAAAACTCACCCGATTCGATCGCACTCCGTCGCAGCCCAAGGTGGCATGGCCTCCAGCCTCCAAAATGTCGATCCCGAAGACAGTTGGAAAGCCCACGCCTTCGACACAGTAAAAGGTTCAGACTATTTAGCCGACCAAGACGCGGTAGAAATCCTCACCCGGGAAGCCCCCGGTGTAGTCATAGATTTAGAACACATGGGAGTCCTCTTTTCCCGCCTCCCAGACGGCAGAATTGCCCAGCGCGCTTTCGGCGGACATTCCCACCGCCGCACCTGCTACGCCGCGGACAAAACTGGTCATGCCATCCTCCACGAATTAGTCAACAATCTGCGCCGCTGCGGAGTTCACATCTATCAGGAGTGGTATGTCACGCGCCTGATTTTGGAAGAAGGCCAAGCCAAGGGGGTAGTTATGTACCGCCTTCTAGACGGTCAAATTGAGGTTGTCCGTGCTAAGGCGGTGATGTTTGCTACGGGGGGTTACGGTCGAGTTTACAATACCACCTCGAACGATTACGCCTCGACGGGAGACGGTTTGGCAATGACGGCTTTAGCTGGGTTGCCGCTGGAAGATATGGAATTCGTACAGTTTCACCCGACTGGTTTGTATCCCGTGGGAGTGTTGATTTCCGAGGCTGTGCGGGGGGAAGGCGCTTATTTGATTAATTCAGAGGGCGATCGATTTATGGCCAATTATGCGCCGTCGCGGATGGAATTAGCGCCCAGAGATATCACTTCGCGGTCAATTTCCCTAGAAATTCGCGCCGGCCGAGGAATTAATGTTGATGGTAGTGCCGGCGGCCCCTTTATCTATATGGATTTGCGGCACATGGGACGCGAAAAAATTATGAGCAAAATTCCTTTTGCTTGGGAAGAAGCCCACCGTTTGTTAGGAATTGATGCCGTAAATCAGCCGATGCCCGTGCGCCCTACAGTTCACTATTCAATGGGGGGAATTCCTACTAATGTTAGCGGGCAAGTTCGCAGCAGTCCTGACAGTTTGGTGGACGGTTTCTTTGCAGCGGGGGAAGCAGCTTGCGTGTCTGTTCATGGCGCCAACCGTTTGGGAAGCAATTCGCTTTTAGAATGCGTCGTTTACGGCAAAGTTACTGGCGCAACCATAGCACAATTCGTACAAAATCGCAAGTTACCTGCTGTAGACGAACAGCGTTATATTACGGAAGCCGAAGAGCAAATTCAAGCACTTGTAGAGCGTCCCGGAAAATACCGAATCAATCAAGTGCGGCAGCAGTATCAAGATACTATGACTGAGTATTGTGGTGTATTTCGTAGCGCCGAATTGATGCAGGAAGGTTTAAAAAAATTGGAGGATTTAGAGCGACAATATGAGGAGGTTTACTTAGACGATAAAGGCAAGTTGTGGAATACGGAAATTGTGGAAGCTTTGGAGTTGCGGAGTTTGATAATTGTCGGCAAAATGATTTTAACTTCTGCTTTGAACCGGCAGGAAAGTCGGGGAGCTCATTCGCGGGAAGATTTTACTGAGCGCGATGACGGCAATTTCTTGAAGCATACAATGGCGTATTATTCGCCTGCAGGGATTGATTTAGCTTATATGCCGGTGGCGATTACGATGTTTGAGCCGCAGGAGAGGAAGTATTAATTTGTAGGTGGGCATTGCCCACCTATTATCCTTGAGTTGTCTAAAATATTTTCATGATTAACTGCTGATTTAATAATATACTTATCAGGCATGAACTCTAAGTCTGTTAAGTATGGAAGATTACCACTCCGCTTTTATGGAACGCCACCTTGATACCGAAACACTATGCCAATCTGGAAGGAAAGTTGCTGCTATGCACTTTGGTGGTGTAACGATTGAGTGTCTATTAAAAGCAATGATTTTTGCATCTTTGCCAAGGGGTGCAACTCAGGAATGGATGACCGACTCTTACGATCCGGGACATACTTTTACTAATCCAGGACATAGCTACACAGAAGCATTAAAACGGCATAATCGGCTTAGCTCTAAAATTGATAAATTTCGGGAAGTGCGAAAATGGCTAGAGGAGGTGGAATATCCGAACGGCCAACATTTCATACATATGCGCTATTCTGGTATTGAGCCTGACGATCCAAATTACAAACGTTGGTTACACGCATATAAGAGTCTCAATGGGTGGTTGCAGAAGCAAATTACTACACTTTAAGGAGGTTAAAAATGCAGGAAAACTGGCAATTATCGCTAAAGCAGCACATTACAGACCAATATGTACGGAATTCGCCCGAGTGGGTTGACCTGAATATTTCTACTTCAGGCTTGCTAAACCTGACAATTGTGAGCGATGGCTTTGTCGGTTTATCCAGACCCGAGCGCAAAAAGCAAATCTCCAGCTTACTCCAATCTCATGTTCCTCATTTATCTCCTGGGTTTCTTTCCCTATATACGCTTTCAGAAGCTGAATCACTTAATCTTTCACCGCCACAGGTTTTTAATGCAGCCTCAGTAAACACTTGGCAAGATTTAGCTATCCAAGCAGCAAACCCACAAAACCAGTCTCCAGAACCCCAGCACGAACCTCAGATACCCAGAACAGTAACATTTTATTCCTTTAAAGGAGGAGTAGGTCGAACTACAGCATTAACCCATGTTGCCTCAATTTTAGCAATGCGTGGTCTTAAAGTTGTAGCTGTTGATTTAGATTTAGAAGCACCTGGGTTAAGTACAGCATTCAACCTCAAGCCACAACCAAAGTATGGAATTGTGGACTATTTTTATGAGCGTTCTTACTTACCAGAGGGAGTAGAACGCAGTATTTCAATTGCAGAAATATTTGGTGAGGTCAGAATCCCTAATGCCACAGGGAGATTATTTGTTGTTCCTGCAGGTTCCCTAAATCTTGATTATATATCTAAAGTTGACGATCTCCATGCTACTACAGTTATAGATGGAAACAACAGTCTTTGGTCTATTTTTAAGCGGGAAATCCAAGAACAATTAAAACCCGATATTATTTTAGTTGATTCTAGAACGGGGATTAATCAATGGGGAGCTTTATCACTAATTCAAGCTGCAGATGAAGCAATTATTTTTATGTTTCCTAACGAACAAAATAAACAGGGTATCGAACTGCTTTTGCGCTCGCTGCAAAGTGTCAAAAATGTATCAATTAATTTCGTTTTTTCTCCCGTACCCGATATCACTCAAGTTGGTTTATCAAAAGTACAACCGATTTGGGAATCATTGATGAAAACAATTAAAACTGCAACCAATGAAAATTATGAAGCAGATGAAGATGAGTCTGAGGTAGATAATCATCAAACTCCAATAGAAGAACTTTTAGTAATTCCTTACCTGGTACCAATTGCTTTGGCTGACAGCTATCCCGTGCCAGGAACGCAAGATTATTACACAAAAATCGCTAACTTGATCGATGAAAAAACTGATGAACTGAAACGCAGCATTGTTTTAAATACTACTGAACAGCGATGGAAGATTATTGCAAGTCTGCATTTTCCTGAAGTAAATGCTGCCGACCCGAAACAAGATTTGAGCCTGCTATTTCAGCGTACTACTGATTTTGAAAAATTTTTAGACGAGACAACTTGCTTAATTCGAGGGCGAAAAGGAACAGGTAAAACAGCTATGTATTGGCTGTTTTTAAAACATGAAAATGTTGCTAAAAAATTAGGTCACGGTCGGTTAGATAATACTGTATCTTTATCAGCACATGGTAGATTTCAGGAAAGTCGCCCATCCCGTGATGAATTTCAAAGTGTTCATCAAGCCTTGCAACAAAATAGTGGCTCTTGGGAAGCATTTTGGAGAGCTTATTTACTGCTACGATACCATCAAGAAAAATCCTTTAATTTTCCGAGAGGTAAGAAAGGGGAAAAATTTAACGACCTGAAAAAAATTCTTAATGACTTATCTCAAGAAAAATGGGAGTCCGAACATACCGAAGCTTTAGTGCAATTATCTACTAACTATAAACTACGACTCACAATCAAAGATACCATAGGCATCATTAATGAAGAAGCCAGAAACAATTATCAAAAACTATGGTTTCTCTACGATGATTTAGATGAAGATTTTCCGGCTGGAGAAGTAAGACAACAAGCATTAGCTGGATTATTTCAATTAGTTCAATCTTGTGATGCTAGCAGATTAACAGAAATTCGATTTAAGATTTTTTTGAGAGAAGATATCTGGAATCGTTTAAGTTTTGATAACAAAAGTCATTTTACTGGACGCGATATCATTTTACAGTGGACTAAGATTGACTTTTTACGGTTAGCACTCCGCCAAGCAATACAATCTGAAAATTTCAAGGATTTGGTCGATCGAGTTTCTCCTGTTGCTGTTGAAAGTATCGATCGAGCTAGTGAAGATGAGATCGAGAAAGCCTTAGAAATATTGTGGGGAAGTCGTCGCCGAGGTGGAAACAGAGCTAAAAATGTATCTCGATGGGTTTACGAACGATTAACAGACTCAAGTGGTACTACTTTTCCTCGGAGTTTAAGTATATTACTCAAAGAAGCAAAAGAACACGAACTAACTTATAAAGGACAATCATCAAGCAAATTCCGTACAGACCGCCTACTTCAAGGAAGATCCCTAGAAGTAGGGTTGAAGAAAGCATCGGAGAAACGTTGTGAAGAAATTAAAGAGGAATATCCTAATTTGATTAGTTTTTTTGATTATTTGAATGGAAAATCAGCCCTTTTAGAAAAAGGACAATTGCAAGCAATCTGGAAGAATTCAGCCTCTAATATTATAGAAAACTTTGAAGAATTTGCTTCTTTTTTGAGCGAAATAGGTATCTTAGAATGGCGAGAAAAAGATAAACGCTATAAATTCGCGGATATATATGTGTATGGTTTTAAGATGGATCGTAGAGGCACAGTATAGGAATTTGTTGTTGGCACTTGACCAAATCCTGAAATTGGAGCTTTACTACAGTTGCATTAGTTTTTGGAACTGGTATCACCCGCCAACATCCTCCGCAACTTCCTCCACGGATAAATTTAACGCCTCTGCCACCTGTTCGGCACTCAATCCCATTCCCAACAAGCGGGGAATTGCATCCCTTATTGCCTGAAATCCAGCTTGTCGTGCCTGCTCTGCACTCTCGTCTCGCTGTCGCAGTTCATTGGTGCGCGCTTTCCGGAGAGTGTAAGTATCAACCAGTCTACTGACGAAAACGTTAAGCTCTTCGGGATTCCAAGGCTTAGCAATGTAATGGCATAGTTGGCCAGCATCAATAGCTTCAAAGAAATGTTCCCTATAACTAATTAACATAATTTGGCTCGTATCGGGGTACTGTACCGCCGTCAGACGGAGGAACTCAGTCACGTTCATTTTGGGCGTCGGCGCATCGCAGATAATGACGGCAACTTCTCCTTCCCTTGCCAAGATTTCTAGGGCGGCGAGGCCTGATTCTGCCCTGAGTACTTGATATTTGCGACGGAACTGGCGGTAAAGCAAGTCAAGACCACTGGCCGTTCCATCCTCAACGATCAGCATTTTTAGGCGAGGATTTGGTGGGTGGGGAAATTTATCCGACATAGCTATAGCCCTCTTTGTGTGAAGGTGTTTCCACTATTTGTGATTTATTATTTGCACCAGTGCCGTTTGCGCAAGCAGCTAGCCATTTGATAAGCTAAAGGCGTAATGTCATTGCTCAACATCGGTTTCCCTGAAAAAGTTTATTGATAGCGATCGCCCTTTTCCCCAATTCTCTCTCACTATCTCACTCTCCTGCATTCTCCGTCACTTCCTCCACAGATAAACTTAACGCCTCCGCCACTTGTTCGACACTCAAACCCATTCCCAACAATCGGGGAATTGCATCCCTTCTTGCCTGAAATTCAGCTTGTCGTGACTGTTCTGCACTCTCGGCTCGCAATCTTTCTTGTTCGGCTCTTTCCCGTTGTTGTTCCCCTCGCAATCTCTCTAATTCTGCTCTTTCATCGCCAATCAACAGCAAATTACCTTCCTCGTCCCACCAACGCAGCCAAAGCATGGTTTGATTTTGATAACTGCCTTGCCAAAGTCCCAATTCTACGCCTAAAGGTGCAATGGGAAAATGACCGCGCTGATTGAGTTCTAACAGTTGATAATACCCGTCAATCAACCGATAAACTTCTAATCTGCCATTATTAACTTGGTAGATGCCGTAATAGGGAATTCGCATCACCCGCTCGTAAACCCAAAACTTTCCAGGTTTAGTGACTACCCCTTCATTGGTGCGAGATAAAGGAGTAAGATCGCGCTCTTCATCACCGTTCCCGCTAGCAAATTCCAAAGCAATTAACGGTGCTATGTGTTCCCGCCACAGCACGTAGGAACGCCGAATTTTACCGTCAATGTTAGGAGGTACATTCGGAACGTAAAACCAATCAGGAGCTTCTGCACCTTGTTCCGCCGGTTCAGTTTCTCGCCAGTAAATGCCACAGTCTTGACCGATCGCATATTGTCCGTCAGGATGTCGCTCCTGCAAAATTGGCCCGATCGAATCAGTTAAAATTAAACTCTGCGGATGCTCCTGAAAATTTTTCACAAAAGTACCGTCTGACTCTGGTAATTGAGTGTGGTCGCCAAAAGCAGGAGGTAGAACAACGCGGTCAACGCTTTGGGTCATAATTCCCTCCGAGGTCTTACCTAATTGGTAATTAGTAATTGGTAGTCGGTAACAGGACGCTGGGCCCGAGGACTTAGAAACCCGGTTTCTTCATGGATCTGTCGTCGTTCAACCAAGATTTATCGTAGAAACCGGGTTTCTTTTCCTAAGTCCTGCGTAATTAAGAAGAAAGCGAGTAGTTTTGAGTTTAAATTATTAAGTTTTTAACTTAAAACTTTTTCACTGACAACTCAGAACTCTTTTACTTAAAACTTTCCTTAAGGTTTCGGTAGCGCACCTTCGGGACTAGGAGAAGCAGCCGCAGGAGAAGGCGAAGGAGTGCCACTAGCTAACTGATTAATTTGGTCTTTATAGTTAGGAGGAGCTAACTCAGTAGCTCGATCGAACAGCGTTTTTGCCTCATCTGTTTTGCCCTGTTCCTTCAGGACGATCGCCTTTCCTAAAGTCGGGCGAAAATCTTTGGGATTAGCCTTAGCAGATTCGTCGTAAATTGCGATCGCCTCATCAAACCGCTTCTGCACAGCATAAACCTGTCCCAAAATCAACTGCACCGAAGTTACATCAACACTTTCCGGTTTCGCCTGATTTGCAGCCGGAGCAGCCTTCAGCGTATCTTGCAGGAGTCCGATCGCAGCTTCGGGCCGCTGCTGCACCAGCAGCAAATTCACCAACCCCTGCAAAGCCTTAATTTCCCCAGGTCTAGACACTAAAATTGACCTGTAAGCCCCAGCAGCCCCTTCGCGATCGCCCGTGCGTTCCTTAGCCTGAGCCAGCAAAATCCCGTATTCAGTAGTCTCAGGATTCAGCGAAGCCAACTTTTCCAAAGGAGCGATCGCATCCTTAATGTCCCCCACTCCTTGTCCGATCAACTCCAGCCGCACCTGCAACAATCCCCGCAAAGCCGTTACATTGTCAGGTTCCCGCTGCAAAACCAATTCGTACCCCCTCGCCTGAGCTTGCAGCAACTCTGATTGCTTGTCCCCAGACTGCGCCGTTTGAGTAGGCGTTGGAGTTGACCGACTTTGCGCTTGGCTGGCCTTGAGAATACTGTCCAAAATTGGCACAAGAGAAAATCCCAAAAAAGCGATGAGCGACAGCACCACCACCACAGAAATCAACCCACGACGCTTGTTTGCTTTTTCCATAATTCAACTATCCCAGCTTAAAATCTACTCTTTTCTAAGAATTAAGGCATCACCAGGGGGCATCTGCCATGAAAGCTCGATCGGTGCAACCGTAAACGTTTTTAACTTCAAAGTCCCAACGGACAAAGCAGCCTTTTACTTGCAGCTAATATGGTAACAGACCCACAACTCCATGCTAGCTAAACAATTTTGGACACTGGGACCTGCAGCCCCAAGGACTGCGGTGTCTGTCCAATTTAGTCTGGTCAAGCTAAAAATTACCGAAAATATGGCGGATCAGCCCGTTAGGTAATTGGATTAAGTAAAATAGGCAAGCTGAATATCCTAAATGCTATTAGCCAGCAACTCCAACGATCGCGCGATCGCAGGAAAAGATCGGTCAGCAACTACCAAAGTCCTTGCTCGCAAGGATTTTAGCAGCCAGCGAACCGATCGGCACTCAAGGCGTTGAAAGTTGGCGTTGACGGGTCACAACCAGACCTCCGGGCGCCAGCCCCAAGTCAGGTGCTAGTAGTTTTTAAAGCAGTTTCTTCAGTTTATTCCTAATTTCCCTTAAGGGATGTGTCTCCGCTGCAAGGAGTTTTTATGAACCCCTCTCCCAACCGGTCTTCCAAATCGTCCAAATCTACTTCAACTCGCAAGGCTCAGCCCAGCGAACTGGCCGTCAATCCGCCTAAAGATACAGATTCCATTCCTGAGACACCAGACGAAAGTTTGGTGCCTTCGGCGTTGGCTGCACCTGTTGACGAAAATCAACCGGCAACGCCAACAGACGCCCCAGCGTCCAAGGATAGGCTGCAACGACCGCGCTACAGTTCTGCCCTCGACAAGGACAAAACAAAGCCACAAGACCAGCCCAGCAATGCTCCTGCACCCCCGGCGCCTGCAGCGTCTTCGACACCTGTCAGCGATACTCCAGCCCTAGCAGTCGCACCGCCAGCAAACGCCGAGCCTGCTGCTAACGAAAGTCCGGCCGCTGAGGACATACCCTCGGTCATGCGCCAACATCCGATTCCCCCGCCCAGCGAACCCAGACAGTACCGAGCTGTTGGTTTGGTGCGGGGCCGCTACACGCAATCAGAAGAGCAATTCACCCGGGGTATGCTGATAGCTGCCGACGGAACTGCCATCGACGCAGTTTTGCTGGGTAGAGTCATGAGTTTAGTCAAAAATCACCTGGATCTGGAACAAGAACACCTGTGGGTGGTCTATCCCCGCACCAGGCAAGAAGACGGCAACTTGCACGCCCAGATTATGGGAGTTTGGGAGCCGGAAACGCTCAAGAAACCTCCTGAACCGTCCTCTGATGAGGAAAATCAGGAAGCAGCGGAGATTGAGGCTAGTGGCGAAGCATCGACCGCATCTTTGCCGCCGTCGGAACCTGATGTTGAAGATGGGTATTTTTCGGTTAGAGGTGAGGTAATTTATCAATCCCAAGACGAAGAAAAGTATGTCATCGTCAAAATCAAGCAAGCTCCCCGCAAGAATGACGACAAGATGAAGTTTTTTAAACTGAAACTCAAGGGAGATTTAGCAACAAAAGCGATCGGGTTTTTTTGGGATTTCCACGTCAAATTGAAAGCTGACAGTCTGATGATTGAGCAAGCCAATAATATTGGTGCCCTGCCGATTAAAAAGCGGAAATTCCCCCCGGGCAGCAAGCCGCCCGGTGGCTTCAAAGGAGGAGGGAAGCGTCCGTTTACTCCTAAGCCTAGCGGTGACGGTGCTCCTGTAGGGCGTCCTAACATCAAGTCCGCAGCAGCAGCAGCACCGCGTGTCCCCAAGGAACCTCTTCCTAAGCCGGTTAAGAAGCCTAAGCCGATCCAGGAATAAAAAATAGTGAAAGTAAAAATGCAAGATTAAAGGTTAAAAAAACTTTTAATCTTGCATTTTTACTTTCGCGGCTTATGGTACTTCTGTACATGAGCCAGTAGGCTCTGCGCTACCACCTCGCCAATTTGGACAGGAACAGCGTTTCCGATTAAACGACCCAGTTTGCTGAAACAGACACGCTCGCCAGGAGCTAAGAAGCGGTAGTTTTCGGGAAAAGTCTGAAGGATAGCGGCCTCTCTCAGAGAGATTGCACGATCCTGTTCCGGATGTCCGAACCGACCATTTCCGTAGCCGAAGCATTGGGTTGTGATGGTTGGAGCCGGGGCGTCCCACTTCATACGACCATACACGCTAGCATAAGTTTGTCCGGATTTCTTGCGATGACATGGTGCCAGCAGTGAATCATCCCAGTCATGCCATGTGCCTCCGGGTTTTGAGGCTCTGATTCGGCGGAGGTTCAGGTCACTTAGTGAGGATGCGGTATGAAGTGCGTCATTTGGATCGGAGCATCCGGCTGCTAAGGCGGGTAGATGGGAAATGGCCTCACGCACAGTTGTGCACGATCGTCTAGAAAAGATTGGAGGTACTAATTCTACTGGCCCGAATCGGGACGCTAGCAGCACAAGCCGTTTACGAGTCTGTGGAACTCCATATTGAACACAATCTACAATACTGCAAGTGGTCGCATAGCCTTCGAGGTCCTTCAAAAAATCCTTGAAAACTTCATGCTCTAAAAGCTGTGGCACATTCTCCATCGTTACGAAGTCGGGTTGAATTTCCCGTACCAACCGACCGAAGTCGGATACGAGAACCCACTTAGTGTCCTGGCGTTCCTGGCGTCCCTTACGGCTGTAAGTAGAGAATGGTTGGCAGGGCGCGCAGCCGGCCAGCAAACGCAATGTCCCATCGCCAAAAATATCTGCAAGTTGGGAACCAGATAGATCACTGACATCCTGCTGGACGAAAAGGGCATCGTTGTTGCTCTCATATGGGAAGCGACATTGTGGCTCGATGTCGATGCCCGCAACAACCTGAATACCTCCTCGGATCAGTCCATGCGTAAGACCGCCCAAACCGCAAAACAGATCGATGCAGCTAATGGCTGTACTTCTGCGATCGATCTGAGGCTCTTTGCCATTGTGAGCGCCGACCATAGTCTCATCTGGATTCATGCCTTGGCTCATGTAGGTCGGTTCTCCGGCATTAGGAACTCATGTGCATCGATCGATAACTTGAAGCAATTTACAACCTCTCTCAGATACAATGCTGTTCGTTCAGTGAGGTCACGAAGCTGGCTAACAGCAATATTATTGCCACTCTCTGCAAATGATAGATTACCGTGTGCTAGTTTGTTCCGAAAACTTTTGATCAGGGAAAGTGCGCCTTTGTCATCCCAAAGTCGTTGTTTGACAGCACGATTAGCCTGAGGACTTATATTTAAGGACAATCCTAGACGTTTACTAAGTTTGTAAATCTCCTCATCATCCCAACTACCACCCCCACCCATATCAACTTTTAAAGTTGATATCGGGAGCGCTTGCACTAGGTGATCGCAGAGGTTCAATGCAGATTCCAGGCGATTCTCGTAGTTGAGATCAGTATGGGTGCGTGCGGTGCATCGCACCCACTCGCGGCGCAACTCAATGGACAACTCATTGGGCAGCGAGCTGTTATTAACCACTGCCTTAGATACGGCATCTACGCACCGAGTAATAGTTGACTCGACAAGATTGTAGAGCTGTAAGTAAACACTCGAATAGAGGATTTTCTGCTGTTGCGGAGTGATCGTAGCTTCCCCGATTTGTGGAGGTCCTCCCTGCACTTGTTCCTGTATGGACTCAAGCAGGTCAAGGTAAGTTTCAATTTCCTGTAAACGCTCTTCAAAAGCTTGGCTCAAATCCTCCATCCTCAATCTCCAAGTAAACGATCGCGAACGAAATGTATACGAGCCCTGAGTCTGCCTATTGCGTTCGCACCGTCGGCGCCAGTCACTTTTGTAAAGTCCTTGCTGTTCAACCATTCTTCAACTTCGATCGATTGGTTAGCTATCTCAGGCCGTTGCTGAAGTGCCAGATAGCTTCCAATGGCTATAGCTTCAAAACGCGATCGGTATGTCGCCTTACCTTTAAGTGTTTTGCGGAAACCCGACGGGAAGTTGCGCGATACAAAGTCTATCATGTCCATGAAGCGTTGCCGGTAGGACTCAATGTCCGCTGGGTTATGTTCAAAGTGCTTGTTCATATTCTTCGTGTAGGTGAAAAGAAATGCCGACACTCTGTCTTTGTATCCTTCGAGCCCATCGCCGTATGCAAAGAATCGTGTAACGAGCTCTTCTCTCTCGCGCTCCAATAACAGCTTGTCCGATAGCGGCGCAAGTTTGACAAAGGTCGGCTCTTTGGCGAGTGATATCACAAGGTCGAGGAAAGCACCTCCTAACGCACCTCGACGCACCTCAGCCTTGTTCGCGACCTTGCTTCCTGTGTTAATTCGATCAAAAAGATCAAATCGTGCTTGCTCATCGGCGTGCTCATTGAGCACGATCCCCCTAATGGAACGGTTCTTGATTTTTCGTTGCCGAGATTCGGGGAGATCTTTGAATCGAAATCCGGTCAGTAGCGACAATTCTGCCAAGTCACCTAGGGGAAAGTCCCCAAGAACGAACTCCTCAATCGTTCTAAGGCGCTGTGAACCATCAACAATTTCAAGCTTACCTGTTGAGGGGCTTTCCCAAAAGAACAGGAAAGGGATCGGAAGCCCCATCAATACCGACTCAATGAACCGGGATTTGCGCTCTGGTTCCCATGTGAACTCGCGCTGGTAGGCCGGAATCTCGAAATCTCCATTCTGCATCTTTTGGGCCAGAAGCTCAATGGAATATTCCGTCAGATAAAACTCAATTCTCTTTGTGTGTTCAAAAATCTGTACCTCAGCAGTAGCAACCTCCTCATCAGTGAACTTAGACTGGTTCTTGTCGATCATCTTTGAATATCCTCTCGTGGTTCATTCAAGTTATAATTCGTGACTTTAGTCCAGGTAATGTCTATTCCAGCCTCACTTGAGCGCCCCACAAATCTTGCGGGAGAAATACTCTGTCCGTGGGTAGGGGAGCAACTGGGGCCGTGAGGGTAAATTGACCCGCTTCAATTTGCTGCTTCAATTCCAATGCTACTTGCCGGGAGAGAAACATACTCGCAAGGGGGGCGGCCCGCACTGGTTTGCCCTCGATGAGAATGCGACCCGTCTTTAATTGAGCGTAACTAACTAAACCGAAGGTGGGACGAACGCGCCGGGGGATAGAGAAATCTACCACCGGCGCTACTATTTTTTTGTCTGATACTGCACAGTTGGCGACGACTGTTTCGTTTAAGACGGGAAAGGGGATGCCGACTCCCAGCATCAGGGATGGACCGTAGTTTTTGAAGTAGCAGCCGCGCACCCATTTCGAGTTCATCTGTTTCGCGTCGCCGATGAGTGCAAGGGTGGCGGCCGGGCCGATGGGGGTGCGGTTGGGCTGGCGTTTTTGCAGCGGGAAGTGCTGGGTTCCTTCCCAGGTGATGTAGCCGGTGGCGCCTCCTAGGAAGATGCGGGTGCCGATGCCGATGATTTGGAGGTCGGGGTCGTTGAGCAGGGGAGACATGGCTCCAAGGTTCGAGTAGACGGCGTTGCCAAGGTTTGGTTGCAGGGGGCCGAGGTAGGTGAACAGCGGGCGATCGCCTCCATTGACGCCAACAATAAAGTTTTGATATGCGTTGCGGGGATTGAATAAATAAAACTGATTGATTGTATCGCGGGTAATCGTGGTTTCAAAGGAGGCGCGGGGGTAGCAGTCTGTTACTTGCCCCAAGGCTCGCAACTGCACGGGTTTGCCGGCTATTAAGTCTTCGATGACGTGTCCGCCGCCCCGTTCGCGGGATTCTTCGCCGTCTTCGGCTACTTGGGTGGCTCCCAGGTACAGGTCTACGGCCCCGAAGCCCGAGTAGGCTAAAACGCCGTCCAGCCAACATTGGCGGATTTTTATCGGCGGGTCGGTATGGCCGAGGTTGATGATTGCACCGGAGGATTCCATCGGCTCGAAGGTGCCGGTGGTAATCACATCGACTTCTTTGGCTGCTTGGGTAATGCTGGTTTCTTGAACTCTAGTTTTGAGTTCTTCGATTGTCCAGACTGTGGCTTTGCCCTGGCTGATTTTATCGTTGATTTCGTCGATCGATCGCATAAGACTATTTTAGATTTTAGATTTTAGATTTTAGTGTGATGGAATGTCCATCGAGCGAATGCAGTTGTGGCGATCGACCTCGGTTTGAAATGAAAGCAATAAATTATAACTGATATTAAGGATAATATCATAATAATACTTCAGCTAAAAAACCCCGTTTCTACGAAAATATTGGGTTTTGTCAGCATAAATCTGGTCAGCAACCTGGTTGCTGAGGATGATTGCGTAAGTCCTAAATAAATAAAATAAGGAGCGCTCACCATGACTCAAGCGATATTAAAACCAGTCACCTTCGATGAATTTATTGACTGGTACCCTGAAAATTCTGAAAACCGTTACGAACTGCACAATGGAGCTATTGTTCAGATACCTAAAGCAACCGGAGAACATTCAGAAGTAGCGGGCTTCCTCTGCCTGAAGCTAGGGATTGAAATCGAGAGGCTAGGGTTGCCCTACTTCGTTCCCAAAGAATGCGTTGTCAAAGCTGATAACGAGCTATCTGGTTACGAACCGGATGCGATCGTTTTGGACAGGCAAGGGACGGACAGCGAACCGAGATGGAAAAAGGAATCTATCATTACAATGGGGAGTTCTGTCCGGCTAATTGTCGAAGTTGTCAGTACCAATTGGCGGGATGATTACGGCTACAAATTAGTTGACTACGAAGCTTTTGGCATTTCTGAATACTGGATTGCGGACTATTTGGGACTTGGCGGGCGACGCTATATTGGCAATCCTAAACAACCTACTTTTTCTGTTTACCAGTTGATTGACGGTGAGTATCAAGTAAGTCTGTTTCGGGGTAGTGATAGGGTTGTGTCACCCACATTTGGGCAGTTGAATTTGAGTGTTCAACAGATTTTTAGCGCGGGCAGAGATCCGATAGAAAATGCGAGGCTTGAAGATAGTTAGTTGAGGGTGTTCGTACCACAAATTTCCTAAGTTTGTAGTGAATACTTCTGTCCTATAACTGGGAATTAATCAAAAGTGAAGTCATTATGAACCTTAACTATTGATTGTCAGAATCGTCATTTTCTGCCGGATCGGGGATGTCTGGTTTCTGTTCTGGTAAATATTTTTCTGGCAGGCTTTCGGTGACTCCTATAGAGTCTTGTTTTTCATGGATAGCAGAATCGAGTGCTGCTAAGGTTTTAGGGCTGGCACTCCACTGGTTGAGAATATCTTTAATTAGGGCTTCCCTAATCCAAACTTGAGCTACAACAGTGAGGGGGAGGGCTAGCAGTAAGCCTAAAAATCCAAAGAAGGTGGCAAAGAATACTTGAGCTATTAATGTGACTGCGGGCAGCAGTGATACTTGCTGCGCCATAACGTAAGGGGTAAGGAAGTTGCTTTCAAATTGTTGAATTAGAAAGTAGAGGATGAGTACAAAACCGGCTTTTAAGGGAGAGTCTAAAAGTGCGATCGTCACTGGGGGGATGACGCTCAAACCTGGTCCGATATTGGGTATTAAGTTCAGCAAACCAGCTAAAACAGCGTGGGCTAGAGCTAGGGGAACTTGCAATACTGACAAACCAATTAGGCTAAGAAAAGTGATGACGCTCATGCTAATTAAAGCACCGATTACCCATCGGCCGAGGGCTATTTCGCATTCATCTAAGATCCCCTCGATTCGCCGCCGATAAAAAGAAGGAAATAGTTGGATAAATGCTTTGCGGTAAGATAAAGGTTCTGCTAATGTCATCAATGTCAAAACTATGACTAGCAAAAAGCTGAGAATAACGCCTAATGTGTTGCCGACAAAGGCTCCTGCACCGCCGACGAGTTGATTGAATAGGGGTTGCAGTTGTTGGATAATGTCGTTAATATCAAGATTCGGTAGTCGCTGACCTATTTGTCCCGAAAAGCGAGCTTCAATCTGATCGATCCACTCATTTAATTTTGCTACTCCTTGAGGGGCTCTTTGGGTAAGTTGTTGAAACTGTTGGGCAAAGGGTGGTACAATGATTAGGAATAATCCTACGAAGATGAGGACTAGGAAGCTAACTGATAAGAGTACGGCGATCGATCTTTTGAGTCCGAATTTTTGCAAGTAGCGTGCTAGTCTGTTTAAGGCTGTGGCTAAGACGACGGCGGCAAACAGCAGCAGTAGGGCCTGCCTGATTTGCCACAGGATGTAACAAGATGCGATGAGGGCTAATAAGCCCATCCACTGTCCTAGCTTCATTAGATTTTAGATTTGAGATTTTAGATTGAGGAATATGGTATTGGGAATTGCTGCTTGCTAATTGCTCCGCAGCCCAGAAGCGATGAATCGCATCTCTACAAGATACCTTAGATGCGCGCGATCGCCTCTTTAATCAGATACCGCTACTCGGATATCAGCATAAGCAGCCTCCTCAATTCCCTGTTGCGAACACCTGCTGCGCTGTCAGCTTCAATTCAGGGAAAGTTGGGGACTCAATACCCTCGCCGCCTCTGAACAGTTTGACTTGGTATTCCCCGTCAATTAGTTGGTAAACCGAAAAAGTAGGTTGTTTTGGATTGCCGATAAACCGTCTGCCGCCCAATCCTAGATAGTCTATAATCCAATATTCTTGAATACCCATTGATTCGTATGCTTCTAGCTTACGAGCATAATCATCTTCCCAATTAGTGCTAGTTACCTCGACGATTAGGGGGACTGATGAACCCATTGTGATAATTGATGATTTTTCCCATCGCGGCTCGTTTGCAATGGTTTGTTCGTTAAGTACAATGATATCTGGTTCATACCCCGATTCCTCGCGCATGGGTTTGATGACGGATTCTTTGGGGATAAAGTAGGGTAGTTGTAGCCGTCTGATTTCAAAGTTGAGATCGGCGATCAGAAAACCTGTCAGTTTAGAATGTTTGCCTGTTGCTTTTGGCATTTCAACAATTTCTCCGTTGTGTAGTTCATAGTGGTGTTCTGAATTTTCAGGATACCAGTCAATGAATTCATCGAATGTTACTAATTCAGGTATGATTTGAATCATGGTGAGTGCCTCAACTTTGGTTTTGATAAGCTGTACGGGGAATTAAGATTTTGGGAAAAACACGGTCTTTAGACCAAGTAGCGATCGCACTTTTTGATGGCGTCTCTACTGCTGCTGTTGGCGCGATCGCCAGCCGAGGATAGCAGCTAGGATCAGACTGGGGGAAAACACAGCGATCAGGGCGTTGAGGTCGGTAGAGGGTATGGATAAGCTAGGCCCTGCGTACTTGATGGCCAGGGAAAGCGCGGCGGAAAGGGTGAATACTTTGAGGATGGGGCTGATGTTGGTGTTCATGGACGTGGTAGTTGGTTGGGCGATCGGTTTTAAGACTATTATTGCAAGTATGTGTTGCGGGTGGGCTTGCAGTTGGGACGTGAGGTGGGGGCGATCGCTTTTTTCAGGCGATGCACGGGTGAGATACCTTTACATCGTAGAATAGGGAGTACCACAGCACAATTTAGCAATATCAGGAGCGATTCAGAATGGACGGCAAAGAATCAGAGTTAATAAATAACATTCGCCAGCAATTTGATAATGCTCCTTATCCAAAAGTTCCCTTAGAACAATCTCCTAAAAAAGATTATGAATTGCTCTACGTTCACAACTTAATAACACCTTACTATTTAAAAAATCAAAAAATTATCGAAACAAAAGGCAAGGTAATTTTAGACGCAGGCTGTGGCAGCGGATACAAATCTTTGATTCTGGCAGAAGCTAATCCCGGAGCTAAAATAGTAGGAGTTGACATTTCAGAAGAATCGATTAAACTAGCCCGCCAGCGGTTGCAATATTACGGCTTTGAAGATACAGAATTTCACGCTATATCGATCGAGGAATTGCCGCGATTAGGGTTAGAGTTTGATTATATAAATACAGATGAAGTTCTTTATCTCTTGCCCGATAGAGTCAACGGCCTGCAGGCAATGCAGTCTGTGCTGAAACCAGACGGAATCATCCGCACCAATTTACACAGTTCAACGGGCAGAAGTCTCGTTCTTGGCGCTCAGGAAGTTTTTAAGCTGATGGGTTTAATGGATGAAAGTCCCGGAGATTTGGAGATTGAATTAGTCCGGGAAATTATGACGGCTTTAAGAGATGAAGTCATGCTCAAGAAAACAAGCTGGACTTTAGAACGCGGCAACAGTCAAGAATGGATTTTGGCCAATTACTTATTGTTGGGGGATAAAGGCTGTACTGTTCCGGAAATGTTTTCAGCCTTGAAAGCAGCAAATTTAGAGCTGATTAGCATGGTGAATTGGCAGCAGTGGGAATTGCTGAATCTGTTCAAAAATCCCGACGATTTGCCGGCATTTCTGGGGATGAGCTTGCCAGAAACCTCTTTGGAAGATCGACTGCATTTATTTACTCTCTTGCATCCAACCCATCGCCTGCTTGACTTCTGGTGTACTCATCGCGACGAGGAAAATCGAACTGAGTCTGTTGTGCCTGTTTCCGAATGGACTCTAAGTGACTGGCAAGCAGCGCGGGTGCACCTGCATCCTCAGTTGGCGAGTCCCCAAGCCCGAGAAGACTTGCTCAACAGCATTGCAGCGCAAACTCCTTTTCAGATTAGCCGTTACATCCCGTTGCCAGCACTGAGTCCAATTACGATCGAGAGTGTAATGGCCGCTTGCCTGCTACCTTTGTGGGATGGGGTACAGCCTGTGAGATCTTTGGTAAAGCGGTGGCTCCAGCTCAGGCCGGTGCATCCTGCGACGCTAGAATCTGTGACTGAGGAGACGGCTTTGGAAGAGGTCAAGGAACTGCTGGAAAGGCTGGAAGCTTGTCTGTACGTGCTTTTGGAGCGCTAAACTCGCACCGTCTCAAAAAAATTTGCTCTAAGTGATATGAAAGCTCTCAGAACTGGGTAAGTTACTCTCAGGACTTAGAAATCAAGCATCCCACGCCTCTAGGAGAATCAACTAATGAAGACTGAATTTAAAGCCAAGTTTCTGCAACACCTGCAGCAGAGAAGACAAGATAAGGGTTTCACGCTGATTGAACTGTTGGTCGTTATCATCATTATCGGTATTCTTTCTGCTATCGCTTTGCCTTCCTTCCTCAACCAAGCCAACAAAGCCAAGCAGTCAGAAGCCAAGCAGAACCTCAGTGCAGTTAACAAAGGTCAGCAAGCCTTTTTTGCAGAAAATACCAAGTTCGCAACAGAAGTTCCTGCCTTGGGTCTGGGTATTAAAACCCTAACCAATAACTATAAATACGAAGTCAGTCCACAAACTAATGCCGACCCTAATACCGGAGGAGTCACTTCTGCTGCAACCCCACAAGGTGCTTCGATTAAGGGATATGCGGGTGCTGTGTATTTCATTCCAGCGGGCGAGGGACAAGGCACCAGCTCTATCCTTTGTGAGGAGATAAGTGCTAATGCTAATACAATCCCTGGTGTTATTGCCCCTGCGGGAAATAATACTAAGTGCAATGGAAATCAAACATTAGTGACCAAGTAAGTTGCAGAGCGCAACCAGTCGAGTTTGTGCCAAATAATGTAAGGAGCGGGTAGCGTCTTGTGTGCTACCCGCTTTAATGCAGTACAAGTTAGGCTATAAGTTCGTTTTGGTACTTTTTTGATTGCCAACGCTAAGGTCAAATAGCTTGTTGAATCGTTGGCAGATGTTGGGTAAAAAAGAGATATTCCTGTAGATTATGTAGCCTGTCAGTAACGAGCGCCCTAAAGGGACGCTCGCTTGTAAGAGAGATCGAAGCAAGCTGTACTGACGGGCCTACGTCTTCATTGACTACGTTTTTTGGGTCACGACACTCCTTGAATGCGACGCTAGTTTTGGGATCTGTCGCTTGTAGTTAAACAGTCTTAAAGTCAGGCTCGATAGTGCTGCAAGCTTAACAAGCCTTTATAACAAAGGCACAAAGCGAACGTTACCTAGAAATAGACCCCAGACACCATATCTCCGAAAAGGGGCAACCATACCCCTCTCCCCGTAAGGGGATTCAAGGCGGTTGAAACCGCCGGATAGTTTCCCACGAGCGGGCTAAAGCCGCGCTCGTTTCGCACTTACCGAGTATTTTTTATGATTGGGGAAAATTTATTAGCTGTTACTTCAGAGTGGCAGGAGCAAGCAAAGAACAGTTGGTTAAAAGGAAATTATAGTGACGCTGCGCTGCTGTACGAACAAGCAATAGAGCAGGAACCAAATGTTAAGTCCCACTACTGGCACTTGGGTTTGCTGTTGCTTTTGCAGGGGGAAGAGACAGAAGCTCAGACAACTTGGTGGCTGGGAATGGCCGAGGGGGAACCAGAAGAAATTGAGCTGTGGACAGAAGAATTAACGCAGGTGCTGGAAGCTGAAGCCGATCGCCAGCGTTTGGAGCGGAAAGACTATGCAGTGGCTTGGGCGATCCGGCAGCATTTGCGGGAAGTTAAGCCTGATGAGATTCATAATATATTACATTCGATGGCGCTGTCCATGCTGCTGGAGACGTATACAGGAGAAGAACCCCATGCTCTAGGGGCGATCGAACTCCTCAAGTCGGAGCCGCCGCCAGAAGTCAACCACGAGTTATTGATGCAATCGTGGAAGTGTATGTTAGATTACGCTCCTTTTGCGCCCTCAACTTTTGAATTTACAGAAGTTTGTCTGGCCTATGTTCGGGAACCCCTACTTTTTATTGATACGTTAATTGTATTTGTTTATAGAATTGCCTATTTAGGTCATAACTTTCTGCTAGCAGTAAGCTTCACAGAACTCGGCCTGCGGTTAGAGCCTCAGCATCGGGAATTGCTGCGTACTTTGTGTTCTTTTTATCAAGATATTGGCGAGTATTCCCAGGGGATAGAAAAGGCTAAACTCTGCTATTCCGTTATGGATAAAATTGCAGATAAAGCGTATGCTCAGCACTTGATAATGCGCGGGATGATGAGCGCTGGAGGCTATTGGCAAGAGGCTTATTCAGAATTTCAGGTGTTGAAATCTCTGCTGGCATCTGTAATTGAAGAAAACCCAAGCGATTTAAATTCAAGTGCCACGGTTCGCTTGTTTAGTACGCTGTTTTTTTTCCCTTACCTTGAGGATAGGCCGCAGGAAAGTAGAGAAATTCGCCGTCAAATCGCGGAAATTTGTCAATTAAATATCGAAAATTATGCTAAGGAGATAGTGGAAAAGTGCCGCCAGCGCAACTCGTCTATTGTGAAGGGTGAGTCTCCTAAAAAACGGTTGAAAATTGGATATTTGTCCTATTGCTTTCGCCGCCATTCGGTAGGCTGGCTGGCTCGATGGCTCTTGGAACACCACGATCGCGATCGCTTTGAAATCTATATTTATTTCCTAGGTTCTGACCCTACAATCACAAATCCAGATGCTTTGGCGCAATGGTATATGAGCAAAGCTTGTGAAGTTAGGCATTTAGAACTGTTCGGAGAAGAAGCAGCAGAGAAGATTTACGAAGATGATATTGATATTTTAGTGGAACTAGACAGTTTGACGCTGAATACTAGCTGCGAGATTGCGACGATTAAACCAGCACCCATACAAGTAAGTTGGCTGGGTTGGGACGCACCAGGGATACCGAATATTGACTATTTTATTGCCGATCCTTATGTTTTACCCGAAGCGGCACAGGATTATTATGTGGAAAAAATATGGCGTTTGCCGCACACTTATATAGCGGTGGATGGTTTTGAATTGGAGGTGCCTACGGTGCGGCGCGATCGCTTGGATATTCCTAGCGATGCCGTAATCTATGTCAGTTTTCAACGCGGATACAAATACAACCCACAGACAGCTAGACTGCAAATGCAGATTGTGAAAGCTGTGCCAAATAGCTATTTTTTAATTAAGGGTTACGCCGATGAAGAATCAGTGAAAAAATTCTTTACAGAAATGGCCCAATCAGAGGGGGTGGAGAGCGATCGCCTCCGGTTTCTGCCAATTGTTCAAACAGAAATGCAGCACCGAGCGAATTTAGCGATCGCTGACGTAGTGCTCGATACCTATCCTTATAACGGAGCGACAACGACTTTAGAAACTCTTTGGATGGGCATTCCTATGGTTACGCGAGTGGGCCAGCAATTCGCCAGCCGCAATAGTTATGCAATGATGATGAACGTAGGGGTGACAGAAGGAATTGCTTGGACGGATGAAGAATATGTAGAATGGGGGATTCGCTTGGGGAAAGAGTCTGAATTGCGACAGCAAATATCCTGGCGCTTGAAAGAGTCCAAGAAAACATCCCCCCTGTGGAATGCTCAACAGTTTACTCGGGAGATGGAGAAAGCTTACGAGCAAATGTGGCTGAGATATGTTGAAGGTCGTTGATGAATTCTAGAGGGTTAGCAATTGGACAAGCTCAAAATTTTGGTAATTTCAAATCTCTACCCGCCTCAAGTCGTTGGAGGATACGAAAGGGCGATCGCAGATTATGCGCGACTTTTGCAGGAACGCGGTCACACAGTTCTCGTACTCACGAGTAACACAGAAGACTTGCCCACTGGCTACCAAAAAGCTGATTCCGATCCGAGTACAGTGCGGCGCTGTTTATCCCTGTGGGGCACTTGGACAGAGCGAGGAGCGCAACCTTTTTATCCGGCTCACGTTGCATCAATTGCTGTACGCAATTACAAGACTTTAGAGCAAGAGTTGAATTCCTTTAAACCTGATGTCTGCCTAGCAGGAAATACAGATTTTTTAGGCTCAGAAGTTTTAGAACAAATACTTGCTGCTGAGATACCAGTTGCTCATTATGTGATGAATTCCCAACCAGGATACAGCCACGATTTAGCTCCCCGGAGTCCTTTGTATCGATACATCACTGTTAGCAATTGGATTCGGGATAATTTACAGCAACAAGGCTATCCCACTGAAACGGCTCAGACGATTTACCCCGGTGCAGATGTTGAGGAATTTTATCAAGCTGAGCTCCCACAGCGCGATCGACTCCGCATTGTCTATGCCAGTTTAGTAATGCACTATAAAGGCGCAGATGTTTTGATTGAAGCTCTTTACTTGCTCCATAATGCAGGTATTGACTTTACTGCAACGATTGCAGGAGGTTCTCTGACCCCTAGCTTTGTCCAAGCCCTTCAAGAGTTTGTTGAATCAGAGGGCTTACAAGAAAAGATTCACTTTGCTGGACTGCTATCTCGACAGGAACTGAAACAGCTATACAAAACACATAATATTTGGGTGTTGCCTTCTCGCTTTGAAGAACCTTTCAGCATAGGTTTAATCGAAGCTATGGTTGCTGGATTGACGATTGTTACTAGCGATACCGGAGGGTCTCCAGAAGCTGTTAAAGACGGCGAAACGGGGCTAATCTTTGAGTCGGAAAATCCTTTGGATCTGGGCGATCAATTATCGTATCTGTTTATGAATCCTGCTGAGTGGGAAGCGATGAGTCGGAAGGGACAGGAACGAGCATTATCCGAACTCAGTCGCACCCGCACAATGGATAGATTAGAATCCGTTTTGTACGAACTAGCACTTCCAAACAAAAAAATAAATCAGTAGAGCTCGGGAATTCAGTGTTGAGTTGAGACCTCGCCTGATTATAACTTTTGAGTGGTATGAACATCGTGTGTGCTGTTCCAATAATCCATAACTCTAGGCTGCTCAATTGATGGTTGCTTGGTACAAATCAAAGTGGCGCGATCGATCCAATGCTTGATTGGCTCAGTTATTGAATAAGTAATGCCTTCTGGTGCTAATGATAGTAAATCATTGTTGTGCAAGAGTTCAATATCTTCCACAATCAAATCCAGAGTCAAGAGGGTGTCCATGAGTCCTTTCAAATTAAAGAATGTACAACTCGTAGGCTCGTATGGACTCTCAGAACCTATAGGACAAAACAACATAGCGTTTTGGTTGTCATCGATATACACTGCTGTTTCTATAATTATTTTGCCTCCTTCTTGCAACACATCCTTAATCAACTTTAGCGACCAAAATGGGTATCTGAGATGATAAAGAACACCCGGAAATAAGATGACATCAAACATTCCAAACGTCTCAGGTTTTAAGTCAAGGAGGTTTAATTGATACATCTTGACTTGTGAGTTGAAAAACGGAATTAAGAACTCGATCGCCCCCATCGATAAGTCATTATCAAAGCCAATGACTTCCTTAGCACCCAGCTTTTCTGCCTCAAAGCAAAACAGACCATCTCGACAGCCGATATCCAGAACTCGCTTGTCCTTAATATCCAGTGTTCTTAAAGCTCTAAGAGGCACCTCCTGAATAGGTACAGCGACCTCATTTCCCGATGTTGAGAGATTTTCAGTTAATTGAATTATGTGATAGAACTTGTGCTTTTCGAGTTGTTGAAGAATTTGATTTTCATCCATGAATGGCCTACCTTTTATATGTTGAGTAAAATTCATCAAATGCTAAGATTAGCTGCTTTCAAACTGGGGAGACTTGCTGCACCAGCCTGTGCAACTGCCTGTTGATTTTCGTTCTCTAAGACTACGCGATAGTGGATGCAGGGTAGTAAAGCTTTCCACTGCATTTCACTGAGATTTCCCAGTAAGGAAATTTCTGGAACATCTGTCTCATCTAAATCTTCTTGCATAAGAATATTCATTATAACAGAAGATAAAACTAGATTTGCATCTTCTTCAGAGATGTTGCTTGTGTCGAGAAGCGCAGTTATTTTACTTGGCTCTTTGTGAGCCAATAAAGTGGTCATTACACCTTCTAACTGAAGACATAGGGACTCTTCAGGTTGCTGCCAATCAGGAAACAGAATTATATTAATCTCTCTCAGTCTTAAGTTATTGAGGAAGTCATCCAATTCCGCTGACAGTGAAACTTCTGGTGAGACAACCAACTCCAACTGCGAACGATCGCGATTCAATAGATTCTCCGCCTTGACCAGCTTTGGCACAATTTTCAAAACGGCTTGCGCTGCTTTTTTGGCTAATTCTATATTGCCCATTTTCTCCGAGGCTTGGGCTAAATGCCAAAAAGTGCGCCAGTGATTGCAGTCTTGATGAACAGAATCTTCTTTTTGAAACCATACACCAGTATAGTCGATCACCCGAAGAGCAAATGATTGACCGCAACCTCTTTCAAATTCATGGATTGCTTTTTTACAACCCTCCCAGTGACCGTAATCGTCTATCTGGATAAAACCGTTGGGAACAACACGATCGTAAATGTTGTTAAATATATCCATTGTTGACTCATACCAATCACCATCAGCGTGCAGTAAAGCAATACTGCCTATTTCAGATTTAGATTCAGGTAAGGTTTGAGCAAATAGCCCCTGAACGGCTATGACAATATCTCCGACATCTAAGGATTGACAAACGACCTCTAAGTTGTCAGTAAGTGGAGCTTTCAGAGTCCCCGCACCCCAATCTGTTAAATTAGCAGGAATTCCGTAATGTTTATCAGCTTCAGTGGGTTCTGGCATCCCTTCAAAAGTGTCAAAAGCATAGACGAGTCGCGGGCGTAAACTGTATCGCTTGATAACGACTGCTAGAAGTGCTGCTGACCCTCCTTTGTAACTGCCACATTCAACGAAGTTACCTGGTATATCATCTAAACAGATTTGCTTTGCTAGGGAGTATAACGAGAATAGTCTGGCTTCACTCAATAATGTGTAAGGTCTGATAACTGAGAGTATTTCTTGAAACTCGTCAGTGAGAGTGTTGTCAAAAGCTATGTTCCTAAATTGAGCCTGGATATGATGCTGTAAGCTTTGTTGAACGTCCCCCACTTGCCAGTAAAGCGAGGTGAGGTAGTTGTGGGCAATTAAAGAGCTTTGATGGACTTCTAGTGCCTGAGTGAAGGTAGCGATCGCCGTCTCTATCTCACCCTTCACAAAACACTCTTTGCCTTTCTGAATTAACTGGGCCAATTTTTGGCGATCGCCGCTCAAATCAACATAGGGGCCTACTTGAGACACAGGTTGATACTCTTCAACATAATGAAACAGCTTATTTAAAAATGGCTCACCGAGCGATGACGATTCTTTTACTTTCTTTAAAAAACCATTGGTACACCAAGTCATGTTATAGCCGAAGTAGTCGCAATAACTGCTATCAATTTCATATTCATCCTCGTGTTCGGACAAGAACTCTTTCAATGCCTTGTGAGGACCAATGTTATATGAAGCATCTTGAACTAAATCTGAAATAATTCCATCTTCAATAACAATATATTCTTCCAGCTTAAGATACGGATGGAAGAACTCCAAGACGTGCTTGCTAGTTTCGTAGGAGTGATCCGCATCTTCTATTACGAGTAAGGGACGTGGCAATGAGTTGATAAAAGCTGGTGTCAATATTTCTTGTAAAGCTCGTCCGTTTCCTTCCATGTAAGTGACGCGGGGATGTTGGACTGAAGTAACCTCGACAATATCAATAGAATAAATGTGACCATCAATGCCAAAATTATTTAGCAAATCTCCAAACCACAAAGCACTCCCACCATCTTTTGACCCAATTTCAATAATTGTGCGCGGTTTTAAGTTCCAAAGTAACAGGGGGTACACCGCAAAATCGAAGGGATTCTTCAGCATGGGTACGCCTCGGTATGAATAGTTCATAGTGGCGTTTTGAATAGACAGCATATTTTCCCGTGCAAGTGTTGTATTCCACGAGCGTTGCTGTGTGGGGATTTTTATTGGCGATCGCAATATAGCCTTAGTTAAGCTTTCAACTTGCTTTTGTGCTTGGGGGTGCGTCGGATCGATCGCCAGTTCTGCTTTAGCCGCTGCAAGTGCTTCTTTGTGCCGTCCTACCTTGCTCAAACAAATAGACCGCAGGTAGTGCATTCCTGGAACATTAACATTTAGTGAGGCCGCTTGTTCCGCTATTCGCATAGCTTCTACCTGCTTATTGCTATCGAGTAATGCAACAACTTGTTGCATCATTTCATGCACTTGCCGTACTGCGACTTCTCGATCGAGAGATTGGTTTGACATACCGCTGACTGTGTAATTTTGTAAATGTGCTGGTAAAACCCAGTTAACTTTAGGATCGGGCAGATGGATAACTGGCTCTACATTTCCCCGCCAAGCAACACCCATAATTTGCATGGTTTGATATACCATGGTTTGCCACCCTTTTTGCTTGAAGTAATCCAAACCCTGGGCCACATCAGGAGCAGCCAAATCGTGAAAGAGAATTAAAGCATCTTGTGCTGCTAATTGTTCGCAAATAATTGCGTCATTAAGAGGACCTGGTGCTTCGTGATTGCCGTCAATAAAAATCAACGACCACTTGGTTTGCAATTGAGCTGCTAATTCCTCAACGGCTTGGGGGCTGTAACCAGCTACTAAATGAATTGAGTCCAGCACTCCTGCTGCTTGCAGCGAATTACTGACACTTTCATAAAAATCTGGTCTGCCTAGAAGAGGGTCAACGATCTCTAGCTTTACTCCAGCTAACGCTAAATGACAAGCTGACCAACCTAACCAACAACCAATCTCTAAAGCTTTTTTCCCTTTAAACTTCAGGGCTGTATTGTAGAGAATATGAGCTTCATCTCGACTGAGGAATCCAACTGTTGGGTGTCGTTTGTCTACATACCAGTTGTGAGGAACTTCTCGACGCAGATAGGGCCAAGGCTGGAGCTCTGTATCTCCTACAATCATATTTGGGAAGCATTCATCGGGTAGGACAATAGCAAAATCTGGGGAAATATAGTCTCGATCCGGCAATATTTTTTTGGAATTTTCTTGTCTTATTAGCATACTTTCTTTTTCCTCAAACACTTTTATAAAAACTGAGCTAACCGTCTTTGCCATTCTTGACCAAGAAAACTTTTTCGCTTGCTCAATTCCGGCAGCTATCAGCGATTCGCGCACTTCGGGCTGTTGAATATTAACAAGTGCGATCGCCATCTGCTCAACATCATCATCCTGAACATATAAAGCTGCCTCTCCCGCCACTTCAGGTATAGAAGCATTGGGACAAGTAATCACGGGACATCCGCAAGCCATTGCCTCTAAAATCGGCAAGCCAAAGCCTTCATACTGGGACGGATAAACCAGCGCAACAGCACCCGAAAAAGCTGCTTTTAACTCTTCATCGCTGAGGGGAAGCTTATGCACTGTACTCCCTGAAGTGTAAGGTTCAAACTCATCCTTTGTTAAAGCGCTGTGAACTGTGCAGACAATATCAAATTCTGGCTGATTTGGCAGTTGCGCGAAAGCTTGCAAGAATAAGGGTGCATTTTTATGACCGCCGGCCGCACCTACCATCATAAAGTAAGGCTTTGAGAGATTATATTTAATCTTAAAACTTTCGATCTCCTCTGGACTAGCTGGCGATAAATTTTTGGGAACTCCACAATGAGCGACTGTTACTAACTCTGGAGCAATATCAGGAAAAAACTTTAATAAGTCTGATGCTGTATTGTGGGAAATAGTAATGTATGCAGATGCGTGGCGGATGCCGTAATGTTTCTCGCGCCACATGGGTTCATCAAGATTTGTCTCAAAGACTTCAGGAGTCATGTCATAGGCGATAAAGACAGAAGGTGTTGATAGTGGCGTTGTGTAGTAAGTTGAGATAAATAAGTCAGCTTCCAGTTCGTCGCAGACTTCCTGGAGCATTTCGCGATCGCTATCCGTCTTCTCATAGTCGTAAGCAGGAACCGGGCAATACGCAATGCCAGGAATTTTTGGTGCAGTGCCAGAGCGATCGAGGACAATAATATGTTTGGCAAAACCCTGCGCCACCCACTCTTCTAAGAGCGATCGCCACACCCGCGAAATTCCCGTATTGTAAAGCTGAAAAAACACACCATCAACAATAATCCTTGGGGTTACTTTTTGCAGCACTTTTTGTCTTAACAACTCCTCTGGCTGAACGAACCTCCATACATTATTATCTTTGTCACGTTGTGCTATTGGTGCTACACCAAAATACTCAGCCTTATCAACCATTGTGCCATCTTGCACCCACGAGAAATAATTGCCCAAACGCACAGGGAACTTAGTTTCTAATTGCAGCATACTCCAGTCATATACTGCATTTTTATAACCGTAGTATATTTCTTTAAATCGTAACTGTTCTGGCGTTACATAAGCAAAGTGCTGAAATACCAAACCCTGCTTTTCTGTTTCTTCATGCAAAAATGGATTAACAGTTGAAATATTCCTCTCTTGTCCGTCTGGTAAAGGCTCAACTAAGACGGGAGGCGAGTGTGATGCCCATTTTGCCCCCGGTTTAAACCTCCAGGTTCGCAGCCATTCCTGTGCAGGATTCTGAGCATAACAGTTGCGCGTGCTCACAACCAGGTTCTCTCCAACAAAATACCAGCACCAGTAAAAAGCTGCTGTTTTTTCGGGATTCTCAACGAACATTCGTCTGGCTTTACAAATTTGTTCTCCTGTCCACAATTCATCTACATCCAATTGCCATAACAAGCATTCCTCTTTAATATTTTCCAGCGGTGCATTTACCATTTCGCGCTTCCCATCCCAAAAAACACCTTCTGGTTTGCGATAAACAGTAATATTTTTTGGATATAGCCGTGCTATTTCATCTATATACTCTGATGTACCATCCTTGCTGCGACCCCGGCAATGGAGTTCATCAGTAATTTTTCCCCCCAAGCTAAGCATCCAAGCACTATCGTGTTTTTGCTCCGCTACTCCCTCAATAATATGCCAATGCCATTTAAAAGGTAGTTGCTGAAAAACGTCTATGTGGTAGTGGATAAAAGGTTCACCGTTGAGAACTATTGTAAAAAAATGAATAGGCATATAATTTCGCAAAATCGGTTCGCTATCCCAGGGGTCAAATGCAATTAATTTTTCCGCAGACAAGTGCGGACGAAAGAAAAATTTGCCTTTTTCGTTGAGCATACAAGCTGCAAAGGAAAATGAGCTATTGGAAATTGCTGTGATATCGCACTGGCTTAATAAATAAAAATCTGGATAAAATTCTGCTTCCGGTAACTCCAAACCTAACTCTTTGGTCGTGACGGGATTATACTCCTCAAAATCCCTTAAAACTTTTTTTGGTTCATCGCTGGCAATAAATAGTATTGGTTCGTCGAGGGTTTCCCACAAACCTTTTAGCCATTCCTTGTACCATTCGCTCGGTGCTATAAAAAAATCTTCGTAGCCGTAGTCTTTCCGCCGCAAATGCAAACCGACGAGGGTGTTGCCGCGCGATCGCAGACGAGCGATCGCTTCCTTCATTTTCGTTTCTATTTCCCCTACAGGTTGGAACAGGGAGCGGAAATACTCTTGGTGGGGTTGGTAATACTTTGTGTGATATTGAAAATAACCCCAAAAGTTCACATTTTTAAATATTTCTTTCGCTTTAGGGATGCTAGCTGCTGACAATTTATTGGTTGGTTCGGTAAGTACGGGTAACTCTTGAGAAATGGGCGAATCATTGCAACCAAAGAGATATTGACCAATCCAAGCTGGCGTCTCTACTTTCAAGTTATGTTCTTTGGCATAGATTTTTAAAAAGGCATACTGAAATATTTGATTGGCAAACCGTCCGTTTCTACCCAGGGTGGACATTGTGACTGCGGGCTTTTTCACATAAAACGCATCGCCCCAAGATGGATGGAACGGTGTTGTCGTTGCTACGCGATCGAAACCGCACATCTCCAAAAAATCATCGATTTCGTCAATTAAAGCGCAGCCTTCATACAGTTCTTCATAATTAACTTCCGTGTTTATTGCTTCTATGTATTTGAGAACATTCGTTGCTCCCTCCAAAGCCAACACCTCTGCACCTTGAATATCAATATTTAATATATTAAAATCTGCGGGATTAATTTGAAGTTCTTCTAGAAGTGTATCCAGAGTTCTCGACTCCACAACTACACGCTCAACTTCCTTGATTTCTGGATAAAACTTTTGATGCTCCTTCAATGGTAAGATAGAACTGCTTTGATCCATAGAAGTTACATACAATGTGCTTGTGCCGTTGATGTTGCTAACTGCACAATTCACCGCTACCACGTGAGGAAAACCCGCTATATTCGTTTTCAAACGTTCAAAGACAGCAGGGTTGGCTTCAACAAACAGTACCCTTTGCACCCCCATTGCTCGGTATCTTGCAATTTCCTTGCCTTCGTGTGCCCCAATGTGAATAATGCCGCGCGGTGCAACAGAATGTTTTCCGCAAAGCTGCTGCAAATCGAGCAGATTTGGTGCTTGACTAAAAATCAAAGCTGTGAACCTCTCGTTCACCGCTAAAAAGTTGCTATATTCGTAATTCTCATATTCTGGTAAAAACTCGGGTAAGGGTTGTAAAGTATTGGGCAGTATTTTAAATATTGTATAACGAAATTTTTGTAAATGCTCGAAGACTTGTTTTAATGTGATGTTGGCATCGACAAATGTTCCGCCATACTCAAACTGAATATAATCTACTTTGCCTTTTTGCAAGAGATTACTTGCTCCCTGAAGGACTTCTAGCTCGCCGCCTTCTGTATCAATCTTTAAGAAACTAATTCGCTTTATAGCCCTTGCTTGGACATAATTATCCAGGGTAGCTGTTAAAATTTCAAAGGGCTTAGGGGACTGAATATTATATTGTTTTTCGATTTCAAATCGGCGGTGAAATGTACTCCATCCTGAAAATTTCTCATAGTAATAAAATTCCCGGATTTCCTGTTGGTGTGCTATTGCCAAGTTGTTTAACACGAGTTGACCTGTTTTAATCGGTTCAGCCAGGTTTTGTAGAAGTGTTTGATATATAGGCGGTGCTGGCTCAAACAAATGGATTTGAACGTCGGGGCATATGTTTAATACTTGATTTGTCCAGCTACCTATGTTTGCGCCAATATCGAAAATCACATTACCGGAAGCAATAAAATTTTCTATAATCTTTAACTCATAGTTATTGATAGACTCTCCCTGATTAATATTATTAGCAAACACCCCAGTGCTTTGATGATTTTGTTCCGGCTTCCCGGTGCCTGTATTGCCTAAACTTGCGTTCAAATTTTGGCAATACTGAACAATTAGTTCTTTTGTCAGCGCCGGAACAGCAATAATAGCATCATCAATAATTACAATATGCCTGCTGTTTTTTCCTGAATTCAACAAACTTAATACTGAGCTAATATCCGGCCAATGTTGAGGTGAATGGGGCGGCGGTGGAGGAGATAAAAACAATCGGGCATTATCAATAAAAATAAAGTGTTCGCAATCGGAGCGGTTGATTATTTCGATTTCTGCGAGTAAGGGACACTCATCGATTTCTCCATAGGTTTGCCCTCCACTCCAATGAGCGTCTAGCCAGAATAAACTTGGGCTTTCAAGTTGTGATACTGTATGAGCGAGAAGGTTTCTGGTATCACCGTACAAAAAATCTATGTTTTTGATATGACCGTATTTTTCTGTAACTTTTTGATAAAGGTCTTGAGAATACTCTATTGTAAAAACTTGTTCAAATACTTGGCTTGCCCAGTATGCTGTATGACCTTGATAGGTTCCTGTTTCAATAAAATTATTAATCCCGTAAGCTGCTTTTAGTTGGGAGATGATTTCTACTGGTAGTCCCATGCGTACTATGCCCATATTCAATCCTTCGTTTTGTGAAACTAAGTCTGGTATTTTAATTAGGAAGCTACATACAATTTAAGGTTTTTCAATCTATTTTACTAACAAAATTGACCGATCGCCATTTCCGCTAATTCTTCCCCTTCGCCTGCTCCAACAGCGCCTTATAATCCGCCCGATTGGGATTGAGCTTCACCAACTTCTCCAAAGGCTCGATCGCCCCCACCTGATTATTCATTTGCAACCGCACATTTGCCAACCCTTCCAGAGCCGTCTGATTCTGCGGTTCCCGCTGCAAAACCGTCTCATATCCCCGTTCCTGGGCCGCCAGCAAAGATTCCTGAGAAACTGCTACCGGAGCTGATTTTTGCTGGTGCTGGCTGCTCAAACCGCTAGTGAACAGGCTCACAACACCAAAAATCGCAGAACCACCAAACGAAACCATTGATACTAACGCAAAAGTCTGCTTAAAGCGATCGCTCCTGTGAACCCGACTATCACTAGATTTTTTCTTTGTACTTTCCATTGCTAACTCTTGGCGTCGCTGTTTTCCAGGCACTCGCACTCGCACCTATCTCTAGAATGCCCAAGTTCGATCGCCAAACGATCGCCCCTCCCAATTTAAAATTTTCGCTAAAACTCCCTACACATCAACCGATATTTGTCAAGCAAATTTAACCAATTGTCTGGTTCACAAGCGGGCCGAGCTTGTAACAATTATCCTATAATTTTACAAAGACGCGCCCGGACGCAGTAGCGGAAATACTTCGTCCGGGCGACTTCTCCAAGGTTGTCAACCCAACACAGGGAGCAATACAATTATGCCAAATAATCCAAACTGGTTGCGTTACGATCCAGAGGAAGACAAGTCTCGACATGGAGCGGCCGATCCAGATTGTTGTGAAGAGATGGAAGAAAAGTATGGTTGGAAGCTGATTGAGATTGAGAAAATTGACGGCCCTATTCTAAAAGTTGATTGTGTTTTTCAAGGCAAAACCGAGTTTCCAGACTGGTACAAAGAACTAGAAAGCAAAGAGGATGAAGATGCGTAAATGGATTGTCTTTAGAGCTGACAAGCGCCAACCTGGTTGGGAAAAACGCAAGTTTCAACACACCCAATCCTTAACAAAGATTTTGGCAGAACACTTTGACTCTTCTGATGGCCCAATTCCTGAAGTTGGCTATCGTCCCCCAGAGTTTGTTCGTGTGGAAACAGAACACGATCCAGATAGGCACGGTTACAGCACTCATTACCGCACAGGTGATTGGGAAGTTGCACGGGTTGAGACTTATACTCCCGATATTCCGATCGGTGAATTTGATATGGTAGTAATCTGCTATTGCCAATATTCCCCTATTGATGCTCCCCTCAAACCCATGCCAGAACGTCAAGTTTCTGTCGATTCCTTTAGAGGTGATAAGGAAGCTTATCAACGTTGGTTAGAGTCTCAAAAAGGCAAAGAATACACTGAAGTTTAGGAGTTCCAGCTCTTATAGGGACACGACCCAGGGTAACTGCCTAGGGGGAGCGATCGGGGTGTACTTCATCAACAAGGTTGGATCGTTGCTAGATACCCGACTTCTTTAAGAAGTCCGCGATATGTATTATCTATTTTTGACTACAAATCCCGATCAATCGCCCTTTTGAATTCCTTAATTGCCTCAACATGACTCGGCATATTAACACACCTGACGAGTAAACCAATATCGAGTTCTGGGAGCAATTTGGAATTCGCAATCTCTTCGTATGCTTGCTCTCTGAGAGCATACAGAGAGAGTCGGCTGTTTTCCCAAAACCAGACTTCAGGGATTTGCAGCCGTTTGTAAGCCTCTAGCTTATCAATTCCGCCGCTAGTGACGACTACTTCGATCGCTAAATCTGGACGTTCTCTGTCAGTACCCAATTCGTAAGACTTGTCTGCTTCACACTTCACCAGTCGCGATTCATTTTCTAATGTCAGAGACTCCGTAGGGGTGAAATCGATTCCTGCCGCCATCATGTAAGTTTCTACCAACGCACCGATACGTCCCTTGGCTGTTTCGTGTTTTCTTCCAGGCATTTTCTGAATCTCCAGTATCCCATCTAAAAAGGACAGCCGAACCCCTGGAATATCCAGCATCGGTTCTAAGGTTTTGAATTGTTCCCAGGTTAACCCTGGAAATAGCAACGGCTGATCTAATTTCTCTTCTAATGTTATTGCAGTCATGCGGCTCGCTCCTTAATGGTGGTTATTTTTAATCTCAAACGCCCTTGCTGACTCGATTGTGCAATTAAAATGGGATTGGATTAAGGGCCCAAAGGTCGATCGACCTCGCACACCTTCAAATGCCATCAGGATCTATACCCTGACTTCTCAAGTATGCCATTAGTCGATCGGCGCGCTGGCGTTCCTCTTCGGCGCGCTGGCGTTCCTCTTCGGCGCGCTGGCGTTCCTCTTCGGCGCGCTGGCGTTCCTGTTCCACCCGTTCGGCACCCCACAGCAGCAAATTGCCATTCTCATCCCACCAGCGCAACCAATAACCCGTTCTCTGAGATTTTTCACCTTCCCAAACCCCCAGAAATAAACCCATTGATTCTATCCAGAATCGCTGATTAGCATCCGGTTCTTGCAATTCGTATTCTCCCGAGGTCGAGAGTCTGTACACTTCCAAGACTCCCGATTTCGGTTCAAAAATTATATAAATCGGTACTTGCAAAATTCGCTCATAAAACCGCCATTTTCCGTAAGGATATGTCGGTTTATTTGAATATTCATATTCACTGCCGTCTGTATCGGATAAAAATTCCATCACTACTGCGGGTACTTCTCCCTCAGCATTGCGCGTATAACTGCGGCGAATTTCTCCGGGTTCTGCTGGCAATACTGAGGGAACGTAGACCCAATCTGGGGCTTTTACTACTATTTTGTCGTTGACTTTGGCACAGAGTCCAAAATTGGAAGCTATTAGCATTGAAGCTAGGATAAATCCTGCGAGATCCAAGGCTTCTCGCAGGGCGGCTGCTAAAAGTGGTTGATCGATGTTTTCCACGGGATCGTCTGGTAATTTAAAGTCATCTGGCAATTTTTCCCAAGTTACAGTATACTGGGTTTTGGTTTCGCCCGGTTTCGATAATGTTTGCGTCATTGGTTTTCCTTGTTTCGATTGAAAGAGTTTTTTGTTAATAGGATTTGGACAATAACTTTAATGCCAGGATGCGAGAGGCGCACCTTATTAACTAGCTGTAATCGGGCTGCGCCTTTCGTACCTTACTAACTCAAGCAACTCGCGAATCTGGCAATAATTACGGTTATTCAATGATACCCTGTTTTAAGGGGTGTTTTCGGGAGTAACGGGTTCTGCTGACGTTGAAGTTTGAGAAGGTATAACAGGCAATTTTTGCTGTTTGTGCAAGCTGGGAGATCCAGGCTCTACTGATTGATTTTTGGCAGTTGTACTCGCATTTACTTTCTCAGAAAGTGGAGCTAATGTTTGAGCGACTTTAACTTGCTGTCGCAGTTGTTCTGTCGAACCCAACAAGCCTCCTAATCCGTTGAACAACCTGCGAATGTTGTTGCGGAAAGCGGGATCTCCCGTCAAATCATCCACGTCGGAAGTAATTTTCTGCACGTTCTGAAATGTAGCTCGTGCAGAATCTAGAGTTTGCTGCAATAATAGCAAAGTGGCGGGATTGTTTACTTGGCTGGATAAATCTCGCAAATTACCAGAAGCTTGGGCAGCATTCGCTGATAAAACTTCTAAATTGTTCAGCAATTGTCCTTGGTTGATTCGATTAATTGTCGGACTCAAACTGCTGACAGCTACCCGCAGTTCCTGACTGCTTTGATTGATGTTATTCAGAGTTGAGACTAAACTGCCGCGGTTGGTTGCTACTAAAGAATTGACTTGGTTGGCTGTTAATGTAATTTGATTGGCTGCTTGAGTTACTGAATTAGCAGAATTTATGGCAGCGGCAGATACGGCTTTTGTGGAAGTGTCCGCCGTAGCTGCTACTTTAGAAACATCAGCGGCGACTGCTGATATTTCCCCTTTGAGGGATTGATTTAAACTGCTAGCTTCTACCTTTAATGATTGATTTAAACTGCTAGCTTCCCCTTTTAACGATTGATTTAAACCTGCTATCTCGGTTTTTACCGATTGATTTAAGCTGCCAATCTCTCCCCTTACAGATTGATTCAAAGTTTTTATTTCGGCTTTGGCAGTTTGAGTTAAATTAGACAACTCCTGAGTGAGTTTAGCTGCACCTTTAGCTGTGCTGGCTGTATTCTCTGCCAGGGATTTAATATTGTTGAACAGCGCGGGGTCGGTGTAGAAATTAGCTAGGCGGACTGTGGATCGAATTAGTTCGTCGATAGTGACTCCTGTTTGACCTTTTAAGCGCGAATTTTTGCAGATAATTTCAGGGGGACAGTCGGCACTAACGGGATTGGCGGTAAGTAAGGATTCTGGCAAAATCGAGTTGGGGGTAATGTCGATCGACGATTCGCCAATTAAACCGGATTTATTCGCTTCGATCGTAACATCCCGGGGAATCACTAAAGTACCGGGGGCAATCTCCAGCGTCACGTCTACGCCGTTGGAACCCGCTTTGAGGGCGGTAATTTTACCGACTGCAACCCCACGATACCTGATGGGCGTGCCTATTTGCATTCCTTGGGCGCTGGCAAATTCTACGGCGAATTTGTAGCTGCGGTTCCCTAGCTGCACGCCCCGCAGCCAGAGCACTAAGCCGCCAAATAAACCGATTCCTACTAAAATTAAGAACCCGACAGAACCTTCTCTTACAGTTCGCGATCGCATATTACCTCTTTAGGCAGTGGGCAGTTGGCAGTTGGCAGTTGATAGTTGGCAGTTGCCAGTTGCCAGTTGTTAATTTTTTTCTGATGTGTTGCCTATAGATTTTAGATAGGCGTTTAGCCTGGGCGACAGTTCGTCAATAATTGGCTTGAGTATTTCTACTTGCGTAGTTGTTAGTAGTTGCCTAGTATAAGCCCGTCTCAACCAGTGCTTTGTTTCATATAAAGAACCTCTGGCAATCTTGATAAATCTCCGATGATCCTGATAGCTACCTCGACCATCTCCTTCAGCAATATTAGCACCAATACTATCAGCCGAGCGAATAATTTGCTTGCCGACCGTATCTTTTGCTAGTGCGTCCCATTTTATAACAATATTCCAAATTTCATCAGCTAATTTTTCAGCTAATTTATAAACATCTAACTTCTGAAAGTTTGTTTGTGACATATGCTATCTCCCAACAATACAAACAATTAACCACGGCCTACTGACCACTGCCCACTGACAACGGACAACTGCCCACTGACAACTGACAATTGACTATCCAATCACCTGAATTGGCCCAGTAACGCTGCCACTAAAAAATTGTTTAATTAACAAATTATCTGTCGATGCAATATCGCTAACAGTTCCCTCCCACTGCACTTTGCCTCGATAGAGAAACACGATGCGATCGGCAGTGCGGCGGATGGTACTGTCTTGGTGAGTGACGATCGCATAAGTGCTGCAAACACCTTGGGCCGCCTGCAAGTCGCGGATTAAATCTTCAATTACCGTCGAAGCGATCGGATCTAAACCCGCGGTCGGTTCATCGTACAGCAAAACCTCTGGATTATCCCTGGCATTATCGGGATTCGCCATGATGGCGCGGGCAAAACTTACTCGCTTCCGCATTCCCCCAGACAACTGCGCCGGATAGCGTTGGCCAATTCTCGGCAAACCCACCATCTCCAACTTTTCCTCCACCAATTCCCGAATGCGGCGGCGCGGCAGCTTAGAATGCTGGTAAAGTAAAAAACCGACATTCTCCTCCACCGTCAGCGAATCAAACAAAGCCGCTTGCTGAAACACCATCCCAATTCCGATCGGATCTGCCACGTCGTCCACCCATCCGACCCTGCGCTGTCCCTGAACGAAAACCTCCCCGGCATCCGGGGCCAACAAACCCGCAATTATCCGCAAAATCGTAGATTTCCCCGTCCCGGAAGGGCCAATAATTGCCAGGGCCTCTCCGCGATAAATCCTCAGATCGACTTGATCGAGGATCGGGTTCTCGCCGAAGGACTTACTTACCCCCTTGAGTTCGATTAGCGGCTCAGTCATAGGATGTTATCAATAAGTTATCAGTCCTCAGTCATCAGTCTAGCTAATGACTAATGACTCATGACTAATGAGTAATGACTAATGACTAAAATTGACTGCCAGAATCAAAACTCTCTTGTATTGTAAATTTGTCAGCTTGAACTGTTCCCATACCCTTAAGACTAATTAACCATGTCAATTAGTTCACTTCCTAAAGCCCTTCGCGTCTTAGCTAAAGCCAAGCAGGTTTTTGGCCGTTCCAGAAATCCTTACCCCCCTTCTTTGCGGAATGGGCGAGTTTACCAGTGGTTTAAGTGGTTGGCCCCCGGACTGTTGGTGAAACGGTGGCTGCTGATCAGTGCTAGCGGTGTCGTACTTGCCAGTTTGGGTTTAGCGATTTGGACTGGGATGACTCCGATTTTTTTCTTCTTGCAATTGTTGAGAAATTTTTTGGCGTGGATTGCGGAAGTTATTCCCAATTACGTGTCGGGCCCGCTGATCATTGCTGGCGGGATTTTGTTAATTCTGTGGGGGCAAACTCGCAGTTTGAACTCTATTACTCAAGTCCTGATGCCCGAAGGGAATGAGGAATTGGTCGATCGACTCCTCAACCACCGCCGCTTGAACCGCGGCCCGAAAATTGTGGCAATTGGGGGCGGTACGGGCCTTTCTAATTTGCTCAGGGGATTGAAGGATTACAGCGCCAAAATCACTGCTATTGTCACGGTGGCGGATGATGGCGGGTCTTCCGGGCGGCTGCGTAGGGAAATTGGGGTATTGCCGCCGGGAGACATTCGCAATTGTTTGGCGGCTTTGGCAGATGAGGAAAAGTTATTGACTGAGTTATTTCAATATCGCTTTCAGGCCGGTGACGGTTTGATGGGTCACAGTTTTGGGAATTTGTTTTTGACGGCGATGAGCGATATTGCTGGAGATTTGGAACAGGCGATCGCCGCGAGTTCTAAAGTTTTAGCAGTTAGGGGAGAGGTGCTGCCGGCTACTCTGAGCGACGTTTCTTTGTGGGCAGAACTGGCTGACGGCCGGAGAATTGAGGGGGAGTCCAGCATTACGGAAGCTAACGGGCAAATCCTCAAAATTGGCTGCACTCCTGCTAATCCTCCGGCATTGCCCAGGGCGGCCCAAGCACTTCGCGAAGCGGATTTTATGATTATTGGGCCCGGGAGTCTTTATACGAGTGTCATTCCGAATTTGTTGGTGCCGGAAATTGCTGATGCGATCGCCAACACCGAAGTTCCGCGCATTTATGTCTGCAATATTATGACTCAGCCGGGGGAAACTGACGGATACAGTGTTGCAGACCACATTCGGGCGATCGACCGCGCTTGTGGCCGGCCACTGTTCGATGCTGTAGTAGTTCAGGGAAAAGTCCCTTCTGCAAAAGCTTTGATCCGCTATTCTCAGGAGAATTCTTATCCGGTTGTGCTCGATCGAGAAGCCGTAACGCAATTGGGGCGGCGAATTGTCATTGCAAATGTGATGGATGAAGATAAAAATACGGGTTTAATTCGCCACAATTCTCAAAGGTTGGCGGGGATGTTGCTGCGTTGGTACGGCCGCGCCCAGAACCTTTAAGCTGATGCCTTTGAGGGGAAAGTGGGAAAGGAATAGTTTTGAGTTTTGAGTTGGGGAGAGGGTTTATTTAATTCGGCCTTCTACCTTCGGCCTTCGAGAGAGTGGGAGAATATTACTTCTTCCTCATCTAATGACTAATGACTAATGACTAATGACTAATGACTAATGACTAATGACTAAAATGAAAACTTTGCTTCCCGATTTTGAGGCTACGCGCAAGTTGGGTATGGCGTTAGGTCGATCGCTCCCCCCAGGCACTATAATCTTATTACAAGGAGATTTAGGTGCTGGCAAAACTACCTTAGTTCAAGGTATCGCTGAAGGTTTAGGAATCTCAGACTCGATCGAAAGTCCTACTTTCACCCTGATTAACGAGTATTTTGCAGGGCGAGTTCCGCTTTATCATCTAGATTTGTATCGACTGGAGCCCGAAGAAGCCGAAGCTTTGCACTTAGAAAGTTATTGGGACGGATTAGAAAGGGATTTGGGAATTGTGGCGATCGAATGGGGGGAAAGATTGCAGTACAAACCCGAGAATTATTTGCAAATTTCTTTAAGTTATCTAGATAACGGGCGGCAAATTGAAGTAATTGGTAATGGCGACTTATTGGATTGGCAATGGGAAATTTAAGAAAAGCCGATCGACCTTACTGCGGCGGGCGGTTGACTCGAATCAATTTACCTCTCAAAGTTTCCTCACCAGCAATAGCATCATTAATGCGTGTTGCTAACCTTTCTACGTTCCTATCTTTGGTACAAACAATAATACCAGCGTGGCCTGGCTGTCGGTTGTGCAGTCCGATGAAATCAAATCGATTTAATGTCAAAACAGCTCGATCGTTGCTTATAGCAAATGCTAGCACCTCTGGATCTGGAATCCCAAGTCCTGCTTTTCCTGCTTCCTGAACCGTGAGGACATTGTGACCAAAAGCGCGCAGCAATTGCACAACGGGCAAAGGAAATTGTTCGTGTGCATACAAATTTAGCATGACTCAGGCTTCCTCATTCTTGCGGATTGCTTGTTCGATTTCCTCCTGATGTGCATCAGCATAAGTCCAAACATTGACTAGATCGGCAGCGCTTAGATGGGGATAAAATTGTAAAAGTTCGGCATCGCTTGAACCTTCGCGGCGAAAACTTTCAAGCAGCCAAACAGGGATGCGAGTTTTGGCAATGCAAGCATCGCCGCCACACACGTCGGGAGTCTTGGTAATTCCCTGCCAGCTATTACTTAAACTTTGGGCTAACAGTCTAATGACTTCAGCTTTCTCAGTCGGAGTTAAGGCCAGGAGTTGTGTTTCTAGTTCTTCGAGGAGCATGGGTAATCTCGCCTTTGCGATCGGGAATATGTCATTATCAATACTTCGGACAGTTTTTGATTGCCAACCGTAGAATAAGGGTTTCAAGGCTACAAGGCAAGTTCGCTACTAACGGAAAATCGATGGTTTCAGAGTACGAACTAAAAACTGTCCGGACTATTGATTATAACACTTTACCTTTATTCATTCTTAATCAGCGTCAAACGTTAAGGCTTCCCCCCTAACCGTTGTATCCAATTTACCCTTCTCAAAAACAACTTTTCCTCCCACAACAGTCACAACCGGCCATCCTGTTAAATTCCATCCTTCAAAGGGACTCCAGCCGCACTTAGTCACCATTTCTTCTCGCACAACCAGGCGGTAATTGTCCAAATCTACCAAGACTAAATCGGCGTCAAAGCCAGGGGCAATTTTCCCTTTGTTTGGAATCTTATAAGCCTTAGCAACTGCCGCCGACATCCAATTAGCAACTTGCGCCACTGTACATCTTCCCTGCACTGCTTGCGTTAGCATCAAAGGCAAAGAAGTTTCGACTCCGGGCATTCCCGACGGCGTATTCGGATAATCTTGAGCTTTTTCTGCTAATGTGTGCGGCGCGTGATCGGTGGCGATAAAATCAATTACGCCGTCTAATAAAGCTTGCCAAAGTATTTCGTTATCGCGGGAATCGCGCAAAGGCGGATTCATCTGAGCTAAACTGCCAATTTTTTCATAGGCGCTGGTATTTAACAACAAATGCTGTGGCGTCACTTCCGCCGTTACCCAACTCGGTTTTTCCTGCCGCAATAACTCAGCTTCTTCTCCCGTCGAGAGGTGCAGAATGTGCAGTCGGCGCTGATATTTATTAGAAAGTTTTAAGGCTAGCTGAGTTGCTAACAAAGCTGCTTGATTGTCTTGAATTTGCGAGTGAACGGCCACATCGGAAATGCCGGCAAATTCCTGACGCCTCTGATTGATTCTAGCTTGGTCTTCCGCGTGCACCGCAATCAGTCGATCGCCTGCTGCAAAAATCGCCTCTAAAGTTGCTTCTCCATCGACCAAAAGCTGCCCGTGCATCGAACCCATAAAAACTTTAATTCCCGAAGTCGGATTCGCAGTCAACAAATCCGGCAAATTCTCAGCCGTTGCACCAATAAAAAAGCCGTAATTCACCAAACACTTCTCGGCAGCGCGACTTAGTTTATCATCTAAGGCAGCTTGGGTTGTGGTCAGGGGTCGCGTATTCGGCATTTCCAAAAACGATGTCACGCCGCCTTTAGCGCAAGCACAGCTAGCGGTAAACAAGTCTTCCTTGTGTTCTAAACCCGGTTCCCGGAAGTGTACCTGGGGGTCAATTACTCCGGGTAACAGAGTTAAGCCTTTCGCCATTATTTCTCGATCGCCAACGGCTGCAATGGACGGAGCAACCCGAAGAATTTTGCCCTCGCAGATTTCCACGTCCCCTACTAAAAACTCGCCGTTGGGCAAAAGAACGCGAGCGCCGCGGATTAACAAACTTGATGTGGTCGGCATAAGCTATAATTAAATGAGTAATGTGCGTGATCACCTGAAAAATTTTATCCTTAAAAGAGTTCTGTCAATAGTAAGAAATGTCAACGACCCTCATCTAAAGACACGCTGGCTTAAGGCCTTTGACTTGAATCACAGTTGACTAGACTCAGTACCTGCGTACTACGTTAACGGTGAGAGTTAAAGACCTACCAGAGAATGCTTCGCCTAGTTCCTTGCCCAGCGAAATTTAGGATTAAACAGATTTATTGGGTTAAGTCAGTATCCTAAATATAGTACCGGCCGTAAACTGGGGCGCAAGCTAACATCACCCCTCTGAATTAGGCTCGAAAGAGCAAACATTATGCGTGAGGGGGTTGCGAGGTTTGAGGTGGTAATTGTCCCACTGAAAGTACATTACAAAAGTACACCGAATCCAGCAATCTCTGTGTAATGGTAAAGATTCACGGCGGTTGAAATCGCCAGGCCGTTTCCCACGAGCGGTCTCAAGATGCGCTCGGAACCCACTTACCGAATTTTTTTATGACTCGTCTAGAGAAGTCAGCCGACGAAAAACCTCCGCAAGACACCGAAAATCCTTGGATCGAAGGAATTAAGACGATCGGCTTAGCAGCATTCTTGGCCTTTGGCATCCGCACCCTAGTTGCCGAAGCTCGCTACATTCCCACCGGCTCGATGCTCCCCACCCTACAAATTAACGATCGATTAATTATAGATAAGGTGAGCTATCGATTCCAAGACCCCCAGCGAGGAGATATTATCGTATTTATGCCTCCTGACCCGGCTAGTTTGTGCACGGGACAGCCGCCGCCGATCAAAGATGCCTATATCAAGCGAGTGATCGGACTTCCAGGGGACACTGTGGAAGTGAAAGAGGGAAAAGTTTTTATTAACAAGCAGCCACTACAGGAAAAATATATTGAAGAAATTCCGCAGTATCCCTACGGGCCTGTAGTTGTAGCTCCAAATTCTTACTTGGTGCTCGGCGACAACCGCAACGCAAGCTGTGACAGCCATTATTGGGGCTTTGTACCGAGGCAAAATATCATCGGTAGGGCGATTGTCCGTTTTTGGCCGCTCAATCGCACAGGTTCGATCGATCCCACGCCCATTTATCCCGCTAAAAATTAGCTACAAACCGCAACCCGCAGATTTTAATCTGCGGTTGTCAGTTTCAAGTACCAATGACCTATTAGCCATTTCCCACCACCAAATAATCAATGGTTAAAGGAGATTTAGTATCAGGTTTCGCGATCGAGCACTTTCACAACTTTGTTATACATCTCCTCTGCTTCTTGCAGCGAATTGCCGATACTCGTCAATCCCACTTTGCCAAACTCCGACAAACAGCCCATTAAATGAAACACACTCCCCGTCTCAGTACCGGTGTCAAAGTGCAGTTGATTGTCAGCAATAATATCCATCAAATCGTTCGGTAATAATCCCCGATACCGCTCTTTTTTCAAATTGTCAGAAGCAACATAATATTTCGGACGCCCCTGCAGGCTGTAAAATAATCCTGTCGAACGTTCGTACCGACCATTTGTTAACAGCTTCAGCGCCATAAAAGGATGAGTTGTGCCGCCCTTGCGGAGGTTGATCTCTATTGCTTGGATATCCCAGCTGCCATCTGATTGGCGCACCGCGAGAAAATCTACTCCAAATCTCTCTAAAGCGCCTTTTTTAGCTAAGTTTTGCCCTACTTTCCATCCCAATTCCTGCAACGCTATTCGATAAGATTCGTCCGCAGGAAATCGGCAACCTAAGAAAATTTGACCGTCTGGGCCTCCTAAAATTTGGTCGTGGGTTGAGAGAATTTCTACTTGACCGCTGGGGACAATTCTGCCTTGAACGCTGGGCGAGAACTTTTCTTCTCCTTCGATAAATGCTTCGGCAATTGCCCCTAATTCGGGAATGCGGCTGCTAAAATTTTCCCAGGTTTCGCCCGTTGCTTGAAAGCGCAAATTATGGAAGCTATCGCCAATTGCCTTCGCTCTTTCTGTAGGCGCTTTACCTGCGAGGGGCTTCAGATCTAAAATTGCATTCCCTTCCCCCGAAAAACCTTCATTTAACTTAATTACCATCCGCTGCAAATGCGGCTGCCGTTCCCACAACGCGGCCGCAGCTTCCGCTAAATCTTCCTCATTCAAAACCAAGTCGGAACCGTCAGGATAAGGCACGCCACATTCTTTAAAAATTTCCCTGCTGCCGCTTTTTGTTCCCCAGTATAACAGATCGGGATCGCTGGCCCACAAAGGAATCCCCAATTTAACAGATAACTCGCGTTCTAACGGCGTCGAGTTATAACAAACCATATAAGATTTTGTCGGTCGCGCTGCTTGACGAATGCGCTCCATCAAGCGCGGACGCTCTAAAATTTTCTGGGCGAGGGGTTTGGCAGAAGCATCGTAAGCACTGAACAGCAAAAGCCGATCGCGCGCGTGAGAAAATGGAATTCCCGGCAGCAATTGCAGGTAATAATCCACAATCATCGGGTGCAAGGGTTCCGAGGTAATGTAAATTAAGCGCGTGCGGGGATTTCGCAGGCGAATCAATGAAAATAAATGCCGCTCTTCGTAGTGGTAAACACCCTCAATTTTCAGCATTTCTTTCTGATCTAAGCTGAGAGAAGGAAGGATAATAATGTCACAATCTCCGCTGTCGAAGTCTTCGATTCCTCGCCAACGTTCGCGTAATTCTGTCTGCAGATTGCGAAATTGCTGTGCGGATTCGGAAGATGAATTATTTAACTCTTGCATGGCGTTTTATCCTAAGTATTCAAATAATTATTGCTGATGATGTCAAGTGTGTCATCCCAAATACCTGAGACAACTCACACAGTTTTTTTCTGACGTACCTTACCGGGAATATTGACAAAAATGCCCAAATAGTGATTTAAGGTGCGTTAGTCCCAATATTTGAGGCAACTCAAACAGTTTTTTCTGATGCATCCTACCCGGGACGATCGTCCATTGCTGTCAAGCTGCTCTAAGAAGCTCGCCGCGCTCGAAAAAGTCTGCCATATTCAAATATCGGCTCTAGGCGGCGTTGATTTTGCTTGAGTGCCGAGCGCAATTTTTCCGAAGGGCGCAACACCAGGGGAGCCGAATATTTGTTCAGCATCTCCATATCTGGCGACTGGCTAAGCAGCATCAGCCGCACGTCTTTGTCGAGCAAATAACTCAGAGAAAGCAAATCTCCCATGTTCGTAAAATCGTTACCGCGATCGCTAATTACAATTGTATCTTTAATCGATCGGTTAGCTATCGCCTCTTTGTTAATAATTTTCGCAACTTCAGCATTAAAATAGCTCAAGTCTTTGCTCCACCAAGTATCAGAAAAAGCGCTCACAGTACAGGATGCTACACTTGCTGTAAAGACCAAGGCTAAAATGACTTGCCAAAACCGCTGCTGATTTTTCACGTTACTTGCGAGCAAGTAAGCAACGGCTAACTGCACTCCCGGAAAGCAGGAAATCAGATAGCGGCTGACGGCGGAACGTTTGCCGCCTAAGATTATATCCGGTAACGCCAAAAGCAAAAAAGGTACAAAAATTGATGTTAAAATAAACAGCCAAGTTGAACTGCTAGTCCGGCGGCAGATTTTGTAAATTGCTGCCAAAATTAACAGCAAAAATGGCAATCTCAGCAGATAAGTCCAGATTTTATTAAAGCCGAAGTCTAAGTCAAAAAATAATGCTGTAAAGCTGAGCGTCCACAATTTAACAAGATACAGCCAACCCGGAGATACTCGCGTCCAATCTGTCGTAGCTGATGCTCGTCCCAGGTTGGTTGCCAGCACGTAAATCCACGGGATATACAATATTAAAGCTGCTGTTACTGCTAAAAAAAATTGGGAGTTAGTTACATGACCTCGCAATTTATTTTTTTTGATAAACAGCCAGTAAGCAATTATAAAAACTCCGTGTCCGATGAGTGTTAAACTGAAAAAAGGGTGAGTGTAGAAACCAAGGGCGATCGCCAGCGAATAACAGACCCAATTTGGCAAAGCCCGCAACCGCACTGCTCTCAGCAGCAGCCAACTGCTGCCAATAACTGTGGCTGTCAGCAAACTGTACTGCCTTGCTGTCTGAGCAAACAATATGTCAAAGGGAGATAAAGAAAAAAATGCTGTTGCTAATAACGCTGCAAAATTCGAGGCGAAAAGTTCCTGAGCTAAAGCGTACATCAAAGGTAGCGACAACAAACTCAATATTGCTGGCAAACTGCGGGAGGCTGTTAGAGAACTGCCAAATTGCTGCATCCACCAACGAGCCATGAGAAAGTATAAAGGCGGATGCTGCGGGTCTTCGAGTGCTAAAGAACGAATTGTGTCTGCTTCTGTACTTCCCGGTTTAATCCACTGATATTTTTGCAATTCTGGTGCGGGAACAATCCGGTTTTGGAATAGTTTATCGTCGATTTCTTGGCGGGTAAAACCAGCGGCGCGGATTGATGTGTAGGCTTCGTCGTGCCAGTAAAGTTTGCGATCGAGTTCAAAAAAGCGAAATCCGATACCTAGTAAAATGCCGATCGCTAATAAGCTCATCAGCCAGCGGGAATTTTTGGTATTAACAGATGTGTCTTGATGTGTTGTAGATCCCATGCTTGTCCTAATTGTGGCGATTCCCTCCGGGATAGCTACGCTTCACGGAATTTGGAACTGTAGACCATCTTAAACCTCACTCAAGGAGCGATCAATACCCACTACATAGCCCAACCGACAATAATTCTACCCTCTGCCGGATGCCGAATACCTTATAGATCAGAGCCTTCTGAAAGCTGGCGACTGGCCGGGGCCTCCCCAAAATCACGAATCTTCAACCAGATCCTCCCAGAACCTCCAGACCCCAAAAATAACTGCTAACATACGTGTTGTACAGTTAATCAACAAGCTCCGCAAGGGGTCTACCCGCGTACCGCAAATGGCAAAAAAAGAAGCGTCTATAAAAACTACACCTGAAAACTCAGAAAAGCAAAAAGCCCTAACTTCCGTACTGTCCCAAATCGAGCGCAGCTTTGGCAAAGGAGCGATCGTCCGATTGGGAGACTCCACTCGCATGAGGGTAGAAACCATTCCCACCGGAGCCCTGACACTGGACATTGCTTTGGGCGGCGGTTTGCCAAAAGGCCGAGTCATTGAAATTTACGGGCCGGAAAGTTCCGGTAAAACCACTCTAGCCCTCCACGCGATCGCCGAAGTGCAAAAATCCGGCGGTATCGCAGCCTTCGTCGATGCCGAACACGCCCTCGATCCCACCTACGCCTCAGCTTTAGGCGTCGATATTGAAAATCTCTTAGTTTCCCAGCCGGATACCGGCGAAATGGCCCTAGAAATTGTCGATCAACTCGTGCGTTCCGTCGCCGTCGATATCGTAGTAATTGACTCCGTAGCCGCCCTCGTCCCCCGCGCCGAAATCGAAGGCGACATGGGCGACTCCCACATGGGTTTGCAAGCCCGCTTGATGAGCCAAGCTTTACGGAAAATCACCGGCAATATCGGCAAATCCGGCTGTACCGTCATTTTCCTCAACCAATTGCGGCAGAAAATCGGCATAACTTACGGCAACCCCGAAACAACAACCGGCGGCAACGCACTGAAATTCTACGCCAGCGTGCGGCTCGACATTCGCCGCATTCAAAGCTTGAAAAAAGGTACCGAAGAATACGGCAACCGCACGAAAGTTAAAGTTGCTAAAAATAAAGTTGCTCCGCCTTTCCGCATTGCCGAATTTGACATTGTATTTGGCAAAGGCATTTCTACTTTAGGCTGTCTGACTGACTTGGCCGACGAAATGGGAGTAATTCTGAAAAAAGGTTCTTGGTATAGCTACAACGGAGAGAACATAGCTCAAGGACGAGACAAAGTGATCCAACACATGGAGAAAAATGCCGACTTCAAAAATGAAATTGAGGAGCTAGTTAAAAAGAAACTTGAGACTGGTGCTGTGGTTTCTGCTAATTCTGTTGCCCCTGTTGACAATGAGGATGAGGATGCAGAAGATCTAGACAATGTAGAAGATCTAGATAATGTAGAAGATGTAGAGGATTTGGAAGAAATCTAAATCTTTTAGTCAATAAATGCCATAGCTATTAGAGCCCGGACTTTTTAAAGAAGTCGGGGCTCTGTTTATTCTGTTTTTTTAAGATCAGTCCTGGACGCAAAAACCCGGTTTCTTCACGTAATTTGGTCATATACGCTCGAACCTGACAACGAGAAACCGGGTTTTTTGGGTCTAGTGTGTCCAGGACTGAAGATGTAGGGGTAATATCAACTCCGCTAGGATCGTCGGGCGTAAAATCGAATCAACAGTCAATACTCAACTACCTCGTCAGTTTTTCGACCCCTCCTTCAACAGTCAACAGTCAACAGTCAACAATAATTCCGGTGCAACCGGAATTCATATAAAGCATTGGAGAGAATACAAAGAACCCCGACTTCTTCGATGAAGTCGGGGTTCTAAAATAAGAGTATTTCACCACGTTGTCTAATGTTGAGGAGTTTGGTGCAAGGAAATCTCTAAAACTTCTATCTGCTGGTTGAGAGTAGCAGAGCGCTTCTGAGCATATTTGTCGTGCAGAAAAATACTTAAGCCCACACCCACTGGCAAAACAAAATAAATAAATCCCAGCAACATCTGAGCAATTTCTTCTTGCGCTGCTGCATCGAATTGAGGCGCAGCAGTAGGTTGACTTGTCGTGCTGTTGACTGGCTGCGGATTAGATTGCTCGATCGCCTGTGCTTTTACTTGCGGTTGAGCTTCCTGGGCGATCGCCCCAGGACCCGTTCCCAAGCATCCAGCCACTGCTACACATACTGTCAGAAAACTAAAAAGTTTTGATTTAACCTTTAATCCGTTGTTCAAGCCACTGGTTGAGTGGCGATCGCCTTGCTGAGTTTCTCTTTCGGTTAAGCGTACAAGCATTTTTACTTACCTGTTATTAAAATAAATTTAATTTCTGTATTCAAATATACTGTTTTTTTTATTTTAACGCAATAAGTATTTATTCCTAAAATTAGGTTTAAATGCAATATATGCATTAATTCCATGCGCAAATTGGGGTTTTTAGCACAAACAGTAACTTTGTATACAATTTTTTCTCTGGACATCCACTTGAATTGGAACGCAACATAAAAGGGCGATAGTAAATAAACCGTTACCCCAAACAGTTAGAAAGTTAACTCGAAATTAATAATCTGTATTATTTATTAGGACAAGTTATATATGCTTCAGGGGCTTTTATCGTTCAGAGGGCCTTTTCGGATTCTGAACCTGAGTTGGTTTGCTTTTTTCTTAACTTTCGTAGTGTGGTTCAACTACGCACCCTTCAGCACAACGGTGCAGCACGATTTGGGACTGACAGTTGGGCAAGCCAGAATCATCAGTCTGTGCAACCTAGCTTTCGCAATTCCTGCACGTATTATTATCGGGATGTTGCTCGATCGCTTCGGACCTCGCATCACCTTCTCTTCTCTCCTGGTGTATGCAGCATTTCCGACTCTGGCATTCGCCTTTGCCCAAAACTTTAATCAGTTGGTTTTGAGCCGTTTGGCAATGGGAATTGTCGGCGCTGGATTCGTGGTTGGCATTCGCTTAGTTGCCGAATGGTTTCCCCCAAAAGATATCGGCTTCGCTCAAGGTATCTATGGAGGCTGGGGCAACTTTGGCTCTTTTGCCGCAGAAGCAGCGTTACCGGCGATCGCGGCAGGAACAGCTTTTCTCTCAGTCGGACACACAAATTGGCGGCTGGCGATCGCCCTTACTGGGATTGCCACAGCAGTTTTCGGAGTCATTTTTTACTGCAACGTTCAAGACACTCCTCCCGGCAAAGTCTATCAGCGCCCGGCCCGCAACGGCGCAATGGAAGTCACCAGCGCCAAAAGCTTTTGGGCACTGTCGATGACCAATATTCCTCTATTTGGTGCCTTAGCTTTAATTGTGTGGCGCTTGCAGAAAGCAAATTTTCTGACTGCAAATGTGATGTACGCTATTTTGATTAGTTTGACAGCACTGTATTTAATTCAGGCTTACAAAGCCTGGGAAGTTAACCGAGAAGTTGTCACCGGTCAAAAACATTACCCACCTCAAGAACGCTATCACATCAGTCAAGTATTCGTATTAGAACTAGCTTATGCAGTCAGCTTTGGTTCAGAGCTCGCTGTGGTTTCCATGTTACCGGAATTTTTTGAACACACCTTCAATCTAAATCATGCGATCGCCGGGCCCATCGCTGCTACCTATCCCCTGATGAACTTGTTCAGCCGTCCAGCCGGAGGCTTAATTTCTGACAAAATCGGCAGCCGCAAGTGGACGCTGACAGTCATGACCGGCGGAGTGGGATTGGGGTATTTAATCATGAGCCAAATTACGGCAAACTGGCATTTAGCAATTGTGATTATCTTGACCATGTTATGTGCCTTCTTTGTCTGCGCCGCAGCAGGCGCAACTTTTGGCATCGCCTCCTTAATTAAACGAGAAGTAACTGGTCAAATTGCCGGCAATATCGGTGCTTACGGCAGTGTCGGCTCTGTAATTTATGCCACCCTTTATAGCTTTCTGCCCCAAACAGTTGCAGGCAACCGCAGCTTCTTTGAGGTACTCGGAATTGCTGCTGTAGTTGTCTGCTTCCTTTGTATTTTTATCCTGAAGGAACCGAAGGTTATTGAAAGCAAAGATTTGGCAGAAGAAGCTATCCTGCTGGGCCACTAAATCGCAAATCACGTTTTAAGTAGAACAACTTAAAACAACAGAACACCCAGAAGCCTGACTTCTTTATTGAAGAAGCCGGGCTTTAAGATCCGCAGCAGTTTATTTATCACTTTTGAGTCCTGGACGCAAAAACCCGGTTTCTTCACGTGATTTGGTCATATACGCTCGAACGTGATAACGAGAAACCGGGTTTTTTTTGGTAGCGTGCGTCCAGGACTGACTTTTGTCACTTACTGCGGCAAACAAATTGGCTGAACGTATTGAGAATTAGCGCGCACGTAGCAGTTTTGTCTTGTCAGCAAACAGGGTTGACCGTTCGCCATCGTAATCGCATTTACTCCCCTGAGTTCAGCAGCAACAGTATCTCTATCCGCGCGGTAAACTCGTTGAATTTCTCCGTTTGGCGTCTGGCGGCAGTTGAGTTGTCCATCTCGCGACGTGACTCGCCAAGTAGGCCAAGTTCCATAACCAGCAGTTTCAGTTAACCAAGTATTAGCATTGCTAGAAGTATAGTCGCAAATTGCATTAGGACGCGGTAAAGGTTCGACTAAATTTACTTTAAATGTCTTACCAATAGAAGGACAATTTTCTCCTACTTTCACCTTCCAAGTAACTTCAGCTCCCAATTGGCTGCTCCTTCCAACTTGATGCCTGACAATGGTAATATCTCCAGAACAAAAAATTTTTTTGCCAGGGCCGATCGCACTGTCTTTGAAAGTTCCGTTGTAATAGTAAGAGCCGACTGCTCCTTCGGAACGGGTAATTTGAATATTGCCCAGAAATTTCCTATCGCCTACTTGAGTAAAATAAAAGCCGCTGCGATTGTTCCCTTTTTCAGACAGGTTTAAAGTAGTTTTACCGTTGGGATTAACATAAGTCGTAGCGCTAGCAGCAGCGCACAAAATTAATGACACAACTCCTGTGGATAACCAAATGTCAAGTTTTTTCACCGCCCCACCTTGTATGAATCTCTACTTTATTTATAGCTGTTGGTTAAAATACTTGAGCAGTCGCTCAAATGAGTGTCACTCATTTGAGCGACATTCTAACGACATACAGGGAATCCCCCATGATTGCGACTACAAATTCGGCAATCACGAGGGATTGGCACTATTGCATAATTCCTAAAAATCAACTCTGGATTACTTCACCTTAGTTCAGCTCCCTTCAAGTCTCTTCACTTGTATGTACCTGCATCACGGGGCTTGCACGCTTCAACTTCTGGCTCATTGCAGGTTCCAATAATTAGCAGCAGAATAAATTTATATAGGTAAGTAAAGAGTTGCAATCGCCGCTAAATACTGCGAATTTTTAGACAGCTATTCCAGCACAGCCAAGGCGTGTTGTAAATAAAAGTAAAAGTTCCGGAAACGCGGTTTTTCTGACTGAAGTTAGGATTCTCTGGCTTTGAAAGCTAGAAGCAGCCGGGCTTGGGGGAAACGCAGCAGCTTTACAAACGCGATTTAAAGTGCGAAGAAACATCGTTTTTACCAGGGAAATAAATCATGGGTTACGGTCAATTAGAAGTTATATTAAAGATGGCTCAAACAATTCATCCTCAAATAGAGAGCGATCGACACTTTGAAATAGCCTTGGAAAAATTGCGCCAACTGCCAGCAGGAACATTAGGGCGCGAAGTGGCGCGGTGTCTAGACGAACATGGCTTTGAGCCGATCGTATCGGGAGACTGGATTCAGGGTAACCACGACGTTTGACCAATTATGACGGGTCTTTCGGCTTCAACAGAAGATGAATTTGTACTTCAAGCGTTTACTCGCGCTCAAGTATTTCGTTCTTCCTGTGCCATTTTAGTGTTAGTTAGACCGATCGGGGGCAAATGCACGATCGAACAAATTATCAAAAGCTTAAAACAGGGAAAATTCATCGCTAGTTAAGTGATCTCGTTTCCGGTGGAGTGGGAATGATAAAGTCAAGGTCAATCATTCCACATTCCCCCACGGACCGCAGACTACTTCGCACTCCCAATCATGTCGATCGTGCAACAGGAATTCATATGACAGGGACGTTGCGTTTGATTGGGAAACTTTTTTATCTAAAGTTCGAGAAAAACTCAGAATTCTACCCTTAATGGATTAGCTCTTAACTCATTACGTCGTTACCTAATTATTGCAAAATTATGCACAGCACAAGTTACAAATCGGAAATTAGCCTGAGTCCGAGGGAAAGAGCGATCGCGCAATTAGTAGCCCAAGGTCTGCCAAACAAATGTATTGCCAAAAATTTAAATATCAGTCACTGGACGGTTGCTACTTACGTGAAGCGGATTTTTGTCAAACTCGGTGTTTGTTCCAGAACTGCGATGATTGCAATGCTGATCCAAGAAAATTTGCTCTGGGACTGATAAATAAGTAGGGTGCGTCAGCTAGCTTTAATTTTCTGCTAATCCAGAAACTCTAGGCACCACGCAGCCTACAAAAACCTATCCCGAGACAAATTAAAACCAGGTTTTACACGTAAACCTGGTTTAATTTGCAATGTTTAAAACCTTCTATGCCAAAGCCAAAGAGCGAGAAGAATTCCTCAGAAAACTCAGCAATTCTCGATTCACTGTTTGCGGCGCTTCCTGCTGAATCCAGTGACCGCAGTTAGGAACTAATTTCAACTTAAATGGAGCCGTAATTAATCGGTCTAAACCTTCTACAAGTTTGTGGCTCAAAAACGCATCTTCTTCCCCCCAAAGCACCAAAGTAGGCACTGTCACCGGTTCTAATTTCTGTCCCCAATTCCAAAGGCGCTGCGGGTGAAACATCTGCTGGTAATAATTCATCGCCGCCGCTAACACTCCCGGCTTTTCTAAAGCAGCCTGATAAATCTTAGTTTCTTCAGCGCTAAAAGCTCCTTTGCGAACAGCTTGTCCCTGCAAAATACTTTGCACAAAGTCTTTCAAATTTTGGCGGATCAACCATTCAGGGATACCGGGAACCTGAAAAGCCAAAATGTGCCAACTGCGGCGGATTTGATCTAAATTGCTCGCCATTTCCTGTACGAATCGCTGCGGGTGCGGAGCGTTTAAAATTGCTAAGCGATTGAGTGTTTCGGGAAATTTTTGAGCTATGTGCCACGCGATCGCACCTCCGCAATCGTGACCGACAATGTGAGCTTTTGTATAGCCCAAGCTCGCAATCAAACCGCGAATATCGGCGCTCAGCGTATCTAAATCGTAGCCGCTTGCCGGCTTGTCGGAATCGTTGTAGCCCCGCAAATCCGGCACCACAACCTTGAAATGACGCGCTAAAGCAGGGATTTGATGGCGCCAAGAATACCAAAACTCTGGAAACCCGTGCAGGAGCAGAACGAGCTCGCCTTCTCCTTGAGAAACGCAGTGCAGGCGGATGTTGTTGGTTTGGACAAAAATGTGTTGCTGTTCGGAATCTAAAGAATTCATAGTTGGAAAGTTAGACTTATTTTCGGGAAGTACAGAACCCGCCGACTGGTAGCAGGCTGAAACGGCCCAATGGTGTTAATTTTTCTACTTTTATTGTAGCTGCTTTTTGCTCCCCGCCGCTGCAATCTAATGAAACTTAAAACTTGTAGGGTTTTGGGGTGTGCTGTTTTTTAGGTGTAACTACTGAGACCAAGTTTATCACCTTAAATCTGTTGTTTTAACAGCGGCGCAGGCGATTTAATAATAGCACAATTTCGTCAGTTGCCGATCGCATTGAGGCAGCCGATAGGTCAGATTGATTGACGATAATGCTAAACACCAGCGGCTCGTAATCCGGAACTTCAATATATCCCGACAGTGCCGAAACTCCGCTCAAAGTTCCTGTTTTAGCTTGCAAAATTACGCGGTTTGGTGTACTATTTAAGCGATTTTTCAAAGTACCACTCTCGCCAGCGATCGGCAGTGACTGGCGGTAAATAGATGCAGCAGGTGAATTGGCCATGAATCTCAAAGTTTGCACCAAGGCTTCTGGACTAATTAAATTGTGCCGAGACAAGCCCGAACCGTCGGCTAATATGTAGCTGTTTGGATTTACTCCTAATTGAGTTAAAGCTGTTTTTAACTCTTTTAAACCGATTTCATCTGTATCCTCTTGCTGCTGGGGCATCTTGTCTGTAACTTTCCCCAACAATCTCAATAAAACTTCTGCATAAAGATTGTTGCTTTCCCGATTAGTTTCTCTCACCAATTCCGCCAGTGGCGGCGATTCAACGGTCGCTAATTCTTGATTGAAATTGCGATAAACAGATGCAACTAAAGCCTGTTTAACAGGAATTCCCTCAGCCGCCAGAACTTGCTGAAAATGCTGCAAAAAATTATTAGCAGGGTTGACAACTGCGACATAAGCTGATTCAGATTCTGCACCAACTTTCAATTGTCCACTAACTCGAATTGCAGGTCGATCGAACTCCCTGCCAACTTCAATAAATTCGGATTCGTTTTGGGCGACGGTTACTGAATTGTTCTGAATTTGCCACTGATTTGCCAGCTTTGGTTCGGCAAAAGTAACTTTCAGAGGTTGCCCGAGATCCTGCGGGGACAAGAGAAGTTCGATCGCATTTTGATTAAAAATTAAACTGTTAATCGGGGCTCCGTAGCCTGCTTGCGCGTCTTCCCATTCCCAATTCGGATTGACTGCACTGCCTTGAAAATAGCTGTCATCGCCAATCAACTCGTTTACTTGATCGACTCCGCGGCGTTTCAACTGCTGCGCCAAGGATTGCAACTGAGCCTCAGTAATGCTCGGATCTCCCCTGCCGGCAACGTACAAACTCCCATTTTCGCCGCTGTAAACCGATGTCTTAATCCGAAAATCTGCACCGAGTTTCTGCAAAGCAGCGGCTGTGGTTAGCAGCTTGACATTTGATGCAGGAATAAAATATTTTTGGGCGTCGCGGCTGTAGAGAGTAGCAGTAGAAGATAGAGGTTGAATTAAAATGCCCCAGCGCGATCGGCTAAATTCGGGACGGTTGGCGATCGCATCTACTTGTGCCCCCAATTCCCCAGGGCAAATATCCCCAGCAACCGCCGGCGTTTGAGCAGCAACCGCCGACGGACGCCCCAGCACTAGCACTAACAAACTAAACGCAATTCCTTTAATTCTCAAAGTGCAAGTTCCTTAACAATAACTATTCAAATTAAATGCGCGAGAGCTTGGAAGTTTCACCGAATCAAGTCAATACTAATAATAATAACGCCCATGAATTCTCGGATTGAACAGCGCCTCTACAGGTTTTCCCTCTTTGAGGTGCTGTTCCACAATCAACGGTACATCACTCGGTTTAACTCGACAATACCAAATGTTTTCTGGGGTAACTAGCACAGTCGGACCAATGGTGCACTGTCCCAGACAACTACAGGCCTCCACTTTCACCCCTGCAAATTGTTGGGCTTCAAAAGCAGCTAGCACTGCTGCTGAACCATTTTTCAGGCAGGATTGATACTGGCAAACCAATACACAGCGCGCTTCTGGTTGGGAGTCTGGTTCTCGGGCTGGAGATTCTGGCATCGGTAACGATTTATCCGCTCTTTAAGATATTTTAACAATCTTGTCCGGACGATCGCTCGCCGGAGTCCGGCAAACGGCAGAATTTTACAGTGCGATCGAAAAAAACAGCAAAATTCTGGCATTCAAACTTTTTCCTTCCTTCTACCTTCTAACGAATCCCTTCAGCAGAGCTGCCTTTCTTCAGTCTGTGCCGCCCTTTCCCTATATGATCGATTTAGAGCAACAACTCAATCAACCGCTAATCATGCCAAAAACAGTAGCCGATGTAATGAGCCGCGAGCCGATTTTGGCGCGACCCGAAATGCCCTTGAACGAAGCGATTAAAATTTTAGCCGATAAACGCATTAGCGGTCTTCCCGTCGTAGATGAGAATGACTTGTTGGTAGGAGTCATCTCCGAAACAGACTTGATGTGGCGGGAAACCGGCGTAACTCCGCCCGCTTATATCATGGTGCTCGACAGCGTGATTTATTTGGAAAATCCATCTCGTTACGAGCGTGAACTCCACAAGGCTTTAGGACAAACAGTAGGAGAAGCGATGAGTAAAGAGCCAGTTACCATTGGCCCCAACAAATCTGTCCAAGAAGCGGCAAAACTGATGCACGATCGCAGCATCCACCGATTGCCGGTGGTTGATACTGCAGGCAAAGTAATCGGCATCCTCACTAGGGGAGATATTATCCGATGGATGGCTGCCGAATCTTAAATTAACTGTTGCAGTTCCAGGACTGTATCAGAAAATGAGCCAATCGCTCTTTCAATCTCGCTGGCTTTTGGCAATTACCAATTACCAAATCTAAAATCTAAAATCTAAAATCTAAAATCCGATGAGCATTACCCCTGAGTCCGTCGAACAATTGCTGAATTCCGAGGATTTTGGCGAAAGGCTGCGAGCAGTCAACCAACTGCGACAACTAGAACCCGCCATCGCCTATAAACTGATTCAAATTGCGATCGGCGACAAAAACGTCCGGGTTCGCTACGCAGCAGTCAGCCAAGTATCAACCCTCGGCACGCAGAATCTGCCAAACGCTTTAGAGGTACTGCGACACAGCTTGCACAACGACCCCGAACCCGACGTGCAAGCAGCAGCAGCCGATGCTTTGGGCGCATTGAAATTAACCGATGCTTTAGAAGATTTGCAGCAAGTTTATAGCAGTACCTCTGAATGGCTGGTGCAAATGAGCATCGTCGCGGCTTTGGGAGAAATGGGAGATCCGAAAGCCTTTCCGATGTTAGAACATGCCCTCACTTCTGAAAACGAATTGATCCAAACCATTGCGATCAGCGCATTAGGTGAATTGGGAGATAAACGGGCGCTGCCGCTGCTGCTTCCCTACGCTTCCAATACAGATTGGCAGATCCGTTACAGAGTCGCCCAAGCTTTGGGGCGGTTGGGCGGTGCAGAAGCAGAGGCGGCTTTGGAAATTCTCGCCAAAGATCAGGTTGAGCAAGTTGCTCACGAGGCCTTAGCCGGAAAAGAGAATATTTTGAAGTTGTGAGTTTTGAGGTGTGAATTTTGAATTAATTTAGAACTTTTTTTGAGGATTCTACTAAAAACTCTGTTCGCGATCGCACACAGAATTCACAAACCCGGTTTCTTCCTATATTTCTCGTTCCTGTCCGCAAAACTCGTAGAAACCGGGTTTCTAGCCCGCCAGCCAGCGGGCTGGGTGCGCAGCGCAAACCTTACTAATCAGGAAAAAGCTCAAATCTCAAACCTCAAATCTCAAATTGTATTAATGCCACGGTCGATCGCAAATTTCTTTGAAACTCTCGCTTTCATTCGATCGCACTCTTCCCTTTCCCAACCAGAGCCGGGAGCTTGACATTCCCACTTTGACAACAGCTATAATTAGAAAAAATACAGCAGCCGCCGGGATTAACACAATTATTGAATTGTGCCCAGCCAGCTAGCCATCGGGGGAAACTATCGTTAAGAGGGTAAGCAATCTACTAGCCAAACCCACTCTTAAAACTGTTTATCATCCCCATGCTTGAACAACTACAAAGTTCCGGTTCTCAGTCCTTGGAAATTTTTACAGGAGAGCGATCGGCATCTCAAACCGCACCAAGCCCAACCAATCAAAACTTTATCTATAGAGTTTTAGAACTTACTAACATAGAACGCAGCAAGTTAAGTTTTCCCTCGCTCACCTTCAATACTCAGTTACTAAATGCGGCGGAAACTCACAGCCAAAACATGGCACTGCAAGACTTCTTTTCACATACCGGAAAAGATGGTTCGTCCTTAGGAAGTCGGATTAGTGCAACGGGCTATCAATTCTCAGCGGCAGCAGAAAACATCGCTGCGGGTTCTTCTACACCCGAACAAGTTGTATCATCGTGGATGAACAGCAGCGGCCACCGGGCTAACATTCTTAACCCCAATCTCAAAGAAATTGGCATCGGTTACTATTTCTTAGCCGACGATACTGGCAAGGTAAATTTCAATCACTATTGGACGCAAGTTTTTGGTACTTCTCTTGACGGTAGTACAAATCCCGCACCCGCACCAACACCAACTCCCACACCGACACCAACTCCCAACACATTGGTATCGATTACTTCGCCAATACCCAATGCTACAGGGGACGGCAGCCCGACGACAGTACCGAAAAATACAGCCAGCGGCGGCAATTATTTCCTATCAGATAGTGCCGATACTCAAATACCGGCAAATGCTGCGGGATTGTCAATTTTTGCCCTTTCCGGCAAAGACAATATCACCGGGGGAGAAGAGGTTGATAGCATTAATGGAATGCAAGGTGCGGATACAATTAATGGCGAAGGTGGCAATGACAGCTTATCGGGCGGCAAAGAGTCGGATTTAATTGATGGCGGTGTTGGCAATGATTTGATCGGCGCCAACAACGATAACGATCGACTAATTGGAGGAGACGGCAACGATACTATTCGCGGCGGCAAAGAAGATGATATCTTGATGGGCGGTAACGGATCCGATTTGTTGGCGGGCGATCGCGGGCAAGATATGCTGACGGGCGGCGGCGGAAATGATACGTTTATCTTAGCAGGAGGTTTGTCTGCTTCGGCTACTTTAATTAGTGCGGATGTGATTACCGATTTGGCGATCGGGGATAAGATTGGTTTGACTGACGGTATCGGATTTGCAAATTTGACTTTTGAATCTGTGAGTTTGCAGTTGGATGGAGGTGCAAGCGTCGCTTCTACGGCTATGAAGTCGGGGAACAATTATTTGGGAATCGCGCAGGGTGTAAGTGAAAGTCAGCTTGCGGCGATCGTTTTTGTCAGCGCCAACTGACAATTATCATTACTACAAATATCCTGTAGGTGCGCGCTGCGCACCTTATACAATTTCTCCAAAGTAATACAACAGTAATGTGTGTCGGTCGAATGCACTCTATTGTGAAGCTCGATCGGCATTTAGCAAATCTTTAGATAAATGGTATTAGTATTTTTGATAGCAACCATATTTTATGCGATCTTCTGTCAGAAGTTGATTTGAGAAGGCTTCCGGTAGCGAAGTAACTCACAACAGACCTAAAGTATTGTTGTCAACTTTTCTGCTGCATGGACTTGATTGTTGCTAAAACAAGATGCTCAAAATCTTCTGCCTGAGTACAGATTTGCTTGACCTGTAACCATTTTTGCGTAATATGTGGAGCGTGTTTCTGGTAATCCGTTTTTGTTTTCTTGATGCGTTGAGCCTTGGGGAGTTGCTCTAGTCTCGACTCTAGGTTGAGCTCGCACTCGGCGTTAGCCAGCAATGGGTGAGATGAATGCAGAACAGCAGCAGCTAACCAAGTATCTGAAGACTGGGCAGGTAGACAAAATAATGTTCGATCGCCTGGTGTTACCTGTCCCAACCAGCTTTTAATCACTACACCTAGTAAGTCTACTGTATTAGATACTGGCGGGCAGAGCTGCCTGCAGGGGAGACTTCCCCAGTTACTATGTTGGGCGATGGCTGCTACCGCTCCGCCGCAGTCACAATATTGCTTGCTCGCCACATCAACATCCAAATGGATGATGATTAAATCAAAGCCCACCAGAGTGGGATCGCTATCTATTGAACCATGATGTCGCTGATGCGCCGCTTGGCACCATTTGAGCACACCGCACCAACCTGTCCCCATAATGGGTTGAGTAGCTTCTGGTTGCAGTTGTATCATCGTAAAGGGCTTGGCTAGTAAGGATTTGAGGGCTGCTTCAATTACCAGATACTCCGTCGGCCCCTCGGCTACTAGGGCAATACGTAAATCAGACATTGGGCACGCCTCCCAGATGTCCCATCAGCCACAGACGAGATAGGGGGTATTGTTGATTGAGGCTTGTCAGTTCGGCGGTTACTTCTAGGCGACGCACGCAGGTTTGTCCGTTGCTATTGCGTTCCACGACAAATAGGCGAATTTCAGGATCGGATAAGTCTAGCCCATCTAGGGCAGCGGGGTTGTGCGCTGTAAATAGCAGTTGCCGATCGCGATCGTTGAAGTGGAGCCAACCGGATAGGCGGGAGATGAGTCGCACCAGTAAGCGGGGATTGAGAGCTTGGTCTAGATTATCGATCGCCAGCAGATGGGGAGCTTGGGGTAGCAGACAGAGCAGGGCGGTAAAAATCACATAAAGTGCTCCTTCACTGGCATCGTAAGCGGTTAGCTCGTTACGGTTTTGGTTCATGAAGCGATCGGTAAATTTCAGGAGTAGCATAGTGCGCGGCACTTTGGGCGACAATAGGGTAGCCCCGTGGCTGGTGGTCTGGATATCTGCTACCCAGTCGATCAGTTCTAGCACCTGCTCTAGGATGTCGGTACTCTCTTCTTCCCCATTGTCTAAGTGCTTGCGTAAAGCGGCAAAACCCTCAGCGAGTTGTCCGCCACTCAAACCGACGGGCACACGCGATTGTTGATCGGGTACGATGCCGCGTAGGGTGGGCGTGTTGGGACAATAAATCGCAAACTCTTGGAGGCGCTGCATTAACTGGGCAGCGGGATTGGTTGGTTCTAGGTCTACCAGTTTCAATGCAGCCAGTCCAGCCTTCTTGTTGAGGTTTTTCTTGTTACGACGAAGACCATCCGAAACGATCAGCCTTTCTCCGTCACGGAGGACTTCGGTTTTGTAAGACCAAGCGGGTTCGGGGGAATCGAGGGGATTGAGCAAGGAAACACGATAGATTTCGTTGCTTTCACCTGCCACCTCAATGGCGATGTGAGCGGGGGTGTGTTCGGTGGCAAAGGAGCTTTTGTACAGGCTTGGCAATCCAGCCCGCACGCCGCGACGCAATAAGCTTTCATCATCCACGACCCCATTAGCTGCTGCCCCCAAGACACCAAGGGCTTCCAGCAGGTTGCTTTTGCCTGCTCCATTGGCTCCGATGAAGCAATTGACTCTACCTAGTTCGATCGTTGTTGAGTATATGGATTTGAAGCCTCGAATATCTACCTTGCGGATTTTGGTCATACCAATCCAAATAACAGATTTTTGATAGCTTTTTTGGTATTTTTAATCAGGCTTTCAGATTGACTGACCATATTCAAGTCCTCCAGATAGCGATAGAAATGACAGAGAGGGTCCGAGGAGGAGAAATAAACTTGCTACATCATAAAGGGGGTTAATCACCAGGATTTAGATGAGTCACACCTAAAATCTCAAATCTAAGATCCTACTGAGGCTACGGCCGATCGCAAATTTCCTTGAAACTCGCCCAAAATTCGATCGCACTCTTCCTTCTCCAAACCAGTCCAGTGCATCATCAAAGCTAATTTAACAGACTTGCCACTTTTTTCGAGCAAAAAACCCGCCTCATCCCGGTTCAGATCAGTCAAATCCTGCAACATCCGCACAGCCCGATCGCGCAATTTCTTATTAGTAACCGCCACATCAACCATGCGATTGCCGTAAACCTTCCCCAGCTTCACCATTACCCCAGTCGAAATGATATTTAAAGCCATTTTTGTTACTGTACCGGCTTTCAAGCGCGTCGAACCCGCCACTACCTCCGGGCCAACCAACAACCGAATATCAACATCAGCCTCAAAATTCACTTGTTCGACGGGTACGCAGGCCATAAACACAGTCTTCGCCCCCCGCTGGCGCGCCGCCTGCAAAGCGCCCGCGACAAACGGCGTCGTACCTCCAGCCGTAATGCCGACAACCACATCTAAATTGGTAATTTGACGGTGGGCGATCGCCTCAGCCCCATCCTCAGCCCGATCCTCCAAATCCTCCGAACTCCGCACCAAAGCCCCCGCACCCCCGGCAATTATGCCCTGTACGAGTTCTGGCGGCGTGCAGAAGGTGGGGGGACACTCGGCCGCATCCAGCACCCCCAAACGCCCGGAAGTACCCGCACCGACGTAAAACAGGCGGCCTCCTTGACGCAGAGACTCGGCTGCAATGTCGATCGCTTGGGCTAACTGTTCGCGGGCCTGGGCGATGGCGCTTAAGGTTTGGGCGTCTTCCCGGTTGAACAAGTCCACTAATTCGATCGAACTGAGTTGGTCTAAATTCTCGCTGTTGGCATTCACCTGTTCCGTCAGCAGATGCCCTCTTTCTTCTAAATTTTTCATGTTTTTTGATTAGTCATTAGTCATTAGTCATTGGTCATTAGTCAACAGTCAACAGTCAACAGTCATTATCATTAGTCATTTAGGTGTACAAAATATGGTAAGCATTGCCTGCCCGCTGGTGACCTTGGTGAAGTCGTGCCTCAAAGGCTCGAAATTTGCGGTTCTGGCGATCAACTAAATCTACTTCCGAGAGAGAGGCAATTACCCATTACCCATTACCCATTACCCATAACTACTGACTAATGACTAATGACTAATGACTATTACAAAAGTCCTTCGAGTCGGCGGCGAATAGAATCCAGTTCGTTTTGGGAAACGTCAGAATCCGCCTCCGCCTCCGGCTCTGGCTCCGGCTCCGGCTCCGGCTGCCACTGAGTCTGTGTTACATTGTCTTCTGGCGGGATCGCCAGCGCGCCCGCGGGCACAAGTTCCCAATCATAATCAACACTATCGCAGAACTCCTTAATTTCCTCATCGTCGATCGCCTCGACAGCGGGTTCGGGAAAATCTTGAGCTTCCAACATCACGCCAAAGCGGGTGGCGTCGTCTTCTGACTCAAACATCAGAACTTTATTGCGATCGCCGAGTTGAATGGTATGAATTCCCTCGTTCTCGGTGCGGGCATTGAAGAGTAAGACGAACACTCGCATAAGTTTTAAAGACCTTCTTAACCACCGTTTTTTTATCTTAGGAGCGATCGGGCAACCGATTTTAGATTTTATATTTTAGATTTTAGATTGACCACCGATCCAGCACTGGCGTCCGCGAATGATTTGGGGGATGTGGACGACTGGGTTTTATATTTTTGATTTTACATTGACCCGCGATCCCGCACTGGGGGGGAATCTAGAGGATTTTTGATTTTTGATTTTATATTTTTGATTGACCACCGATCCTGCACTGGGGCGATCGAAATGATTTGGGGATGTGGGCGACTGGGTTTTTGATTTTAGATTTTAGATTGACCCCCGATCCTGCACTGGGGGGAATCTAGAGGATTTTAGATTTTATATTTTAGATTTTAGATTGACCACCGATCCTGTACTGGGGCGGGACTCTAGAAGATTTGGGGGAGTTGGAGGACTTGGTTTTAGGTGGTGTTGCGTGTTTTGATTAAGTTTGGTAAAGCTTTGGGGAGTCTACCCTAGAGTAGGGGCGTGAATCAGCCTTGGTTCGATACTCTAGGAGGGCTTCGCTAACGGGCCATCGGCACTTCCCGCCTCAGTCCTGAGTCTACCAAAGGCAGAAGGCACGGTTACGAATCACAGAAATTATACCTGTCTAAAACCCTCTGATTTCCTCAATTCCTGAATTCTCACAAGCTCTGAGAAACACCCATGACTAACTCGCACGATGACACAAATCAACTCGCACCCCGCCCCCACCGCCGCTGGTGGCGTCTGGTGCTGCTTAGCGGTACGGGATTGGGCATTATCGCCTTGGTTGGGGGGGCGGTAGCACTGGCGTGGGTGCGCGAAAAATTAGCTCCTTTGGTGGAAACTCAAGTCAGTCAGTTGCTTGATCGACCTGTGCAAGTCGGACGTTTGGAGAGATTTTCTCTGACAAGTTTGCGGTTTGGCCGATCGACTGTACCTGCAACTCCTACCGATCCAGATTACGCTTCTACAGAAGCAGTGGAAGTGCAGTTTTCTGTTGGGCAACTCCTGTTCAACCGCACTCTCAAATTAGATATTACTTTAGTTAAAGCCAGCGCTTATATCGAACAGGATGCTAAAGGCCGCTGGGTTAATATTCCAACTGCGAAGCGGAAATCTCCGGGTTTATTTAAAACTGAAGTTGAAGCAATTAGAGCTGAAAATGTCGGTGCCGTTTTGGTACCGAGTCCCGCAGTAGGACAGAAAACTTCGGCTCCGATTTCTGTAAGTCTGAAAAATGGCAGTGTTCTATTTCGCGACCAAAATCAGCGCCTTCTCTACGAATTAAACGGTCAGTTTACTAACAGCGATAATTTTATAGTTAAAGCTGATTCTCTGTTACCCGCAGCTCAAACTAACGTACAGTTGCAAGGTCAAAATTTGCCTTTGCCAGAACTCGTTCGCTTGCTGAAAGTTTCGGGCATTTATTTACAAAAAGGTCTAGCTAATGGCAATTTGACCGTGCAATTGCGAGAGAATAAAGTATCGGGAATTGTGGGAACGGCTAGTTTTGGAGGAGTGCAAGCGAGTATTCGTCCGCTGAAACAAATCGTACAAAATAGCAGCGGTCAGTTGCGGTTTCAGGGAACTAATGTGATTGTCGATAGTCTGGCGGCTAATTACGGCCTAATTCCGCTGAAAATAGCAGGAACAGTTGCAACTGGAACTAATTTTAATCTCCAACAAGCTAGCTTCAATCTGACAACTAACGTGCAACCAGTCGCTTTTGCCAGTGTTGTCAGTGCGGTGGAGACAGAGTTAGGGCAGAAAGTAGTATTGCCCGTTGCTGTTGCGGGGGAAGTGAAGGCGGATGCCAAGCTGACTGGAACAGTTGCTATGCCCGTGCTGACAGGTACGATCGCCTCGACAAAACCCGCTACGGTCGATCGACTGCAATTAAACAATATTAGCACTAATTTCAAATTGCAACGCGGGAGAATGGCTCAAACCCCAACTCCCAATTCTCAATCTTCTATTCCCCCGTTTTCCTCTTTAGCTTTGACTTTGAGCGATATGTTGGTAGTGCCGGCAGCGGGGGGTAAAATTGGCGGCAAAGGTGAAGTTGATATTGCTTTAAAAAGTAAGAATTCGCCCTCAGGTTTGGTGTTTGACTTCCAAGTTGAAAACTTGCCCGCAGATGCGATCGCCCAAATTTACGCTCTCCCAATTCCTACTACTGTTACAATTGGCAGTGTCTGGGCCAAAGCTCAAATTTTCGGCCCGTTAGACAACATTCAATCTAGAGTTCAATGGCAAGCACCGCAAGGGACTTTCCCCGCTGCGGGCTCCATTCGAGCAGGAAGGAATTCGGCGGATTTGCAAAATACGGTTGTGAAAATTGGCGACGCTTCTGTGAACGTGGATGCTGCGTTAACAGGCCGTCAATGGCAAGCTATGATCGAGGGCGATCGCGTAGCCCTTAATAGTTTGCAGCAAGTCCTGCCAGGGCTTAATTTGCCTCCTGAACTAGCCGGTTTGTTCAGCGGAACTGCCGAAGCTGCGGGAACTCTGGACGATTTGACTTTAAATGCGATCGCTGCGACGGGCAAAGGAACGCTGAATATTGCTGACAGTATTGTTGATGTTAATGGCGAACTAAAATCTGGTCGCTGGCAAGTTTTTGGCAATACTGAAAAAGTTGCTGTCAATCAATTGATTGATATTGGCTTGCCGTTTTTAGCACGGGAAACGCCCGCCAATCTAGATAATCTCAAATCCAAAGCCCAAAATCTCAAATCGCTCGGCGGACAGCTAGCCGGTGAATTTCAAGCGGCGGGAAATGTTGACAATTTGACTGCGGTTGGAATCAATGCTAGTGGCAACGGTAGGCTCAATTTTGCCGACAGCAATGTCAATTTTAAAGGAGAATTGGTAGCGGGAAACTGGCAAGCAACAGCAGAAACAGATCGCACTTCCATCAACCGCTTAGTAGATTTAGGATTGCCGATTTTAGATGTAGCTTCAGCATTCAATCCCGAAAATCCGCAATCTGCCAATCTCAACAATCTAAAATCCAAAATCCAAAATCTAAAATCGATTGACGGACTGCTATCGAGTCAAATTACAGCATCGGGAAGTCTTGACAATTTGACGGCTAGCAGCATCAATGCCAGCGGCAGCGGCAGACTCAATCTTGCCGGCAGTGATGTTAATTTTAAAGGAGAATTGGCAGCGGGAAACTGGCAAGCAACAGCAGAAACAGATCGCACTTCCATCAGCCGTTTAGTAAATTTAGGATTGCCGCTGTTAGATGTTGGCTTAGATTTCAATGCTGACAATCCCCAAACAGTCGCCAATATCAACAATCTAAAATCCAAAATCCAAAATCTAAAATCGTTAGACGGACAAATATCGAATCAAATTCAAGCCAGCGGTAGTCTTGATAATTCAACCGTCCCCGACATAGCCGTCAACAGCAGCGGCCAACTGAATATAGGCGACGGTACTGTTGCTTTTAGAGGTAAATTAGAAGACAGACGCTGGCAAGCTTTCGCCGATGCCGATCGAGTTATTCTCAGTCGCTTAGAACAAACAATCCGCAATACCCAACTGTTGACCCTAACGGCGACTTTGCCTAAAGGATTGGACGGCAGAGTTAACGGCCAATTCCAAGCAGCGGGTAGTTTGGATAACTTGACAGCCAAGGGAATTAGTGCTAGTGGAGAAGCGCGGATTTTGGCCGCTCGACTCGGGGCGATCGATACTACGGCCAAATTAGAAAACGGCAACTTGCAAGCATTACTGGAAACCAACGGAATTGCCGTCAGTAATTTAGAACAAACCCTCAAACAAACAGGTTTGCTGACAGCGGATTTACCGCCAGAAATTAACGGAACCCTCGACGGCCAAGTCCGCATTTTGGGAACAGTAGACAATCTAACCGCCAACGGCATCACCGCCAACGGCGACGGACAAATTCGACTCGCCAACGGCGGAGGAATTGTCAATGCTAAAGGCCGCGCTGAATCGGGGAATTGGCGCGCGTCAATCGAGGGCGAGCAAATTGCTCTAAGTCGCTTCCAGCAAGCCTTTGAGTCGCAGCAACAAAACTTGCAAGCCAAAGGCTTAGTCTCTGATGCCCCCAATCTCCCGCAGCTTCGAGGACTGTTTAACGGCAATATCAATTTATCCGGCCCGATTGCCGCTTCCTTACAAACAGTTCGCGCCGGCGGCAGTTTCCGTATCTCGGAATTGCCGTTTTTAAAACAACCTTTTGAGGCAGTATTTAATTGGGACGGCAAACGGGTGGAAATTGAGAACGCCACAACTCCCGGTTTGACAGCAAATGGCTTTGTTAACGTCGAACTCGCAGGTAAACGAGTGCCCGCAATTTCCAACTTAGATTTGGATGTCAGACTCGCCAACTTTAACCTGGCAGCCTTACCAGCAGAACAACTAGGATTTTTGACACCAACTAATGCCAAAAATCCTTCAGAGAAAAACCAGCCTGTGCGCGGCAATGTCGATTTTACCGGCCGCCTCAGCGGAACCCTCGCCGCCCTCAGCTTAGTTGGTGACGTGGAAGTGCGGGATTTAGCAGTAAATCAAATCGCTTTTGACCCGGTACTGGCGGGGAGTGTGAATGCGGATGCGGGGAAAAGTGTAGATTTGCGTTTGGCCGGCGCCAGCGACAAAATCGAAGTAGCTTTAAATCAATCTTTTCTGCCGACATCTTTCTTAATTCAACGCGGGGAATCCGTGGCTAGCGGCCAAACCGAGGGAGAAACTTTGCGAGTTAATTTAAGCGATTTTCCCCTGGCTGCTTTGAATCTCGCACCGGGGAAAGAGGCAGGTTTGGGGCCGATAACGGGTACGGTTTCGGGACAAGTGAATGTGCCCGGTTGGAAGATGCCGTTAAATCCGGCGACTTTGCAAGCAACTGGACAAATTGCGATCGCCCAACCGGCGATCGGCTACATTAAAGGTGACAGTTTCCAAGCCGAATTCAGCTACGCTAACGGCAGCGCCAGTCTCACAAACGGACTTTTCCGCCAAGGCAGCGGTCAATACTTAATTTCCGGCAATGTTAAAACAGGCGCCAACCCGCAATTTGAAGGGAAAGTTAACGTACAGCAAGGCAATTTGCAGCAGGTTTTAGCCGCTTTGCAATATTTCAATTTAGGCGACTTGGCGAGAGGCCTAAAACCTCCCGTTTACGGTGACAGTGGCGACGTGCAAACTGTAGCAGTGGGAGAACCAGAAGCCCCGCTAATCGTACAGTTGCGCCGCTTGGCAGAAATTGAAACTATTTTGCAGCAGCAGCAGGCAGTAAAAGCATCAGAAAAATTGCCTCCGTTATCTGAATTACAAGGCATTTTTGGCGCGGAAATTGCTGTCGCCGGTTCTTTGCGAACTGGTGTGCAAGCTCAATTTAACGTGAAAGGCGATAACTGGCAGTGGGGAGAATATGTCGCCGAACAGTTCAGCCTTGAAGGCAGTTTTCAGGACGGGATTTTAACTGTTTTGCCTTTGGAAATTCGATCGGGAAAAAGTGCGATCGGCTTTTCGGGACAACTCGGGCAAAAAGCTCAATCCGGGCAGTTGCGGGTAGAAAATGTGCCAGTGGAAGAGTTAGCAAAAGTGGTGGAATTGCCTTTTGTGGATGTCACGGGAAATTTGAATTTGCGCGCGAATTTGGCCGGCAGTTTGGAAAACCCGCAAGCCACGGGGGAATTGAGTTTGCTGGAGGGCACGCTAAACGGAGAACCGATTAAACAAGCCGACGGCAGTTTCAGTTATAGCAATGCCCGCCTGAATTTTGGCGGCAGCGCTTTGATAACTCAAACAGAACCGATTGAGGTACAGGGAAGTTTGCCTTTTGAGTTGCCGTTTGCAGCGGTGAAAGCTGACAGCAATCAAATCGATTTGAGGGCGAATTTGCAAAATGAAGGTTTGGCAATTATTAATGTATTGACTCCGCAAGTTGCGTGGGTCAATGGCAAGGGACAGGTACAACTTCGCGTGGGAGGAACGCTGGAACAGCCTGTAGCGCAAGGAATTGCAAATTTTGAAAATGCAACCGTCCGGGCGATCGCCTTCCCAGAACCGCTGACAGGGCTGACTGGGACCGTGCGCTTTGAGGGCGATCGTATTCGGGTAGAGGGAATTCGGGGAGAGTTGAGTCAGGGACAAGTTGTGGCCGCTGGCGTGATTCCGCTGTCTGTACCTTTTGCTGAGGGCGATGTCGATGCGGCTAATCCTTTGGCTGTGAATTTAGACAAGTTGGCACTGAACCTCAGAGGATTGTACAGCGGCGGCGTAGTCGGTCAAGTGCAGGCAAGGGGCACGGCTAGGCGCCCGCAGTTGAGCGGTAATATTGAACTGTACAACGGTGAAGTATTTCTCCGCAGTCCCGGCGGCGGCACAACTGAGTTAGCTTCTGCCTCTTCTGCTTCTGATTCTCCTGCGACTGAGGTTTCTGCTTCTGCTTCCCCTACGACTGAGGTTTCTCCTTCTGCGGAGACTCCGACTTCCCCTTCCTTTGAAGTTGGATTAAACGATTTGCGACTGAATTTGGGCCGGGGAGTTCGGGTAACGAGTGCGCCGATATTGAGTTTTCAGGCGACTGGAGGCTTGAGGGTGAATGGAACTTTAGATGACATTCGCCCGGAGGGTACGATTCGGTTGACTTCCGGGTCGGTGAATTTGTTTACGACGCAGTTTAGACTCGATCGAGGATACCCGCAGACTGCTACCTTTGTACCAGCACAAAGACTCGATCCGACGCTGGATGTGAGATTAGCAACTTCGGTGCAGGAAGTAACGCGGTTCCGCACTCCCGGCACATCTGTAGCCTCTGAAATAGCAGACGAACCGACAAGTTTGGGCAGCGTGCGGAGTGTGCGAGTTCAAGCGTTAGTGCGGGGAAGGGCTTCTCAGTTGGCGGAAAGTCTGGAGTTGAGGAGTTCTCCGAGTCGATCGGAAACAGAGATTGTAGCGCTGTTGGGTGGCAGTTTCGTGCAGACTTTGGGACAGGGAGACAGTACGCTGGCGATCGCAAATTTAGCAGGTGCGGGTTTATTGAACAACCTTCAATCTGCGATTAGTAACGCCACAGGATTGAGCGAAGTTCGCTTATTTCCCACTCGGATTAGAAGCAACGAAGCAAAAACTGCTAGTTCCAGTTCCGCTGCTGGTTCTCTCGGTTTAGGTTTAGAAGTTGGGTTTGACATCACGCGCAATATTTCAGCCTCAATCATTCGAGTTTTGTCAGCAAATCAACCGACTGAATTTACTGTGCGCTATCGATTGAGCGATCAACTTTTACTCAGGAGTTCGAGTAATTTTCAAGGAGACAATCGCGTCACTGCTGAATATGAATTGAGGTTTTAGTCATTAGTCATTAGTCATTAGTCATTAGTCATTAGTCATCAGTCATTAATTGCCATTGCCAAGGCAGCGACAGCGGAGTCAAGCAATCGCATATTGTGCGATCGCCACGTTAGATCCCGAGGGGAATAATACCTATTCTGTAGGGAAAGGGCATGGCCGTGTCCGGTGGCAGCAGCGGCGACATTTAATAATTGGCATAAGATTAAGGACTGTAGCAAGACTTTTTTAAATTCGTATAACCGAACATGATAAAGGCAATACCCCCTACCCCATCTCCCATACCCAATTAATTTGCTATAATAGTAACAGCAGTAAATTGGTACTGCCAACCCCGCACACAAGGTTATAGGAGTTAAGTCAAATGGCAAACAAACTCCAAGTTAATACAAAGTCGATCGGCTACAGCGATTTTTACTGGAACCGCTTTAGTCCGAGAGTTGCGACTATCAGCAGTGTCCGCAACGCCAATCACTGGGACGGCGGATTTATCACCTATATTGCATTTCCCACAAAAGTAGAAGCTACAGCAGCAATGAAATATTTGCTCTTGAATCAAAAAGCTGCTGATGTCGATATGCGGAAAGCCAAGCGAATGAAAGCAAAAGGCATTAGGTGGGAACTCAAAATTCGGGGTTTAGCTTTTAATGAAGTGCTGAAGCTTGCAACTATGGATATAACTGGAAAGCTAGTGATGTCCCCTAATGCTACTACTCAAGCCACAGGCTGATAAAAGCATTCAGATAATAGGTTGGGTTGAGACAACAAAACCCAACCCTTCCAATATTTGTCAATATCTATCTTCCTCTCTTTTCTCCTCCTCTGTGTCCTCAGCGCCCTCTGCGGTTAATAAAAAAAATCCTATAAAGTACATATGCGTTTCATCAGCCCCAAAACAGACTTTGCATTCAAAAGAATATTCGGATCTTCCGAACACCCAGAAATTTTAATCAGCTTTTTAAATGCAATGCTGTATAACGGAGAACCAACCATCCAAGAATTAGAAATTATTGACCCTTATTCAGCAGGAAGCGTTACAGGATTGAAAGACACTTACCTGGATGTCAAAGCCAAGATTACCGGGAACAAAACCGTAATTGTGGAAATGCAGGTACTCAACGTCGCCGCCTTTGAAAAACGCGTAGTGTACAATGCAGCCAAAACCTATTCTACTCAACTCAAAGCCGGAGAAGGTTATTTAAAGTTAAATCCGGTCATTGCTTTAACCATCACCGACTTTATCTTATTTGAAAACACCGAAAAACTAATTTCTAAGTTTGAATTCACAGAAACCGAAGAGAAATTCGTCTATCCCAACTGCGAGTTAAAGTTAGTGTTTGTCGAGTTGCCGAAATTCCAAAAAGAATTGAATGAACTCGAAACTCTGCCGGAAAAATGGATTTACTTTATGAAAAACGCGCCCTCTTTGGAAGCAGTACCAGATACATTGGGGTCTATTGAAGAGATTAATACCGCGCTGGGAATTGCCAACCGAGCAAATTTGACACTAGACGAATTGAATGATGTAGACAAGCGAGAAATGTTTATCCAAGACCAAATCGGGTCTGTACTCAAAGGGATAGAAATTGGTCTACAACAGGGGATTGAACAGGGAATACAACAAGGAATCGAACAAGGAATCGAACAAGGAATCGAACAAGGAATCGAACAGGGAATCGAACAAGGAATCGAAAGGGGTAAAATTGAAGGGGAAATAGGATTAATTATGCGTCAGATAGTGCGGCGGGTGGGTGAGGTTACACAGGAAGTTCAAACTCGCATCCAGGGGTTATCTGGGGAACAGTTAGATGATTTGGGAGAGGCTTTGTTGGATTTTCGGAGTCAAGAGGATTTGATCGCGTGGTTGGATTCGGCGGCGGGATGAACTGAGGAGTTAAACACAGAGGCAGGGATTTTTAACCCGGATTTGGTAGAATTCTCAATCTCTGCATTCATTTAAACTTTAGTATCTGCGGGAACTTCCCTCTGTACCAGCATCCAACCTAACAGCGCTAAAGTAAGACCGAGGACGAGAAATCCTAAATCCCAAGCTAACTCGTTGATACCGGGTTTGACGTGGTGGATTCCCAAAATTTGATGGTCAACAATCCCTTCAACAAAGTCAAACAATCCAGCACCAATTAATATGGAACCCAAAAAAGTTTGAGTTGACAAAGGAACATCTTTGCGCTTCACAGCACGCCATAAACAGAAGATTCCCGCCACTGTTACCAACCAATCCGCAGCGTGAAACAACCCATCTCCGAGGGTATTTAATTCTAAACCGGCAACGGTAGTATCGGTTTTAACGCTGCTAAACATATGGTGCCACTGCAGGAGTTGGTGCAGCACAATGCCGTCAAAAAAGCCGGATTGACCGATACCGAGGAGAATTCCTGCGATAATTAGAGGTCGGCGGTTGTTAGCTGCGGTGGCTGGTGGGTTTGTGCGATCGTCCAATGGAAAACCTCAGATTATTTAACTGCTGAGCCTGGGTCTGTGAAGGGATTTACCAGTACATTTTTTAGTTTTGCTGGGGAGGAGGGGCGATCGCATCATCCGCGAGAGAGATTTCTGGATACTCTTGATGCTTAATGCCAACTACAAATCTAGTTTATAATTTGATTAACTATTCATCAACAGTCATATTCTCAAACAAAATAGGTTGAATTCGCCTCAAAACTTCCTCAATTATATCCGGATCGACATTCACTAAGAAAACTTGCCTGCCTTGCGCGATAATCTTGCATAACGGAGTTGATCCGTCATAATTACACCTGTTATCGCTTCACCTTCTGGAATGGGAATATAAAACGGATTTTTTCGTTGTGTGTTGCTAATGGGACAGACGAACACAAACCCCATTTTTCGGTTAAGTTTAGTTTGACTCACCACCAGTGCAGGTCTAGTCCCCATTTGTTCGTGTCCTGCTTGAGGATCAAAATTGAGGCGAATAAAATGACCTCGTTCGGGGATATAGTTTACCAAACTTCCTCTCCTTCTGGTTTTCCCCAAGAGACTTCTTCGCTAGATTCTATTTCGCCTGCCAATAATTCATCTAGGGTATACTTTGATATTTTATTATTTACAGGCTCTATGACCAGTTTCCCATTTTCTATGCTGCAAATTACTGAATCTTCGGCTTTAAGGTTGAGAAACTTTACTATGTAGTCTGGTATTGGCAAAGCCAAGGAATTACCTAATTTGCTGATGTGTATTTTAGCTGTCATACATTTGCGATGTTAACACTCAGGTTGATTTATTGTAACACCATATTCGGCGGGGCGGGTTTATTGAGATTGCTGTTTATAAACATAGAGGTTGGTGAACCCGCCCTTACAGAACCCTTATCTAGGCAAATACGGCTTCTACGGCTTTCGGCAGTTCTATCGGCACGAAATATGCGACTGGATACAAATAATATTCGCCTGATTCATCAATAACTCGGATAAATTGATGTTCCGCAGCGCGATTATCGGGTATTATTTGGTAGATTTTTCGTACTTCTAAGGATGCTTGATAGTCTTGATTGTTAATGCAAACTACAAATCTGGTTTCTAAGTTAAACTTCAACATATTTGCATAAAGTCCTGGCTTCAGGAATAGACGAACCAGATTGACGCAACTCTTCTAAATGAAAAACTATTGCTGCTTTAATTTGCTGTTCGACTTCCTCGATAGTTGTACCTGTTGCTACGCATCCGGGTAAATCTGGAACATAAGCAGAATAATTGCTTTCTGATTTCTGGATGGCAATTGCATAACGTATAATTCTGCTTTGACTATCTGCTTTTGCGTTGGCCAACACCATAGACCCTTCTGGCGTCAATTCCCATCTGTCGCGAGGCGAATTTGTTTCTAAATATCGTTTAACCAAGCCATCAGCAGCGAGTTTTTTTAAGACAACCATCATGTCAGGTGCTCGCGGTACATCTCGACGGGAAAGTGCTTTCGCGAGTTCGTACCAACTCCACTTTCCTTGACCTTTAGCTACTAATTCCAGCAGCACTAATTCAAGCTGGGTTAATTGAGTTAGGTTTTTCATTTTTTTTCTCGTATAACTTATCCAACCCGAAAAGATTGCCCCATCGCTTGAAATTCTTGAGTCTCTTCTCGCTGCAATTGCTGTCTAATTTTGGCAAATTTCCTAACTGTTTCCACAGAGTACAACCGTTCTCCACAGCTTAGGCAAACTTCAGCGGATACTTTTAAGATAGCAGTATGCTTGCCGCCCCGTAAAAGTTTATCGACTTCTTTGATAACTATTTCACCGCCGCAAATTGGGCATTTTTCTACAGATAGCATTGTTAATTTCTCCTTTGTATCCAATTAATCCATCGATTTGCATCTGGACGATAAACTGTGATTAGGATGGCTAGTTTATTACTAGGGACATAAGACCAAACACTGTGAATAGGATCGCCTCTAAAGCTTTCACCATAGATTAAGTATCGGGGATAGGGTTTTTCTTTGGGATAATTTTCTATGATTTCACCATAAAGGACGGAAAAGTAGATTTCATCAAATGAGAGATTATCATCCTCTGCTTCTTCATCAGCATGGTCTGTAATTCGCACCCTATTTTCTAATATTGCTTCTCTGATATCGTTTAGATTCATTCGTTGAAAGATAAGTTTGCCGGGAGGGAGAGTGGGATGCAGAAAATCCAGAAATTTTAGCGGTGGCTGAAAAATTTGTTTTTGCTAACTGTTATAACCCGCAAGTGGCGGGGCAGATACTACAAGAAACTACGCGAAAGCCAAAAGAAAGCGAGGACTCCCAGTGCCAGGTATCGGAAACGTATAACGGGCGCGGTTTCGTGGTTAAAGCCTCTGTTATAAATCTTCACGAAACTCTGTAACCCTTAGAGGTTACACTTTACAAGTCTCGACGCGAGAGAAGAGTACCAACCTCCCCGAAACACCCCCCCGAATCCCCGCCGGCAGGTGTGCCACTGGTGCTTTGGTGTTGAATTTTAATTCGTTGTATTCCAACCATGTGTTCTTCACACGCCAACCTACCCGATCGCCAAAAGCTTCCCAAATTTTCTCATCATACTCCCTGGTTCCCCCCAGACTTTCATAGATGCGTTTTTGCACCGAAAAGCCGAAACGTCCGTTACTGTATTTTACCCAAAGTTGGTCAATAGTTCGCAAGTCTTCACAGGGAAATTGATCGATATCTTCAATTCTCAGCCAGCCATCCTCTGTTCTCCCCGCTTCTTCCAGCATTTTTTTAAGCGTTTCCTCATCCGCCTCTTTCCACTTTCCGCTAGCCAACAGCCGATCGAGTTGACGATAATCAACTCCTTTTGCTGAAATCAAATTTACAGGTTGTGGCGGTGGCTGCGGGCTAGGAATCGTTGGCGGAAAAACCCCTTTTGGTCTCTCATTGCGAATAGGAGGTTGGGGAAGCATAGCCAACCATTCTTGAACCGACTGAGGGCGCTTTATCGCATCCATTTCCATCCCTTGAAGAATTGCCTCATTCACTTCATCGCTGATGCAGGAATTAATCTGAAGAGGCGACTTTAAAGGATGCTTCAAACCTCTCAAGTCCGCACCAGTTGGCGATGTTTTCGTTAGCAGATAGTATAGCGTTGCCGCCAGAGCATAAACATCTGTGTACTGAGCAAATTTTCCAAATCGGCCGTACTGTTCAGGAGGAGCAAAACCCTGTGTCAGTTCAACAGTGATTTGCTGAGTGCGATTGGGAATAAAACCACGCGCCAAACCAAAGTCAATCAAAACAGCATCTTGATTGTCGCGTACCATAATGTTTTCTGGCTTGATATCCCGGTGCAGCAAACCTTTTTCGTGAACAATAATCAGTGCTTCTCCCACTTTGCGGATGTAGTTTAAAGCTTCGGATTCCGACAGAAAACCGCGCTTTTCTACCCATTTCCACAAATTTTCCCCTGCCACATATTCCATCGCGATACAAGGGAAATCACCGTCAATGAAGTAGTTGTCTATTTGCACAATATTTGGATGCCTGCACAAAGATAGCAGTAGTGCCTCTTGTAGGAATCTTTCCCGATACCGGGCAAAATTTAGATCGCTCAATAATTCATCTTTCAGCGTTTTGATGACAACCCGCTGCGTGTTTTGCGCCTTCTGCGCTAGGTACGTGACCCCAAAGCCCCCCTCACCTAACTTGTCTTCAATGATATACCGATCGCCATTTAACCCCTGCCCCGGCGTCCAAACCATTCTCCTCACCGCCAACCAATATTAATTTTTATCTCGGCCTAGCCTGTATTTTAACTGTATTTTCTAAGTTGGGTTTAGTTCCACGGGCCCAACTTCAGTTCGCCTTCCCGGTGATGGTTGGCTTTTAGTTCGATCGCCCTTTTCCGACATAATTCGATCGACAAATTCGCCACAATCCCATTAAGAATCCTAAATCCCAAAACCTCATTGTCCAAACAGAGCATTTCTATGGCAACCTGAAAAATAGGAAACAGAATTTTATAGAGCTTGGTAACAGAACACTAGCAATCACTTATGCAAACTCTACCAAATCCAACTAAAACCGCATCTAGCCAACCCATCTTCGACACCACCATCAAACGCCGCAAAACCCGACCCGTCAAAGTCGGTAGCGTCACCATCGGCGGTGGCAACCCCGTCGTCGTACAATCGATGATTAACGAAGACACCCTCGACATCGACGGTTCAGTCGCCGGAATTCGGCGCTTGCACGAGATTGGCTGCGAAATCGTCCGCGTCACCGTGCCCAGCATGGCCCACGCCAAAGCTTTAGCCGAAATCAAGCAAAAACTGCACGCCACCTACCAACCCGTGCCCCTCGTCGCCGATGTCCACCACAACGGCATGAAAATTGCCCTCGAAGTCGCCAAACACGTAGACAAAGTGAGAATCAATCCCGGACTTTACGTGTTCGAGAAGCCGAAAGCCGACAGAAGCGAATACACCGACAGCGAATTCGCCGAAATTGGCGAAAAAATCCGCGAAACCCTGGAACCTCTGGTAATTTCCCTGCGCGACCAAGACAAAGCCTTGCGAATCGGCGTTAATCACGGTTCCCTCGCCGAACGGATGCTGTTTACCTACGGCGACACCCCCGAAGGCATGGTAGAATCGGCCCTCGAATTCATCAAAATTTGCGAATCCCTCGACTTCCGAAATATCGTACTTTCCCTGAAAGCCTCCCGCGCGCCGGTGATGGTGGCTGCTTACCGCTTGATGGTGCACCGGATGGACGAACTCGGCATGGATTACCCGCTGCATCTCGGCGTCACGGAAGCAGGAGACGGCGAATACGGCCGCATCAAATCCACCGCAGGCCTGGCACCTTTGTTAACTGACGGGATTGGCGACACCATCCGCGTCTCGCTGACAGAGGCCCCAGAAAAGGAGATTCCCGTTTGCTACAGCATTCTGCAAGCCTTGGGACTGCGGAAAACGATGGTTGAGTATGTCGCTTGTCCTTCCTGCGGTCGCACTTTGTTTAATTTAGAGGAAGTGTTACACCAAGTGAGAGAGGCTACGAAGCATCTCACCGGTTTGGACATAGCAGTAATGGGCTGTATTGTCAATGGCCCCGGAGAAATGGCTGATGCTGATTACGGCTACGTCGGGAAGCAACCGGGTTATATCTCGCTGTACCGGGGTCGGGAAGAAATTAAGAAGGTGCCGGAAGACCGAGGAGTGGCAGAATTGATAGACTTGATTAAATCGGACGATCGCTGGGTCGATCCTTAGCCCCTGAAGAACAGGCTTTCCGGCCTGTTCCACAAAACATCAAGTTTCTTGTGGGCCGTTTCATAGCCCGTCAGGAACAGGCCGGAAAGCCTGTTCCACAAAAAAACATCAAGTTTCTTGTGGGCCGTTTCATAGCCCGCCCTGAATAGAACTCGGGAAAGTGGAATAATATATGTACGCCAAAGGCGAGCGGGCCTTGCCTGTGTTAGATTGAGCGTAATTATTCTGAACTCTTTTCCTCCCGCGCGTCAGACAAATGGTTATAACAAAACGAGGGCTTGTTCTAAGTGCAGCAGCGGTGGTACTCACTGCTGTAACTCTTGCGAACACTGGTTGCAGTTCTAAATCTCTGGCTTCTTTTCGGGGAAGCCCTAAAGAGTTGGTTGATGAAGTTTGGCAAATTATTGACAAAAGTTATGTAGATGGCACTTTTAACCAGGTTGACTGGAAAGCGGTGCGGAATGACTATTTGAATCGGACTTATACCAGCGACGAAGAAGCTTACAAAGCAATTCGGGAAATGCTGAAAAAGCTGGACGATCCTTATACGCGGTTTATGGATCCAGAAGAGTTCAAGAATATGCAGGTTGAAACTTCTGGGGAACTGACAGGAGTTGGGATTCAGTTGACTCAAGATGAAGAAACTAAGAAGTTGACAGTGATTTCGCCGATCGAAGATACCCCTGCTTTTACGGCTGGTATTTTGGCAAAAGATATCATTATTAAGATAGACGGCAAGAGCACAGAAGGCATGGATACGAATCAAGCGGTAAGTTTGATTCGCGGCCAGGCGAATACAGAGGTGACGCTGACGATTTTGCGGGGCAGCAAGGAATTAGACTTCAAGCTGAAACGCGCTAAAATAGAAATTCATCCAGTGCGGAAGTCGGTGCAGAAAACCCCGATCGGAGAAGTCGGCTATATTCGCTTAAATCAGTTCAGTGCGAATGCTGCATCGGAAATGCGATCGGCAATTAAGGATTTGGAACAGAAAAAAGTGACAGGCTATATTTTAGACTTGCGTTCCAATCCCGGCGGGTTGCTGTACGGAAGTATTGAAATTGCTCGGATGTGGCTCAAAGAAGGTACGATCGTCTCGACGGTCGATCGAGTCGGTGAGGCCGATAAACAAACGGCAAATAAGGCAGAGCTCACAGACAAACCGTTAGTTGTACTGGTAGACGGCGGTTCAGCAAGTGCTAGCGAGATACTATCCGGTGCTTTGCAAGACAACAAACGCGCGGTTTTGGTGGGAACAAAGACCTTTGGTAAAGGTTTAGTTCAGTCAGTACGCGGCGTGGGAAATGGTTCCGGTTTAGCGGTGACAATTGCCAAGTATTTTACTCCCAACGGCACTGATATCAACCACGCCGGGATTGAACCGGATTTTAAGGTAGAACTCACCGAAGAGCAAAAACAGGAATTGAGGCGCGATCGCGATAAAATTGCTACCACAGCCGATCCGCAATACGCAAAAGCTATGGAAGTTTTGACACAGCAAGTTACTGGTAAAACAGGGAACAATAAGGCAGAGTCGAAACCGAATGCAGCGCCACCCAAACCGAATGCGGCCCAAGCAAAGCCGAGTGCATTACCTTCTAAATCTAAGTAGAAAAACTGTGTAGGGTTTCAGTTAAAAAAAAGCATTCGGGGGAAGATTTACGGCTAAAAGCCAAGATTTTAAACTCGAATGCTTCGCTATTTTTTGCAATCCGTCATTGCGAGTCATCTCAAATCCGGTAGCATCGATCTAATTAATCTGCGTTAATCTGTGTTTATCTGCCATCATCTGCGGTAAAAAAAAAGAGAATTTCTTTACCGCAGATGACAATGGATTGACGCAGATTCACGCAGATGAATAGAAGAGAGATATGAATAATTCCGATGCTAACAGATTTTATATCACGTTAGCTTTCGCGATGCGGAGGAAAGTAATAGTAATCCCTCATTGCGGCTGGCATTTGCCGGCGCGAATTAATCCGATGCGGCGGGCGATGGCATCTTCGGGCGAATCGTAAGGGCCCCACTTTTCAATAATACTGGGGTTTTGTTGTTCGAGTTGGGCGATCCTCTGCGAGGGCTCCGCCAACGGCAAAATTTCGCAATTACCTGCAGGACGTTTGACAATATAAAATTTTGGTGTGGCTGTCATAGATCAATTCGTGAAATAAAAGCTGGATACTAACTAAGCAATTCGCTCATTATATCAAGTAGGGAAACGGCACGGCCCCGTGTCCAACGCGTGTCTTAGCATTAAACCCCGAGTCCGACAGTTGTTTTAACCCCTGGGGGACTGCGGATTTAAGCGTCTGGAATAAATAAGAATTAAAAAAAACTAACACTTTCGGAAGATGCCACAATATTTATCTAGGATAAAAATATAGACATTTGTCTAAATAGTGCATTAAACCCTTTCAGAAGCACCGAAATATTCTAATCAATACCAAAAAAAACCATGCACTTTTTCGCCAAAACAATCCCCGAAATTCAACCAGAAATCATACCTGTTAAAGAATCATCGCCAGAAGTTGTTACTTTCGATGTCGGCGGGATGAAATGTGCCGGCTGCGCGAAAGCTGTGGAACGCCAACTCATGCAGTATTCAGGCGTCATTTCAGCTTGCGTTAACTTGGCCGTAGAAGTCGCGACGGTTGAGTGTCAACCGGGGGCTGTCGATGCAGAGGCTTTAGCGAAAAAGTTGACTGATAATGGATTTCCCTCTCAGTCTCGTTTAGGTGAAAATCAGCGGGAAGCAGAAGCGGCAACAATTGAACGGCGGCGGCAAGAAATTAGAGAGCAAATCAAGCAATTGACGATCGCCCTTATCCTAATTATTCTATCGGGTTTAGGTCACATACTCGGCACAAAAGCCCCAGTTCTCACCAATATTTGGTTTCACTGGGGACTCGCCACCCTAGCTTTGCTGCTACCGGGCCGCCCGATTATCGTTGACGGGTGCCGCAGTTTGTGGCGAAATGCACCGAACATGAATACTTTGGTAGCTTTAGGCGCTGTCACAGCTTACACCGCTAGCAACGCGGCGCTGCTGTTTCCACGGATGGGATGGGAGTGCTTTTTTGACGAACCTGTGATGCTGCTGGGCTTTATTTTGTTGGGCAAAACTCTCGAACAGCAAGCCAGACGGCGCGCTGCATCAGCTTTGCAAGCTTTAATGGCATTGCAACCGGCGAAAGCCCGCTTAGTTGATTTTAAACTCCCGAGTTTAGATGGGCGATCGGAAGAATTGCCTTTAAATTCGACATCAGAGGTCTACAATCCACAATACATTGAAATTCCAGCCGATCGCGTCCGAGTCGGAGAATGGCTGCAAGTTTTGCCCGGGGAAAAAATACCAGTAGACGGTGAAGTCTGCGAAGGCAAAACAACGATAGATGAGTCCATGCTGACTGGCGAATCAATGCCGGTTTTGAAGCAACCAGGAGATACAGTTGCGGCGGGAACTATCAATAAATCCGGGGCAGTTGTGATGCGCGCAACTCGCACCGGTAAGGAAACAACTGTAGCTCAAATGGTGGCTTTGGTGCAGGCAGCCCAAACTCGCAAAGCGCCGATTCAAAATTTAGCTGATACTGTGGCGGGATATTTTGTATATGGGGTGATGGCGATATCGGTTTTAACTTTCCTATTTTGGTATTTTGCAGGCACTCATATTTGGCCTTCTGTGCTTTTAGGACACGGGGCAATGGATATGGGGCATGGGGCATTGGGGATTGGGCATGGGGCATTGGGGATTGGGCATGGGGCATTGGGCATGGGAAATCAATTATCAGTTATCGATTACCAATTACCAATTATCTATTATCAATCGCCTTTGCTTTTGAGTTTGAAATTGGCGATCGCAGTTTTAGTCATAGCTTGTCCTTGTGCTTTGGGACTGGCTACCCCAACTGCAATTTTAGTCGGTTCTGGCATCGGGGCCGAGCGCGGGCTTTTAATTCGCGGTGGTGATGTTTTAGAACGGGTGCATCAATTAGATACGGTGGTTTTTGACAAGACTGGCACTCTGACAACCGGAAATCTCACACTCACAGATTATTTGCCGATTTTCCAGAATTCTGAGTTGCATTTGAATTCAGATATTAATGTGGGAAACACCCCTGATGTTTGTTCCACAATTCATGGATTTTCTGCAACTGCGGTTGACTCAAAACTCCTGCAAATTGCGGCGGCGGTGGAAAGGGGCGCTTGTCATCCCATCGCCGCAGCGATTTTACTGGAAGCTCAACAGCAAGGTTTGCCGCTGCTAGCTGCTGAGGATTTCTGCACGGAACCGGGCTTTGGGGTTTCTGCTTTGGTCGAGGGCCGACGCGTGTTCGCGGGGAATGCCGAGTGGATGAGCGAGCAGGGGGTCGCTGTGGCGACGGAATTGTCGGGGTCAATGGAAGGCAAAACGGCGGTTTACGTGGCTTCTGGGGGCGTTTTGCTGGGGGTAATCGGGCTAAAAGATACTTTGAGACCCGATGCTAAGGCGGCGGTGGAACGTTTGCGGGGCATGGGATTGCGGGTGATGATGCTGACGGGGGATACGGCGTCGGCGGCGGCGGCGACGGCGCAGCAGCTAGATTTGACGGCGGCTGATGTTTTGGCCGGGGTGCGGCCGGAGGGGAAGGCGAGGGCGATCGCGACTTTGCAAGCCCAAGGCTGTAAAGTGGCTGTGGTGGGGGATGGCATCAATGACGCCCCGGCTTTGGCTCAAGCTGATGTCGGTATCGGTTTGCACTGCGGAACTGATGTAGCAGTTGAGACTGCTCAAATTGTGCTGATGCGAAATGCTTTGATGGATGTTGTTGAGTCGATCGAGCTCGGGCGCGCTACTTTCCACAAGATTCGCCAAAATTTATTTTGGGCTTTTGGTTACAATACTCTGGGAATTCCGGTTGCCGCGGGTATTTTGCTGCCTGCAACCGGAATTCTACTCAGTCCTGCGGCAGCCGGGGCATTTATGGCGTTTAGTTCTGTTAGCGTTGTTACAAATTCTTTGTTTTTGCGCCGGGGATTTCGAGATTAAATTTATCCCTTGCAGATAAAAATCGGAGGTCATTAATCATTAGCTAGGAACTAATGATTAATGACCTCACTCCAGGATGGATGTCAGCGCCTGACACCCTCCGTCGAGAGAAAAAAAGTTTTCGACGTTAGTTCGATGTCCCAGATTCGTCTGTGGAGTCAATCTAAAATCTAAAATCTAAAATCGACTGACTGATATGGCTACAGTGCCATACTTTCCAAGAGTCGCCAATTATTGTTGTTCATAACGGAATGACTCACTAGCTCAAACATTTGACGGCAGTGGTTGTTGGTTTGCAGTGGCAGTTCCTCGTTTTTAATCACAAAGTTCATGCGAACCTCTGAGTCGCTGGCCGTGTTTTTCTCAATTAGGACTTCTGCGGTCACAAGTTTGGCAATCGAAACTTGACCGGGGAGTTCGCGAGCCATGAGGGAATCTCCTGTATTGTAGATAATATCAAGATTGCATGACTCTAAAATTTCAATCAGGGACTGACGGAGACGGTCGATCGGAACGGCAACGATAAAAAAACCAGTATAGCGAGCCATAGACAACTCCAGCCGTGAGGCATTTAGACTTTATTATCATACCGAACCTAGAAGAGATGCACAGAACAATATGGATTTATTTTATTTAGGTGGAAAGTTAGGGCAATGAAGGGCAAACTTATCGTGTTTGAGGGGGTTGAAGGTGCGGGTAAAACTACGCAAATGCAGCGGTTGATACATTGGCTGCAAGCAAGTTGCTTTCTGAGAGTCGGGTTGGTGGCTACTCGCGAACCGGGGGGTACTGAGTTGGGAAGGGGACTGCGACATTTGCTACTCAAACAAGATCCGGGGGAAGTGGTATCCGATCGAGCAGAATTACTCATGTACGCTGCAGATCGCGCTCAGCACGTCGAAACTTGTCTCAAACCCGAGTTATCGAAGGGAACGATTGTTTTATGCGATCGCTTTACTGACTCTACGATTGCTTATCAGGGCTACGGCCGCGGTCTTAACTTAAATTTAATTAAACAGTTGAATGAAATTGCCACCGGCGGCTTGGAAAGCGATCTGACTTTGTGGCTGGATATTAATGTGGAGGCGGGTTTGGCGAGGGTAAGGGCTCGGGGAGGGTGCGATCGGATCGAGCAAGCTGATTTGAAGTTTCACCACCAGGTGCAGCAAGGTTTTGCGGAGTTAGCCGCGGAAAATAAATCTCGAATTGTCCGGATAAATGCCGATCGCCCTGAATATGAGGTCGCTCAGGAAATTCAAGCTCTTGTAACTCGCCGATTAGAAGCTTGGGGATATTTAAATAATACCAATTCTGAAAAATAGCGCTACATAATCTGTAGGGAAACGGCAATGCCCTGTCCGGCTCCGGCCACTTACAATTTAAGGTTCTTAACTCAAAACAATTATTTAGCAGTCCATTAAACCACAATAACCTTTTGGTATTATCCCAACCGCGCCCGACAGTTAGGATATTCTTAATTACTGCTGAAACCCTAGATTTTCTTCCTTCTTCCTTCTTCCTTCTTCCTTCTTCCTTCTTCCTTCTTCCTGAGCAAACATGGATTATTTTACCTCATTAATCGGACAAGAGCGAGCAGTAGAATTGCTAACTCAAGCAGTCGAGCGAAACCGAATTGCTCCTGGTTATTTATTTGTCGGCTCTAACGGCATCGGCAAAAGTTTAGCGGCTCAGTGTTTCATAGAGCTTTTTTTTTCAGCCAATCTTCCCGAAAGGATCTCGATAACCTCCGTGCAAAATCGCGTGAGGCAGCGAAATCATCCAGACTTACTTTGGGTTGAACCAACTTACATGAACCAAGGGAAACGGCTTTCGACAAAGGAAGCAGAGGAAGCCGGTTTAAAGCGGAAAGCACCGCCACAAATTCGCTTAGAACAAGTTCGAGAAATCGGTGAATTTCTCAGCAGACCACCGCTAGAAGCTGCGCGATCAGTCGTAGTTTTGGAACAGGCAGAAACAATGGGTGAGGGAGCTGCTAACGGCTTGTTGAAAACATTGGAAGAACCTGGAAAAGCAGCGCTAATTTTAATTGCTCCGACCGTGGAAGTTTTGCTGCCAACTTTGATTTCCCGTTGTCAAAAAATCCAGTTTTCTCGGCTGAATCCCCAAGCAATGGGACAAGTTTTGCAGCAAGCGGGATTCGCGGAGATTTTATCGCATTCCGAGGTAATGGGGATGGCTCAGGGAAGTCCTGGGGAGGCAATTGCTATTTGGCAGCAACTGCAATCAATACCCGATGATTTGCTGCAAAAGGTGAAGCAGTTGCCTCAAAATCTGCGGTCTGCTTTGGAATTGGCCAAGGAAATTGATAAAACTTTAGATACTGAATCTCAGTTGTGGTTAATCGATTATTTACAGCACTGTTACTGGCAGCAATTTTTGGCAGGGGGAATTAGTCGATCGCCCTTAGAACCCTTGGAAAAAGCCCGACAATATTTGCTAAACTACGTACAGCCACGATTAGTTTGGGAATGCACACTGATGGGGATATGTCAAGCATAACCTAGTGCCAAGTTTTCTCCCAATACCATGAGTAACACAATGGAAAAAGCCACATTTGCCGCCGGTTGTTTTTGGGGAGTTGAACACAAGTTTCGCGCCGTTGCGGGTGTCGTCTCGACTGCTGCAGGCTACACCGGAGGTCACTGGCCCAATCCCTGCTACCTCGACGTTTGCGCCAGAGTGACTGGTCACGCTGAAGCCGTGCTGCTAGAGTACGATCGATCGCAAGTGAGTTACGAAGCACTGCTAGATGTATTCTGGAACTGTCACGATCCTACCCAAATCAATCGCCAAGGTCCCGATAGAGGCGAACAGTACAGGTCTGTGATTTTTTATCACAATTCCGAACAACAAAAAGCCGCTCGCCTTTCCAAACACAAATTGCAAAGTTCCGGTAAATACGACAAAGATATTGCCACCGAAATCAAACCTGCTGGTAAATTTTATATGGCAGAGGATTACCACCAGCAATATATTGAGAAGAAGCGGCTTTCGTCAGAAGTTATTAGTTAACAAGTAGACAGACGCGACAAAAAATAAAATATCCTAGCGGCCCGTAAGGCAATGATCTATACTAGCCGCCAGTTTAGGATTAATGCAAAACTCGGCATCCCCCAGGTCATGTTTATTTCCACCTACTTAGGGCTTGCTGAATAAGCTAGGAAAAATCATTCCTAGGAATTAATTGGTGTTCCCAGCTCGGTAAAACATAAGTTTTTGTTTTCGGTAATTTACCAAAATATAGTTTTTGATTGTGAATGAGGCGTTGCTGAATTAGGGTATGAATTAAAGATTTCCCAATTGCTATCAGCCAGCTTGAGGGTGAGTTTTGTAACTTCAAGGCGTTGTTGATTCATACCGTGAATCAGCAACGCCGTTGTTTGTGTTTGTCCCGTTGTCGAGCACGAAGCTCAGTCGGTTGGTCTGACGGCTGTTTGCTCTGCGCTCCCTAATACGGCGAAGACCAAGTTCTTACATCGCCTAGCGTCACTGGAATCAGGTCGCTGACATCAATTTTGACACTCCCCGTGCACTCAGCAACGGGGATTCTTAAGACCACAATTTTAGTCTCAAAGGTGCTGACAAATCACCTCTACTGATTCCGCTTAGATCTAGTCCAAGCATCATCGCTACTTTTCTACCAATATTCGCCGCAGCGTTACAATCTGCATTAATTAACCAACCTTGAGCCGTTCGGTACAGACCACGCTTAATTCGTTTGCCGCTTGGATGCCACCCTGTTAGGGTCGAATGACAAGTCGCCTTGTCATCCTCCCTTTCAGGCGTTGCTGATTCACGGTATGAATCAACAACGCCTTGAAGTTACAAAACTCACCCTCAAGCTGGCTGATAGCAATTGGGAAATCTTTAATTCATACCCTAATTCAGCAACGCCCAAACAACTACACTCATGTAAAAAACTCTCATGGATAAGAAAAACTTGATGCCGATTGCGGCCGGGCCCGTCAACCCCACCACCACAGGAGAACTGCCTGCTCAGTTGGCCCAACTGTCGGAAGAAGCTCTGCAAAAGATCATTGGCAACGATATAGCGATTTTCGGAGGATCTGAGCCGGTTATTGACACCTATTTTTTAGTAAGGGTATCTTAGACTCAGATGATGCAGAATAGGTTGCCACTCTACCTATGTCTGAAAATTTCCTGTTTCGCTGCCTTTCCTCCCGTCAGTAGAGCCGGGGCAAGCCCGCTATGAATTAAGCCACAATTGCCGATACCATCGGGCAAGGCGATACCGCTGTGACGAGATAGGAAAGCGATCGGGCGATAGCTACACACATTTTTCTTTCACACTTGTTGCGGTCAGACCCACCAACTGAGCAAGTCTCGACAACGGGACATTAAACAACAACTCTCACGAGGAAAAACTCTCATGAACAAGAAAAACTTGATGCCGATTGCGGCCGGACCCGTGAACCGCACCACCACAGAAGAACTGCCTGGTCAGTTGACTGAACTGTCGGAAGAAGCCCTGGAACAGATCATTGGTGGCCTTGTTAGAAATCTTTTGGATGATGGATATATGGTGACACCAGAAAACGGCAATTTAAGAAGGCGGAGATGATGCAGAAGAGGTTCCCACTTCAGGGGGCGACAACGAGGCTAAAGAGGTTGCTCCATCAGCTTTATAGCTCTTAATCCCTTCTGATAAAACGCTCGCTTATTAGGAACTAAACTCATCATGAACTCTAGCCAGTCCTGACAGCAG